>Ga0315291_10001020_pt1 | contig 37751 bp, 22 predicted proteins | sample YL17G12_20_MG_FD_203070 | JGI IMG/M metagenome (GOLD analysis project Ga0315291, IMG submission 203070) | Sediment microbial communities from Yellowstone Lake, YNP, Wyoming, USA - YL17G12_20 | ecosystem: Environmental > Aquatic > Freshwater > Lake > Sediment | place: USA: Wyoming | collected...
CAACCTGGGAGCGAATTATGCAGAGGTGTTAACGTCGGACTCCAAAATGCTGAACCCCGAATCCTGAACCCCATTCTCCAAGTCCGTGTGCGGTCGTCCTCCTGGTCAAAGGACAACCACAGTGACCAGCGGCGGGATAATTCTGTGCGGCGGCCGAAGCCGGCGGATGGGCCGGCCGAAGGCGATGCTGCCGTTCGGGCCGGAGACGCTGCTCCAGCGCGTGGTGCGGCTGTTGGGCCAGGTGGTCGACGTGACCGTGGTGGTGGCCGCCCCCGGCCAGAAGCTGCCCGAACTGCCCCCGTCGGTCGTGGTGGCGCACGACCGGCACCCGGACCGCGGACCGTTGGAGGGCCTGGCCGTGGGGCTGCAAGCCCTAGCCGATCGGGCGCTAGAGAGTGGGGAGTGGGGAGTGGGGAGTGGAGAGTGGAGAGTGGAGAGTGGAGAGTGGCCGGGCTCTCGCCCCTTGTCCCTGGCCCCTCGTCCCTCGCCCCTCGCCCCTGGCCGCTCGCCCCTCGTCTCGGCCTTTGTGGCCGCCTGCGACGTGCCGCTGCTGGTGCCGGCGCTGGTCCGCCGCATGATCGAGCTTTCGGCCGGCCACGAGATTGCCGTGCCGCACGTCGGCGGGTTCGACCAGCCGCTGGCGGCCGTTTACCACCTGAGCGTTCTGCCGCACGTCGAGGCCCTGCTGGAGGCCGACCGCCTGCGGCCGGCATACTTGTTCGACAGGGTTAGCACCCGGCGGGTCACGGCCGACGAACTGGCCGACGTCGACCCCGAGCTGCAAAGCCTGACCAACGTCAACAGCCCGCAGGAGTATCTGGCGGTACTCGAACGTGCCGGTCTTTCGCACCCGGTGCCGGGGGCCTTGGGAGAAAACCTGGGCGTGCCCGAGGAGGAACCGAAACCATGGCCGAGAACCTGAAGACGCTGACGACCTTCACCACGCCGTTCGAGGCGGAGATCGTCAGGAATCGGCTGGAGGCCGCCGGCGTTCAGGCGTTCCTCGGCGACGAGCAAACGGTCGGCTGGCTTTGGCACCTGGGAATTGCCCTGCACGGGGTGAAGGTCATGGTTGCCGAAGCGGACCTGCCCCGGGCGCTGGAGATCCTGGAAGAGGTCCAACTGCCGGCGGCCGCAGATCGGCCGTCGCAGGGCTGGTCCTGCCCGAAATGCGGGGCCGAAGTCGATGCGGAAATGGAGGTCTGCTGGGCCTGTGGGACCACGGCCGACGGGACCGAGGACGCCGACTTCCAAGACGCCGAAACGGCCGTGACCGCCAAAGGGCCAAAGCAGCCCGGGCCGAAGGGGCCCCCCGGAGCAGTGCTGGCCGTGCTGATCGCCTTCTGCATCCCGCTGTTCATCTTCAACACCCTGGTGGGGATCGACTTCTTCGTGGGCCAGACCCGCTACCCGATCTCAGGTGGGCTGTTGTTGTTGCTCCTGGCCGCTGACCTGTTGTCGGTCGTCGGGTTGTTCCAGTCGCTCTACTATCCTCCGCCAGCGTTACCTGGGACGGCAGCGGCCGCATGCCCGCCGCTGGAAACAGCCAGCGGCGCGGCGCCGGCGGAGGACGAGGACTGGCAACGGGCCGTCGCCGCGGCCATGGTGCGTCGGGCATGTCTGGCGGCGCTGTTGGGCATGGTCTTTTGTCCCCTGCTGCTGAGCTTCTACTCCATCTGGCTGATCCTCAGATACGAACTCTACCGCCCCGCCGTACACCGCCAGTCGGCCTTTCTCGTCTACACGACGATCGTGATCAACGCGGTGGTGTGCCTGGTGATGTTGTTACTGTTGCTGCTGTCGGGCCGATTTGCGGGTCAATAGGAGTCGTGACGCGAGGCTGTACAGCGGCGATCGGCTGACCTACACTGGGGCGGCGGCCCGCCTTCCGTCAGGCCTGAACCTTCCTGAAAGGACCGATTCCCATGAACCCTCCCGCAGTCAGATCCCTGTTGGCCGGGACTGTATGGCTACTGACCTCTTGCGGCTTGCTGCCTGGTGCGGTTGCGGCCGACCGGGTGCTGCTGGACTTCGGCGGGGACTTCGACCCGGCGGCGGTCGAGGCCCGCGACGTGCAGCTCAGCCGGCAGGGCCCCGAGGGCGCCCCGGCTCTCCGCCTGGCGACCGGGCACACGAATGACTGGCCCGGCATCACGCTCAGTGCACCCCAGGGCCGTTGGGACCTCTCCGCGTTCGAGTACGTCGCCTTGGAGGTGGCCAACGTCGGATCGGGCGGCGTCGAGGTCTCCTGCCGCATCGACGGCGCGGCCGGCGGCGGCGCTGCGGACAGCATCACCGATCGCATCAGCCTCGAGCCCGGCGCAAAGAAGACGTTCCAGGTTACGCTGCGCAGCAAATTGCCGCCGGAGCTGCGCTCAAAGCTCTTCGGCATGAGGGGTTATCCGGGCGGATGGACCGAGCAAGGGGGCATCGATGTCCGCAACGTCAAGGCGCTGACGATCTTCGTGGCCAAGCCCAAGGCCGATCACGTCTTCGAGATCGCCAACCTTCGGGGAGGCGGCAGCGCCGCCCAGCTTCCCGTGGACGCGGACAAACTCTTCCCGCTGATCGACGGCTTCGGCCAGTTCATCCACAAGGACTGGCCCGGAAAGATCAAGTCCGTCGAGGATCTTGCCCGCCGCAGGCAGGAGGAAGCCGCCGACCTGGCCGCCCATGCGGGCCCCGAGGGCTGGGACCGGTACGGCGGCTGGCAGGCCGGGCCACAGCTTAAGTCCACCGGCCGCTTCCGCGCAGAAAAGTACCAGGACAAGTGGTGGCTGGTCGACCCGGAAGGCCGGCTGTTCTGGTCCCACGGCGCCGACTGTGTCGGATCGGCCAACGGCAGCACGCCGATCACCGATCGGGAGCACTGGTTCGCCCAACTGCCCCAGAGAGATTCTCCCTGGGGCCCGTTCTACGGCAAGAGCGGTTGGGCCCCGCACGGCTACTACCAGGGCAAGAGCTACGAAACCTACAATTTCACCGCCGCCAATCTGCTGCACAAGTACGGCGCGGAGTGGAAGCGGCAGTTCGCCGAGCTGGCGCACCGGCGGCTGCGAAGCTGGGGGATGAACACCATCGCCAACTGGTCGGACGCGGACATCTCTCTTCAGCGGCAGACTCCCTACACGGCCACCATCAGCGCCCCGTCGAAGAACCTGGAAGGCAGCACGGGCTACTGGGGCAAGTTCCCCGACGTGTTCGACCCCGGCTTTCAGGAAGGGCTCGAACAGCGGCTGGCCCGACAGCGGCAGACCACTGGCGGTGACCCCTGGTGCATCGGTTACTTTGTCGACAACGAGCTGAGCTGGGGCGATGAGCTGTCGCTGGCCGTGGCCGCCTTGGCCTCGCCGCCGGACCAACCGGCCAAGCGGGCCTTCGTCGAGGACTTGCAGAAGAAATACGAGACGATCCAGCGGCTGAACCAGGCCTGGGGCACGCCACACGCATCCTGGGACGCCCTGCTGCAAAGCACCACCCCTCCCGATACGAAGAAGGCCTCCGACGACCTGACCGCGTTCTATACCAAGACGGCCGAGCGCTACTTCCAGGTCTGCCGCGACGCGGTCAAGAAGTCCGATCCGGGAGGGCTCTACCTGGGTTGCCGCTTCGCCTGGGTGAACGACCGCGCAGTCCGTGCCGCGGCCAAGTATTGCGACGTGGTCAGTTTCAACCGCTACAACCGCAGCGTGGCCGACTTCCGTCTGCCCCAAGGGGTCGACAAGCCGGTGGTGATCGGCGAGTTCCACTTCGGGGCACTGGATCGGGGTATGTTCCATACGGGCCTGGTGCCGGTCGCCGATCAACAGCAGCGGGCCGAGGCCTACCAGAGCTACGTCCGGGGGGCGTTGGCTAACCCGTGGATCGTCGGCACCCACTGGTTCCAGTACGGCGACCAGGCCACCACCGGCCGCGGCGACGGCGAGAACTACCAGATCGGGCTGCTCGACATCTGCGACACACCCTATCCTGAAACCGTCGAGGCCGTCCGCGAAGTGGGCGACGACATGTACCGCCGGCGCCAGGCAAGAGGGAACTGAGCATCCGCCCATCGGGTGGGGCGAGTTGCCGTCTATCCTCATTTGGCGGCTCGGCGGGCTTGAGAGAGCCCACGCCTTCCCCCCACGGCGCAGTGGGTTCCTTGCCCGTCGTAAGTCGTTTCTGAAAGCCCATTTGCGACTCCACGTTGCGGGCCGGTTGGACGGCTCTTCTTAGAAGTATGCACAAAATGGGAAATGTGGGAATTTCAGGTTGTGTTGACTTATCTGAGAATCTGGGTAAAATAGGAATTTAAGCGTACTTGGCGAAGAAGAAGCACCGTGGGGTCAACGCCGTCTGAGAATGCCCGCTTTGACTTGGGAGGTTCACGTGACTCTGCACAGATTGTTCTACCTACCGATGGTCTTGTTAGCCGTAGGTTGTCTCAGTGCGCCCGCCTGGGCCGGCACTGTCCGGCACGACCGGGTATTCAGAACCGACGGCTCGCCCAGTGTGGACTACCCGTATGATAGCGACCCGGACGTCGACCCTTACCTGGCGTTGGGCGCACAACCGCAATACGCCGCCGTAGGGGAGATACTCCTGGACATTAACGGTACTGAGTTTTTCTGGGGCTGTGGGACGCTGATCGCGCCGGACTGGGTGCTCACGGCCGCCCACATCAGCTTGGAGGGCAGGGTCGATCCGATGTCCTTCCGCATCGGCGGGACCGAATATGCGACGGACCGTTGGCTGGCCCACGAGAATTTCGACTACCGTGTGTTCTCGGGCTACGACATCGGGCTGGTGCACCTCGTCAGCAGCGTGGTCGGGATCACACCGGCGGAGCGTTACACCGGCTCCGACGAATTGGGAAAGGTCGGCGTCTCGGTCGGCTACGGCTGGACCGGCACGGGGCTGACCGGCTCGATCGAGGTTGAGAACGGCAACGTCACCCTCATCCGCCAGGACGGGCGCAAGCGCGCCGGCGAGAACGACATCGACAGCTATCTGGATAGAGGCATTGATCCTCTCTTGGATTATTACCTGGATGTGCTTGGACCACCTCAACCATTCCCGAATCCACGCATACTCCTGTCCGACTTCGACAACCCGCTAAACGACGAGAACAACAGCACCGGCGACAACTCTCTGGGAGACTACCGACCTCTCGACCTGGAATTCTCGATTTCCTATGGCGACAGTGGGGGTGGCGTATTCATCGGCAACAAGCTGGCCGCCGTCCACTCGGGCGGTGTGCCCCTCGACCGCTTGCGCGACTCCGACTACGGCGATCTGTCGCTGCATACGCGGGTCTCGGTGTTCAACGACTGGATCAATGCCAGAATAATACCGGAACCCGGCAGCCTGATCGTCTGGTCGCTGCTGGCCGGCCTGGGTATCGCCGTCGGCTGGCGGCGGCGGAAAGCGGCGTAGAGCCCCGCGCAAGCCTGACCGGACATGTTGGGTGCCGGCATTGGCGGGTGCCAGTGGCGGCGGGCACCGACGCGAAGCGTTGGTCCGCCACTGCCGCATCGGGGGAAGAAAAGCTGCCCCCTGGCACCCGTGAGTGTTGCCTTGGGCTTCCGCGGTAATCTGCCTCGGCGACGTTCGCAGGGATCTTTTCGCCCGACTGGTCCAAGATCGGACCGATGGCCCCACTTGTGCTGTCGACCCTGACAGGGCATCATGGTGAGGACGCCACGGGCAAGCGCCGGATGGACCCTGATCGCGGAGGCGAGCCATGACTCTGGACTACCAGCGGGCAAAGGAGCAGCTCCACGCCTGGACGACGAACCCCTCGTTGCTCCATCACGCCCGAGCCGTCGAGGCCGTCATGCGGCAGGCCGCCATGCGCTATGGCAACGGTGTGGCCGATGAACAGGCCTGGCGAATCGCCGGGCTGCTGCACGATGCCGACTACCAACGGTGGCCCGCTGAGCATCCCAAGCGAATCGTCGCCTGGTTGCGAGACCAGGGCGAGGAGGAAATCGCCTACGCCGTCTCCGCGCATTACACCAAGTGGGAGGTAACGCCGAAGTCGCAGCTCGACAAGGCCCTCCTGGCCTGCGACGAGTTGACGGGGCTGATCGTGGCCTGCTGCCTGGTTCGACCGGACGGAATTGCTACGCTGGAGCCGCGGAGCGTGAAGAAGAAACTCAAGGACAAGGCGTTTGCGGCCAAGGTGGACCGCGACGAAATCCAAAGCGGCGTGCGGTTGCTCGGCGTCGAGCTAGACGACCACGTCCGGTTCGTGATCGACGCGCTGCGGCCTTACGCCGACGAGCTTCAACTGGCCGGCGGCCGCTGAGGGCGGAGTTGAGAGTTGAGGGTTGAGAGTTGAGGGTTGAGGGGTGAGGGGCGAAAGATGAAGGCTGCTCCATCAATCTCAACCCTCAACTCTCGACCCTCAACTCTCAACCCTCAACCCTCAACCCTCAACCCAAGTCTTCCGCAGGCATGGTGAGCCGGCATGACAGAAAAACCCCTAAGACTGCTGATCCTGGGGGCCCATCCCGACGACGCCGAGTACCATGCGGGAGGGCTGGCCGCGATCTATCGCCAACTGGGGCACGTGGTCAAGATGGTCTCTCTGACCAACGGCGCCGCCGGACACCATGAAAGGCCGCCCGCAGAGCTGGCCCTGATTCGCCGGGGCGAGGCGGCCGCCGCCGGTGGCGTGATCGGGGCGACCTACGAGACCTGGGATATTCCCGACGGCGAGTTGATGCCCACCCTCGAAGTGCGGCAACGCGTGATCCGCGAGATTCGCAACTTCGCCCCAGACCTGGTGTTGACCCATCGCACCAGCGACTATCACCCCGATCATCGGGCGGCGGGGCAACTGGTCCAAGACGCCACGTACCTGGTCACCGTGCCCAACTTCCTGCCCGAGGTCCCCGCGCTGTTCCGCGATCCCGTGGTGGCCTACATGGCCGATCTGTTCACGCGGCCGTTTCCGCTGATCGCCGACGTGGTGCTGGACGTGACCGATCGGGTGGAGACGATTCTTGCCATGCTGGCCTGCCAGCGGTCGCAGGTCTTCGAGTGGCTGCCCTACGAAGAGGGCATTTTGGAGACGGTCCCCAAGGGCGAGGGTGAGAAGCTCGCGTGGCTCCGCCGCTGGCACCGCCGGCACATGCTCCCCCGGGCGGAGCATTTTCGGCAGGAACTGATCGCCGCGTACGGCCAGGAGCGGGGCCGGCAGATCGAGTTCGTCGAGGTCTACGAATTGAGCGACTACGCCACCGCTGCCGACCAGGCGACCCGCGAGCGCCTCTTCCCAGGTGCCAAGTGCCGTCCCCCGCGCCGGACCGCCCGGGCCACCCCGTCGCAGGACAGCTTGACCGACAAGCAGCCGTGACTCAATCTACTCGGCGGCCTGTGCCGTCCGACGCCCGGAGGGGAGTCAGGCATCCTCGAACAACAGTTGTTGCCGCGGGCGTGTCAGGTGTATCTGTTCGATGCACTGCGTCGCAGCAGTGTTGGCCTCCGCGATCCGGGCGATATCCGCCGCCTCCCTGGGAACTCTAAGCGTTGCCAAGAGTTGCCCGAAAAGCACGATCTTCCGATCGTTACGAGAGAGAGTGAAGCCTTGTTCCAACAGCCGACGGAGTTTTGACTTGGCGGATTCGACAGCTTCTTGTACCGTCAGGGGCTTTTTCAGCCTGGACGTGTTCTGCTTGCGGCAAACGATGATAATGTCGAGTTGTATCGGCTCCTTGGCCTGAGACTTCGGCGCTGCAACCGACATCTCGGCCTTAACCGGATGAGAATTGACAACGGCGAACCCGCTGGCTAGTACCGCATGGCTGAGGGCTGCCCATCCTTCATCGCGGGAATGGTGGTAAGTGAACACTAGCAGGCCGTCATCCTTGAGGATGCGCCAGCCTTCACGAAAGACCTTCAGAAGCTTGGCCGCGAAACGGTCGGCGTCTGAATCCTGGACCTCCGCGGGGCTGCGGGTTGTGGAGTCCTGCGCAGTATTGTGGTCCGGAGCCAGTTGCTGCCAGGCGAAGAAGAAGTCTGCGAGCTCCGAGTAGTGCACGTTATCGAAGAAGGGGGGATCGGTCACAATTAGGTCGATGCTTTGGTCCGCGAGGCCAGTATCGGCGGAGTCGGCACAAGACAGGTAGATGGCACGCGACGCGAGGAGTGCCTGCGTGGGCCATTGTTTCTCGAGCTTGCCGGAAAAAGGCGGTGCACACACTCGGCGGTGGCTATGGCCTGCGAGGCCGACCTCGGTGGGAGCATCACGGTAGTCGATCGCGCGCAGCAACCGGCTACGAAACAGGTTGGAGAAGGAGCCAGAACTTTTCGGTGTTCCCCACACATTTGCCTCAATCGGAGTGCGCTCCGGCTTGAGAATATGGTGCGAGAACATATGTCGCACGGCGCCCGTGCCCTCTCCTTTGTAGGACGCAAACATGTTGTTGAACTCGAGGACACCGGAGAACAGTGTGAGCAACGCGTGCCTCGTTGGTTCGTCATCCACACTTCTAATCCCACTTTGAAGCCAACCCAACGCCAAGAGCTGCCTATCGTTGAAGAAATCTTGCCAGGATGTGAAGCCGTAGTTCATGGCCTGACGAGTGTTGTAGCCCCACTCCAATTCAAGCGTCGGCAGTAGAACATGCCCGCGTTCGACCTCCTCCGTGAGCACGGCACAGCACTTGCGATACGCCGCTAGGTCTTCGGCCGTGGTGCGGAGGTACTCCTTGGCCCCGTGCGGTGTAAGAACAAGCTTACCGTATAGGTTGAAGGTCGGCCGCGAATTAGCGCTCGCTATCGCATCGACGATCGTGAACGTTCGACCGCACTGGATGCATGATGCCTTGGCGCCCCGGGCGGGGGCAGCCTCGGGATCGAAGCGGTGGCCACACCAACGGCATGTCGCGGTCTTCTCGTCGTGCAAACCGGCGAAGATGCCACGGCACGCCGGACACAGGATTTGCACTTCACGCCTTCTGTTTGGAGAGGCGTTCCTCGCGATGACCCACGAGGAGAACAACTCCACCCCGTTGCGACAGTCCGGGCAACTCACCTGCATCACCCAGAAGAAGTAAAGCACGTCGCACGGCCGCCCATTCGAGTCCTTTGATCGGTAAATGGCCCGAATCCTCTCTCCTACGCCCTTTGACAGCCCCTCGAACGCCTCCTGGATCCTCTTGCGGTCCAGAGGACCAAGAGCGGCGCGGACGGCTTCGACGGCAACCGGGTTGATGTCGCGGCCGATCGCGGTGAAACCGAGCTTATGGGCTTCGCCAACGGTTGTACCCGATCCCATGAAAGGATCAAAGACAGTCAAATCGTTGAAAGCATGGGAGCGATAGAACTCGACTGCGAGATTGCTCTCGCGGGGCAGTGAGCAGGCTAGCAGGATGCCCCGAAAGACGGAACCAAGACGATTGGCCCACCATTTATGAACATGATAGATGGGACGGTGAATCTCCTTACGCCAACTCTCGCGCTCTGCAAGTTCAGAGAGGAACTCGATGGGAAAGTCATCGGATTCGATTAAACGCACGGCATCAATTCGTGGCGTCATCGCCAGTCTCGCGGACGTGTCTGTCTGATTCTAGAGCGCGCATTGAAACCTCATCTGCAGGAGAGCCTATGAGCCGCCATGCGCGGAAGACATGCTCCCGGCCAGCACCCGGGTTCGGGATCCTCTCCGGACGGATCTCGTTGGTTTGAAGGTCAAAGGAGTAACCGACGATCAGATCCGCGGCCTCGCGGCGGCGGAGCTCGCCAACGTATACAAAGTCACGGGCTGCCTCCATTTCGACAGGGATAATGAGCGTTTGCGTGTGTGCTACGCCCTCGACCAGGTGGAAGGGAGTTGGGACCACGTACATCTTGCGGTCCCGAATCAAGATGTCGCCGTAGCTGCCAAAACCCTTCACGCTCTTGTTCCCGTGCACGTACTCGTGGTCCGCATTCAAGAAGTCGCCGTGGCAGACCACGAGGTCAAGAACGGGGTAAGTGTTCCCGTCCGGCGTCTTCGGGTAGCGCCCGAATACGTAGTAGATGGTGCGTCCGTTGTGAAGCCCGGAGGGAGCCTGACTATTGCTGTCAAAACTGGCGTCCCGACCAGGATAAGCGAGCCCCTTCAACTCAAACCCGTCCGTTGTCGCCACCATGCGGAAATCCGGGTAGGTGTTTCTACCCCCCTTTTCGAAATGGAGGTTCGTCTCCCGGAGCCGTGCCTTGAACCAGTTTTGGAAGTGAAACTCCTTGTCTGTGCTGCTCTCGCGCTCGATGAGCGAGCCCGCCCGAATTGCCTCGACGCACCGGCGAAAGACCAACAAAACGGCCATGCTTCGTCCTCAGGATCGTTCGTATTATAGCGTGTGCGGCCGACGTTGCACAGGGCCGATTCCGCAAAGGTCGCAGGACTCGCCCTACCGCGGCGTCACGCGAGGACCGGCGTCATTCCCAGGGGCGGGAGGTAGCACACATACGGCCCTGCGGGTGGATGTGTCTCTAAGTGTTGGGGTGATCGGGTGACACGCTCAGACAATAACGTTCAGCCAGTCACCTAGTCACCCCATCATCACCAGGGCCATGCCGACTCCAGCTCGCGTACCGCAAGCGAGACGATCCTCGCCTCCCCACCCTGGACGCCGATGCCCAGGCTGCGGTTTGCCACGTCGGGCAGGAAACAAGACGACATCACGATCCGCCCCCGGTTGGCGAAGATCTCGATCGAGGTGCGATCGACCAGCAGGCGGAGCTCGATTCGGCCGTCGGCCGGCTCGACCGTCGCCGATTTGCCCAGGCAGGAGAGCGTTTTGCGGGCCACGTCGTAGCGGATCGTCTGGCCGCGGACGTTCCACTCGACCGCCGCGGCCTTGCCCGGCTCGATCACCGCGTCGAGATCCCACAGCTCACCTTCGAGCGAGGCCAGAGGATTGTCGCCGGGCCTAAGCGCAAGATCCGCCCAGCGGTGTGTCTTCGTGTAGAGTTTCTCGATCTCGCGGACCGGGTAGGCGAACAGGCGGATTCCCTCGTCCGTGCTGCGGAGCGCGAGCTCGCGCGGGAAGGTCATCTGCTGGTTGAAGGGCATGCCGGGGTACCTGCCGCCGGACATCCAGGCAATGAAGATCCGCCGGCCGTCGGATTCCGGGATGTGGTTGTAAGTCTGGCCCGCGTAACAATTGCTGCCCCACTCGCTGGGCAGCACGCCGGTCTCGGGCCTAAACGTGGTGCCGTCGAAGCGGCCGATCATGTGCCGCCCGCCGCCTTCCCAGAAGACCCACCGCGTGTTGTTCCGGTCGCCGTCGACGGGCAGTTCGAAGAACTCGGGGCACTCGTGGCCGTCGGGAAAGGCCACCTCGCTCAGCCGCTCCCACTGCATGAGGTTCTTCGATCCCAACAGCGCGAACCTGCCGCGATCGAGATACAGTGCCATCACCCATTTGCCCGTCGGCTGGTGCCAGATCACCTTGGGGTCGCGGTTGGAGGCTGCAATGTGCCCGACCACCGGGTTCTTTTCATACTTGGTGAAGGTCCGGCCGCGGTCGTTGGAATAGGCGATGCCCTGGGTGAACGGCTTGGGCGGCGCGGCGTGCTCGCCCGCGTAGGTGAAGATGGCCACAATCACCTTCTCCTCCCCGCTCTGGAAGCCGGCGGTGTTGTGCTCATCGACCACGGCCGAGCCGGAGAAGATCGTCCCCAACGGATCGGGATGAATGGCGTGGTCGAGCTGCTCCCAGTGGACCAGGTCCTTGCTGACGGCGTGTCCCCAGGTCATGTTGCCCCAGTTGATCCCGGAGGGATTGTGCTGGAAAAACAGGTGATACTCGCCCTTGTAGTAGACCAGGCCGTTGGGGTCGTTGGTCCAGTTCTTCTTGGGCGTGAAGTGGAACTGCGGGCGGTGGGTCTCCTGGTAAAGCCGGTCGACCTCCGCCGGGATGCCTTTAGGCCGTTCTGCCTGGGCGACGGCGATGGCTATAAACAGCGAAATCAGCAGTGCCAGGGGCGTGAGCATACGTCGCCTCGCATCGGCTGTCATTGGTGGTTGCCTCTTATGCCGGGACGGGACGGAAGGATTATTGACTCTCAGAAAACTCATGTCATGTGACGTTTAGCGGCCGACGGCACGTCGGCCTGGAAAACGCCATCGTCGCCGTACCGGCGACGGCTAAACCATGCGACATTGCCTGCCTGACCCTCAATAGCCCTCGGCGCGCGCCGTTTACAGTATGCGGCTGAGCACCACGGTCTGCAAGCTCGGGCAGCAAGCGCCTCGCGATTCATTCCGGCCCGAGTCTCTTTGCCAGCCGCGCGATCCGCTCCCCGAGGCGGTGGGCGCCGTCGAGCTCCTGTGGGCTGACTCCCGGATCGAGTGGCCCGGTCATGGCCGAGGCGCCCGCCTCGGCCCACTTGTCGTCGCCTTCCGCATCTTGATAGAGCGGGCCGGCAACCACCATGCGATTGTTGATCATAAACAGCAGCAGGGAGACCACCACGAACTCCTTGCCGCCGACCTGGCCGCCGCCCGTGGAAAACGCGCCCCCCACCTTATCGGTGAAATCCACCTTCATCTTCCAGTTCCAGTCGTCGATGGCGGTCTTCATCTTGCCGGGGATGTTGGCGAAGTAGGCCGGACATCCCAAGATCATCGCGTCTGCGGCCTGGAGGTCGTCCTTGGAGACCTTGTCGACCTCCTTGACGACCGTCACCACCCCGGGCACTCGCCGGGCACCGTCCGCCACGCCCTGGGCCATCTGCTTGGTGTTGCCGCTAAGCGAGTAGTATGCCACCAGGACGCGCACGGTCCGCCCTTGCGAGGCGCGCTGCGGCGTCGATTTCTCACCTGCCCTCGCTGTCGTTCGGGCGGCTGCCAGCAACAGCGCCAGCAGAACCAGTGAAATCAGCCACGGTCCGAGGCGATTGGGTTTCATTGTGCATCTCCTTGGGGAAGAATAACCGGCTGACGACAAAAGGGTCAGGAATCTTTGGGGTTCGTACCGCCGGCCGCTCAGACGCGCCGTGGATGGCTTCCCTTCCTATTGCCCTCTCGAACTGCCGCGGACCATCATAGCAATGTGACCAAGGCGTGCACATGACGCCCGGCAGGCTAGGCCTGCCGGACACCGGCTGCTTGGGGTGGGGGGCTGTTGACAAAAGCCTGCCGACGCGGTAGGATATTGCAGCTTGATGTTTCCGCCCAGCCAGAGGCAGCGCGAGCACCCACCTTCGGCCGTCACCTTGCAGGGTGGCAGTTCCTTCTGGGTGTATTCTTTCATTGGCCCGCGTTCTTGGCCAGCTCTCCAGGCTCTTCGCATGCGGCGTTCTATGTACTACCAAGGGGAGATACCCCTACAGGTTGACGCCGGGGGGCGAGAAAGGGTGACGTTGGGTCCGTGCGGTCAGATCCACGGCGGCCTCCCAGGCTGGAACGCTCTCGGCGAGGCCGCCTCAGTCAACAGGAGAAAATAGAATGAAGAACTTTCTGAGGACTCTCGCGTTATCTGTGGTTTTGATGCTGCTTGCTGCCACAGTCGGTTATGGGCTGGAGTTTGAGCTGATTGAAGTCGCCGGCGAGGGTGCTGTCCCAATGACCCCGGAACAGTGGGACGCGATTCAGAGGGCGACCCAGACCTGGGAAGGCTACTTTGCCGACCCGGTGACGATCACCATCGACGTTGCGTTTGCAGATTTTCCTGCCCTTCTTTTCGACGATGCCTTGGGGCTCACGAAGGTGCAGGTGACGACGCATCCCTACAATACTGTGCGAGAGGCCATGCTCCTTGACGCCCGCGCCACTCGGGAAGACCATGCGGTCGACGCGTTGCCGGCAGATTCACTCCCTGTGACGGATGTGAACGGCTCCCGCAGCGACGACATGATCACGATGGCCACGGCCAACGCCAAGGCATTGGGACTCGGCACCGCGCTGGACCCGCTCTACGGGGAGGAGCTGGCGAACAGCGCCGATGCCCTGATCTCGTTCAACACCAGCTACGCGGAGGATTTCGACTACGACCCCAGGGACGGCATTGGCGCCGGGAAGCTCGACTTTGTGGGCATCGTCACCCACGAGATCGCCCACGCTCTGGGTTTTAGCAGTATGACCGACGTGCAGGACGCTAACTCGGATTTCACGCTGCATCCCAGCACGCTCGATCTCTGGCGGTTCGCCGAAACCGGTGGCCCGCATGACCTCGCAACGGAAGCCCGCCGCATCACCGCCGGGGCGGCAGAGTACTACGATTCCGTGCTGAACAACGTCCCCATGTCGCACGGCATGAGCGAGAGCGAGCCCCCCGATCCGGATGCCGAGACACCTACCGGCTACGCCCAGGCGAGTCACTGGTCCGACCACTTGGGGTACCTGATGGACCCGAGCCTGGCACGCGAGGTGCAGGCCAGCGTTCACGTGGACGACCAGCACGCGCTGAACTACATTGGTTACAGCCCGGTTCTGAACCTCCGGAGGTTCCCGCGGGACTTCATGATGGGATTCTTTCGGCGGCGCCCGGATTTGCCGCTGCCGGCCTTTGGCGGCGCTTTCGACCAGTTTGCGGCTCCGCCGGACCCGGACAAAGTGAAGCCACCCTTCGACCCCGATTTTGCCGTGCGGATCGGACTGGACTTCGGACCAGGCCTGGACAATCGAGGCGGCATGGGGTTCATCCAGTTCGAGGACCAGCAGCAATACGATGGAAAGACCGTCCGGGGACTCAGTTACGACCTGTTCTCGCAGGACTTCAACGAGAACCCGCCCCGCGACCCGATGACGACTATCCCCCCGACGATCCTCGACTTCTACTTCGAGTCGGACAGCAACGGCGTGCCATTCTCCGCCAGGATGCTCGGCGGCGAGCACGGGGTTCAATACGATTCGACCCTGGGGCCGTTCGGCGGCTATCGTATCCCGCTGGCGCTGGACGGTTTCGGCGACAACGTCCGGGGCGACATCGACGCCATCGCCACGCTGATTATGTTCGCCGACCAGTGGAAGGTCCCGGACCCCTGGACTGAAAACCTCTTCCGGTTGGGTCCGATGACGCCCGACAATTCCCTGATCGTCTACGACGCCCAGGCGTTGGGCATACCTGAGCCGTCCACGATCGCGCTGTCGGCGATTGCCGCTCTTGTTCTTCTGGCCCGCCTCCGGCACCGAGCACGGAAGGCGTGGTCGAACCGAGGGATCGCTGCCCCGTGGATCAAGACACACGCCCACATGAGCCGCGCCGCCTAATTCATCAACGGCGGGAGCTGGCTGATCTTCCACTGGCCGTCCACTTTCTCGAAGGCGATCGGGCTGGTCTTTTCTCTGCCCTGGCGGGTCTCTGCCAGCGTGGCCGTGGCGGTATCGCTCCCGGTCTTCAGGTCCACCAGCCGGGCGTCCGGCTCGATGAACTTCATGTCCGGATCGTCCGCCGTCTCCACGATCGCGCGGAAGAAGTCGGCGATAAAGGCATTGCGGTCCGCGATCGGCTCGACCAGCTTGAGGATCTCCCGCTTCTGCCGCTCCTTGCTGGCGGTGAGATCGAGCGACATCTTGGGCATCGTCTGTGCGGCCAGTCCGTGCTTCTCCAGCACCGCCTTGATCCTCTGCGCCCGGTCTCTGACCTTTCCGGCTCCCGCTCCCGGGAGGTCGGCGGCGAGCTGCGCGAGACTCCCCGCGATGACCAGTCCCGCGGCCATTTCATCCCTGGCCCGGGCGGTCAGGCAGCGGCAAAAGCCCTGGCAATCATTGCGCTCTACGGCCGACTTGGCCGTCTGGAAGGTGGCCTCCGGCGTTTCATACTGGGAGCTTCCGCAACCGCCGTTGAGGCACAAGAGGATAACCAACGACCCCAAGCCTACGCCCCGGTTGACCGATCCCATCACGATCCTCCCACGGAATCCGGGGTGGACGAATTCGGGCGGCGAGATACTTCCCTGGTTCATCAAGAGCACTGCCGCAATCCGAACGTAGTCTACCTCACAGGCCGACGCCACGAAACGATCCCGCCCCCTATTCGCTCCCACGTCGCGAATCTTGTATCGGTTGCCGGCTGTTGGGGAGGAAAAAGGGGACAGGTCCAATTTGTGCGAAGCCGGGGCACCCACGCTTCGTGGGTCCCGACCGAAGGTTGGTCGCGGGCCGTTCCGGCAAATTGGACCTGTCCCCTTTTTCCCGGAATCACGCAAGGCTATTTAGTCCCCCGCGAGTCGATAGGCAAACACGCCCGGCTCGCAGCGGATCAATACCGCGTCCCCCTCCCGGTCGACCGGCCGGCGGCCGGATAGGCTGCCGTCTTCGGCCACCGCCTCGACGTGCTTCAGCTCAGGCAATCGCCAGGGCAGCAGTGTCGGGCGCAACCGGACGGTGAACCCCTGCCCGCCAGTGCTCGGCAACGGGGTGACCAACAGCGCCTTGCCGTCGCGGGTCAGCCGACAGCCTCCGGCGGTGGTCACCGGGCCGAAGTCAACCGGCTTGCCCTGGGCGCTCTGGGGTGGCACTGGCGTCACGCCAGTGGCGCCTGCCTGCCGCTCGGGCAATCGCCCGTCGACCAACCCGCGGCCGTTGAAGTAGACCTGGTTGGGTGACCGGGCCGTCTCGACGATCACACCGCCTGCCGCTGGCGTGACGCCACTGCCACCCGCCCGGCTGATCGACGCCTCGACCGGGCCGTTGTCGGTGGGAACGCGGGCCAGAAAGCCGTACTCGGGCAGCGTCGGGGTACCCACTTGTGGGTCGGCCACCTTCCAGTCGGTCTTGCCCCGGTTGACCCAAACCTCGCCGCCGCCGCTCCAGCGGACGTGCTGCCGGTGCAGATCGCCGCCGACAAACTCCACGCCCTCGATCTGCCGCAGGCTGAGCGCCCGCATCAGCTCCCCCAGCAGCCAGTATTTGCGGACCACGTCGCGGCCGAACGGTCTGGAGACCATGGCCGGATGGCCGGTAAGCACCTCGGTGGCGATGTAGTCGTCGCTGTAGATGCCGTGCGACTGGGCGTCGAGCCCACCCTGGTAGCGGCTGGAGTAGCCGGCCCCGTGCATAATGAAACGGTCGTGATGGGCGGCGTCGAGCCAGGGGGTTCGCTCGGCGTCGGCGCAGGGGATGTTCCAGACGCACCAACTGTCGCGGCTGCCGGGGACGGGCTCGCCCACGCGAAGGTGGTTCGTCTGCGCGCCGTCGAGCCAGCCGATCAACTGGTCGTGGCCGCTCTCGGAGATCTGCGGGGCGTCGTCGCCCAGCAACTGGCGGATCCAGGCGAAGTGCCGCCCCCAACTATCCCGCGTAGACACGCGATCGAAGAACTTGCCCTCGGCGGTCCAGTAGTCGTAGGGCCCGATGCTCGACCAGACGTCGATGAAGTAGGCGGTGGGCTGGAGCCCTTCGCGGATCAGCCGCAGATTGCCCTGCAGGAACGGCTCGACCGCATCGGCCCGATAGCGATACGATTGGGCGCCGCGGCCCTCGTTGAGCCAGGCCCTCACCGGCGTGCCGTCGCGCTGGAAGGCGATCTGTTTCTCGTAAGAAAACCCCTCGGCGTCGGGATAGAAGTCGATGTAGTTGTCGTGCAGGGCGAAGAGGACTCCGGCCTGTTTGCAGGCGCGGATCATCTCGCGCAGCTCCTCGTGCGTGCCATACTGGGGATTGGCCGGATAGATCTCCGGCAGCCGGTAATCGTAACCCCACCGCTGCCAGTTGTGCCAGACCACGGCCGCGTCGGTCAGGCCGTAGCGGAACGACCGCTGGAGGGCCTCGCTGCTCTCCCGGTAGCGTCCGCCCCAGAGGTCGAAGACGAACCGCCCGGCGAGCTTCTGCACGCCGCCGGCGGGCTTCAGTCCGTCGACCTCGCGCCAGACCTTGACCGCCTCGAAGGCGTTCTGCGCCGGGATGAACGTCAGCGTCGAGGCATGGGGCACATGGAGCGAATAGTGCCGCTCGGCCGGCCGGACGTCAAGGTGGCTGGGCGGGACGTCGACGGCCTGGACCAGCGAAAACGCAGCGTCGAAGTCGAACCCGACAAAGGACGTGGCCAGCCGGTGCCCGTCGAAGTCCAGGCGGAACGCTTGCGGCTGGCGGATCACGTTGCCCTGTCCGGCATAGACCTGCCCGGCCGTTTGGCTCCAGGGTCCGACGGCCACGTCTTCCAGGTAGACTGCGGTCCAGGGCTGCGGCGGCGGGGTGTCTTCCAGGTGGAAGCTGGCCCGCAGCACACCCCCTTCGACGTACAGCCGACCGACGAGATCGAACTTGCCGGGCAGGCCCTCAAAACGGTGACGGACCTGGCAACCGTTCTGGCAAGGTTCTTCTTTGGCTTCCTGCAAGAGGATCGGCGAGCGGGCATCGTCGATCCGGCCGCCCAGCACGCGGACCTGGAATCCGCGGAAACAGAGCCGCTTCTCACCCTGGGAGAAGCCGACCACGGCATCGAGCAGCCCGCGACGGCCCGGCCAGATGCGGACTTCGTATGCCTTGTCTCCGTGCTGCAAGGTTCCCAGTACCCGCGAACCAGAATCGTCTGCTGGCGGGAAGGGGAGCGGCTGAGGGAAGTCGCCGGCCACCAGCGTCGGCTCGGCCCAGTACGACTGGTCCCAGCCGGTGTTGTTCTTCGGTCCCGGGTGGGATTCGAGCTGCAAGCGGACGGCCTGCCCGGCAAACCGGCCCAGGTCGGCCTCGGCCTCCTGCCAGGTCTTGGCGGCGGAGTGCTGCTCGAAGACGACCTGGCCGAACTCTCCGGGCGGGGCGTCCAGCGGCAGCACCCGCACACGGAACGTCACGCCGTCGCCCTCGCCGGTAGGAGTCACGGCATGGGCAAATTGCAGCTTCAGTGAAGTGTCTTTCGGCAACTGCAAGGGGAACTCGACCAGCATCGTGCCCACGTGGCCTCCATCCCACGGCGGATGGATGGCGATCGTCTCGCGTGCCTGGCCGCCCAAGGTCTCCGGGCGGACCTGAAGCGAGGCCTTGCTCCGCGGTTCGGAACCCTGCCAGCCGACGGGCATGGTCTGCGGCCTCTCGCCAAACACCTGCACCACTGAGCGCTCGACCGGCACCAGCCACAACGCCACTTGCCCGGCCGGTGGCATTGCGAGCGGTTTCCAGGCCACCGGGACCGGTGTACGGGCGGGCTGCGGCAGTTTAGCCTGCAAGATCAAGATCGGATGGGCCGTCTGTTGCTTCCCCTCCGACTCGAACCGCACCAAGGCGTGGATCGGATAGTGGGCGCTGTAGGTCCCCTTGCCCGCGGTGACCTTGAACTGGTGCGTGGCACTGCTGCGGGCTGCCACGGAGAACGGCACCGGTCCCGCCGGCTCGGCCCGCCAATCATCGACCAGTTGCAGTTGCAGGGTGCCTTGGACGGGCTTGTCGCCCTTGTTCTCAATCAGCACACGGACGGGCAGCGGTTCTTCAATCTTGGCGACCACTTCCGGCCCCTCGATCCGCACCGATAGCGGCCCCGCCGTATCCACCGGCGGGTTATAGGCGAGGGCTTGAGAGCTGAGCAGAACGAACCTTACTACCACGGCGAGGATGGTCCATCGCTTCGGCCGTTCCATAATCGTTTTTCTCCTATGCCATTAGTTCTCAGGTTTGAGGAGACATCCTCAAAGTAGTCATCTCGCCCCGCAAAGTAGTCCGCAAAGTAGTCATCTCGCTCCGCGAGATGAGGCCCCTGCGAGGAGGGTGTACCCTCCCCGCTGCCGCTTCGTCTCGCGGAGCGAGACGACTACATTGGCGTGCATCATAGTTCCCCCAAGCAAGGGCGGGCAAGCCGCCCATGGCACCCGCCGAGCGTGCCGGCGTCCCTATTTCATCAACCGCTCGATCGTCTCGGCACTTGCCACCGCCGGACGTATCCCCATCAACTGCTCTATCGCCTCGGCAACCTCCGCCCGTCGGGCGTAGATCGGTGCCGGGTCGGTGGTGAAAGTCGTCATGTCCTTGGTCACGGAATCAGGCACTTCCAGCAGCGCCTCGTAGTGCTTGACTTGTTCGTCCGCGAGGTTCGCACGCCGTGTGGCTAACAACTGCCCCAACAGGTAAAGGTACTCCCAATCCTCGATCCCCTCGCGGAGCATCTCCCAGCGGATGCTCGAGACCGGCGGCTCGATCACCGGATCGGGGCCCGACCGGGTACCCTCTGGGTACGGCACGGCTGCTGCCTCGGGCGGATAGATGAAGCGCCCGTCGCCGTTGCCCCAATAGCGCTTGGTGCCCTCGGGCGTGGAATAGCCGCTGACGTAGCCCATCGGGTCTTCATACGGGTTCTGCGGCTTGTTCCGGTCGGGAAAGGCCGCGCCGGAGGTCCAGTAGTTCGACGACCAGACGAGCACGCCCGCGATCTTCCGCTGCCAGGTCTGCCAGAGCCAGACCCGCAGCTCGGTGGCCGGGTGGTCGATAAACAGGGTGCAATACGGGGCCTTCGGGCCGGTGCAGACGTACCACCAGAACCGCTCGTCCTGGGCCCGCCGCTTCTCGGCCGCCTCGTGGTTGTAGTTGTTGCTGATCGGGCACCAGATATCGACCAGCCCGGCCAGGACGTTCTCTCCCGGCTCTTCGGTCAGCATCCGCGGCAGGCCGGGTGCATACTTCTTCAGCCGCCGCATCCCGCCGGCCACGAAGTCGTAGTCCTTCGGCTCCGGCTCGTCGAACCAGTAGACGTAGGCCATCTTCAGCCAGCCTTTGTCGCGGAGATGGTCTTCGAGCTGCTTGACGCAACTGGAGAACATCGCCTGATACTGCGGCGTGTCTTCGCCGAAATCGCCGATCTTCGGATCCACCCGCGAATGAAAACTGCCGCCGCCCATGCCTTGGATGGGCAGGGAGAAGTTGGTGAAGTGGAACTGTTCCACGGCCCGGGCCATTGCCTGATCGAAGGCCGAAAAATCCAGCTCCGCCCGCGGCGGATCGGCCTGCGGCCGCATGCTCACGCGGATCGGGTCCAGCGGCGTGGGGTCGTAGGGGCTGATGCGGTGGTCGGCAAAGCACTTCAGGTACAAGTCCAGCACCCGCCGCTTCTGTTCGTCGGTCTTCAGGCCGTGGTAGCGGAAGACGTTGCCTTCCGAGAAGCCGAAGGCGGTCTCGATGTGGTTCCGCTCCGGCAGGGCAAAACGCCAGACGTGCAGCTTCAGCGGCACCGTGGCCGAGAAACCCTCGGCCTTCAGCGACACCTGCCCGGCGTAATCGCCGGGCTGGGCATCCTTGGGCACGTGAACCAGCACCCACAGCGGCTGGTTCTCTCCGGCCGGCACATCGATCGCTTTGGAGAGCGGCGGCAAGGCGTCGGGCCACCAGTCGCGGACCCCGGTCTTGTCGGTCGGATGCTCGACAAAGTGATAGGCCACGCGGAGGATTTGCACGTTCTCTGCCGGGATCGTGGCTCCGTCAGGGCCGCTCAACGGACCGGCGCTCGCCGTCAGCCCCTTGAGGGCTTCCGCCGGACGGACCACGACCTGGACCGCCTCGAAGTCGTTTCGGGCGGCGGACAACCCGGCCGCAGACGAGGTCGCCTCCGGCAGCGGCCGCTGCTTGGGGATCTTGTGTGTAGCGTCGCACCACCACACGGTCGCCTTGCCCTCGACCCCGGCAATCCGGCTGCCGTAGTCGGCCCGATAGTAGTCCGGCGGCATAGACCGGGGCCCCGTTTCGGCCGGCCTGGTTTCCGGCGCCGCCAAGTTCAGCAACAAACCCGCAACAAGCAGCCAGCCCGTCATCTTCATCCAGGTGGCATTGTTCAGTTTCATCTCGGCACCATCTCGAATTGGTGAAGGATTTGGTGAGTCTGTGGGGTGTCGCGCCCCTGCAAGCGTGGGCACGGGACCCGGCTGAGAGCATACTCTTCACCGCATGGCCACGCAAGCCGGGCATGGCACCCGGCATGGTACCCGGCGGTTTCATGGCGTGCGGTGCGGCGGCACGGCCTTCCGGGCGCCGGCACCCAGGCCCACGCCGGGAATGATCGACTGCGCCGTGCGCGGGTTGAACTCGAAGACGGTGAAGCCTGCCGCCCCGAGCGAGCGGGCGTGGTGGATCTGGCCCACCACACGATCGGCCGAGAGTGCCGAGCGCGACGCCGTGGCCCCAATGCCGGGATAGACCGGGATCCGCCCGCCCACCAGCTTAAGCTGATTCTCGACCAGCGAGGCGAAACTCAGATCGCTCTCGGTGTAGTCCATCGGGCAGACGAAGTCGAGCCAGCCGGCCTTGATCCACTCGGGCCAATCCTGGGCAACCGAATCGCGGCAGGCCGGATACGCACCGAACACGGCCGCCGAGATCTTCAACTCTGGCCGCAGCTTCTTCGCCTCGCGGTGCACCGCGGCCACCAGCCAGTTGATCTGCTTGCACCGCCAATCGTTGTACTCCTCGCGCCGCGAGCCCGAGTAGCACTCCTTGGGCCAATCGACGACCTTGTGCCCGGTGGCGGCCTCGAACCGCTGGCGGCAGCCGTCGCAGTAGCAGCATTCGCGGCCCGGGTAGCGGATGTAGTCGAAGTGCAGCCCGTCGACCGCGTACTTCCGGCCGACCTCCAACATGCTCTCCAACTCGAGCTTCTGGTTCTCCGGGTGCGAGGGGCACAGCCAGTTCTGCGGCTCACCCTGGGCGGTCGCCTGGAGCCGGCCTTCACGGCGGAGCTTGTCCACGAAATCCCGCGGCGCACCGGAGAGGTTGTAGTTGACCTTCCAGACGTGGACCTCCAGGCCGTGCTTTTTCGCCGCTGCGACGCACTGGGCGATCTGGTCGCCGTACTGCTCGAAGGTGGAGCTCCGCGGCAGCACGTCGCTGGCGTAGTGGGCACGGCCGGCCCAGAGCATGTTGGGGAAGATCATGTTCAGTCCGGCCGCGGCCAGCTCCTTGGCCGACCGCTCCCAGTCGCCCGGATAGGCCCCCGTACCCGAATGGTTCCAGACTGCGCGGCCTTCCCGCTTGGGGCTGGGCTGGGCGCGAAGGTACGCATCGGCCAACAGATCGTGGCTGTTCCGCGCCAGGTCGACGACCTCGGGATAGGCACCCCGGGCGGCCTGTTCTGTGGCCCGGACATGGGTTTTGGCTGCCGCGTCGAGCCGCTGACGGGCGGCGTCATCACCGTTGGCCTTGATGTACGCAGTGGCTTCCTCCAGGTTCTCGCAGTGTCCGACCTTTGCGGACCGATCCAGGGCGGCCTGGGCCATCTGCTGCCAGAGCGGCGGCGCCAGACGTCCCAGCACCGCCGCCAGCATCTGTCGCTTTCCGTCGCGGTCGTCTGCAAGGATGATGTGGCTGAAAAACGCCCCCTTGTCGCTTATGAGCATCGCCGCATGGCCGGTCGGCTTCCCCTGGTCGTCGTACCAGCGGCCGATCACCCGGGCGCCGCCGCCGATCGGCTCGGCGGCCGTGATGTTCCAGGATGCCTGGCGAACCTGCTTGGGCAACCCGGGGGTGTCCGCCGCGTCGAAGCGGATCTCGGCAAATTGGCCCTGGCGCTGTTGCCCGACGTATTTCGCTCCCCCGAACCCGAGCACCCTCCCCAGCTTGTCGGGCAATTGGTAACAAACCAGCAGCTTTCCACCGCCATCGACAAACTGCTCCAACGCAGTCGCCGCTTCGTCAGGAAGTCCTGGGTTATACGCCAGCACCGCCACGCGGCGCTTACCCAGCGCACCGTGGGCGACCGCCGTTTCGTCGATCGTGTCGGACCCCAGCCCCAAGTTGGCCAGCATCTCGGAGACCCGCTCGGCCGTCTCCAGCGCGGACCTGACCTCGCGGTCGCCCCGGCCCGGTGACCTGGCCGGGACCACCAAGGCCACGTCGTGCGAGACGGCGGCCAGCCGGCGCAGCAGCAGCGAGGCGTCTTTGGCCTGGCCCCTCCAGGCGGCGATGCGGACGCCGTCGATCTTCTGCCAGCCGGCCGGGCTGCCCTCGCTGCGGAACGAGGCCTTGGAAAAGTGGAGCGTCTGCCAGCCCTTTTTCGTCGGCGAGCCGCCCGAGCCGTACCAGCCCTCGCCGCTGCGGAAGTAGAGTGTCAACTGGGCGAAGGCCTCGGGAGAATCGCTGGCGAGCTCGAGGACAAATTCACCGGGTGAGGCCAGGTCGAGCGTCACCTCACGGTCGATCACGGTCCGCGGGAGTTTTGGATCGGTGGCGAACGGAGCAACCACCTTGAGCACGGATCGCTGGCCGTCGGTCATCAGCTCGACCGGGGGCGTTCCCGAACTGGCGACCCAGGTCGCGGCGGCGACCTGGGGATTGGCGTAGCGGAATTCGTCGATGATTTGCTGGGCGCCGAGCAGGCCGAGCAACAGCAGGGGCAGGCTGGTCATGGCGGGGACTCCTAAATGGCCTTGCGTGATTCCAGGAAAAAGGGGGACAGGTCCAATTTGCCGGAACGGCCCGAAGGGTGCTTCGCACAAATTGGACCTGTCCCCCTTTTTCCTCCCGAGATCGTGCAAGTCTATTTAGAAGGCGTGCGACTGGGGTCCGGACGATAGTATAGGAGATGCCGCATGAGGTGGGGAGCGCCGCCCGCCGCGGTTAAACCACTTCTTGAGCACGTCGACGTTGGGGCTGACACGGTCGCCCGCCATCAGCCCCGTGCGGTAGATATTGTCGCCCGCGTAGTTCCACCAGTTCCAGCCGATGCCGAACCGCTCGAACATCGCCAGGTAGTCGTCGAGCCAGGCCAGGCCGTCGGCGTCGGGCTGGATGATCGAGATGCCGAACTCGCCGCAGTGGATCGGCACGTTGTGCCGGATCGAAAACAGGATCGCCTCCAGCCAGGGATCGATCTGCTTGGCCTCTTGCGTACACTTGTAGCCGGGATAGTATTCGTCGTAGGCGTAGCCCCAGTGCTTGCCGTAGTGGTGGAAGCTGTAGAGGGTGTTCGGGTCGCCGCTGGGCTCCATCCAAAGCGACCAGCCCGGCTGGGCCCAGCCGTCGGCCGACTCCCAGACGATCAGGTGCGTCTTGTCCACCGAGCGGATCACGGCGGTCAGCTCCTTGACGATCTCGTTCCAGTGATCGCGGTTGATGTAGGCCGGCTCGTTGAAGAAATCGTAGGAGACGGCCCACTGCGGCCTGCCGGCGTAGCGCTCAGCAATCCGCCGCCAGAGCTCGAAGGCGTTTTTCTGGGCCTCGGGTCGTCGGCGCCAGTAGCGGGTGCTGTTGCGGACCGCCCCCCCGGCGTCGGCCTGCGGCGAGTCTTCGTTGAAGAACCAGGTGAGCATCATCTGCATGTCTGCGGCGTTGCAGTCCTCGACCACCTTGTCGAGCCGCAGCCACACCGCCTCGTTGTCTTCGATCACGGGCCCGCCCACGTACCTGACCAGCGGCATGTCCCAGCCGGCATGGAACGCCCAGGCGTAGCGAATGTGGTCCGCGCCCCAGTCGGCCATCCGCCGGAAGACCTCCGGCGGCTTCGAGTGGAACAGCTCCCCGATCCCTTTCATCACCTTGGAGCGATCCACCCCCTGCGCCGTATACTCCAGCCGATCGGCGCGCTGGGCAACCAGGTACGGTGCATACGCCGATTGATAGCCCGTCGGCACGGCGCCCTCCAGGCGGACACGGGGGTTCTTGTGGGCAAGGGCGAACGACGCCAGCATGGGCACGGGGGCGACCGTCAGCGGCTTCAACTCCCCGAAACCGTCCAGTTCGAGGTAGCAGTAGCGGAGCGAGTGGCGTCGCTGCGGCGGATTCGAGGCGTCGGCCCGCGTCACCACGTCGCTTGCGGCAATCGGATAACGCCGCAGGGCCCTGGCCCAACGGCGTGACTGTTCGACGTCGGTTGCGGCAGGAAGGACCACCAGGGCGGCCTGGACCGGACCATGCTCATAGCGAACCGCCAGGCAGGGCAATCCCAAGGCGTTTTTCTCCCAGGCAATCTGCTGGGGGCGCTGCGGAAGCATGATGAGAATGGCACAGTCTGGCGATTTCAGGAGCAGCCAGTTCTCCGCCAACTCGTCCCCGCCGGCCAGCCGCAGCGGTTGATCGAGTCTCGCAGTCTGCACGCCCTGGGAGGTGACAAAACTCGCCGATGAAGGGGTCGCGTGTCCCTTTGCCTCCCAGCCGGAAAGCTCGAGTGCCGCTCCCTCGTTGGCCACGACCACCCCGGGCGAGAGCGCCCCGGCCAGGAACGCCTGCCGCACCGGTCCCGACGGCGTGGGGTAGCTGAACTCTTTGACCAGGGAAAGCGGCCCGGGCGTCTCGCACGCGGCGAGTTGCTTTCCGGCCGGATAGAGCGCCACGGGGCCCTCCATGATGCCGCCGAAATTGTCGTGGTTGTAGACGCGAATGGCGATAAGGTTCTTTTCGCCACAGCGGAGCAGCCGCGGGGGCATCGCGTGCTGGCCGGGCGGATCGAGCTTGCCCGGCGATAGCGGCTCGCCGTTGACGAACACCTGGGCCCAGTTCTTGATGCTCCCGGCCTGGAGGATCACCTCCCGATCCTTCCACCCGGCAGGGATAAGCACCTCCTTGCGATACCAGCCGAAGCCGTTGTACGGCTTGTCGCCCGTGCGGCGATCCGGGAGCTTGTAGGGACAATCTGCCGGACTCTTGAGATTGTCTTGGGTGAAGCCTTCGCGCTCCCAGGGACCCGGGACCGATACGGCCCGCCACCCGGGACCCGCCGACTCGGCGGCGTGCCACTGCTGCTTAAGCCCCCGGTCGTCCGGGTCGGTGCGGAACTGCCAGAGTCCGGCCAGGTCGATGTACTCGGCGCCGGGGGGGGCGAGCGAGAACGGCCAGCGGCCGGGGTCGTTGCCCAGCAGGGCCCGGGCGTTGAGCCAGCCGAAGGGGCTCTCGGGGAATGCGTCCAGTTCGCCGACGGTCACGAGGTTCGGCACGGCAGCCAGCAGTGAGCGCAGGTCCGACGCCCGGCGGGACGAGCGTTCGGCCAGTTCGGCCGCCGCGGCGAAATCGCCCAGCGCGTGGTTCCGGCGGGCGTGCTGCACAAGCTGCCGCAGCTCGTCCAGCCCCGCCCGGAAATCCCGGCGGCCGGGCAGGACGTCTGCGCAGTTTTCCAGGTGGGCGAGTTGCCGCTGGGCCTGATAGATCGAGGTTGCCGCCGAGACGGCCTGCTCGGCCCCGCCCAGCAGCACGCCCGCCTCGGCCGCTGCCGATTGGGCTTCGAGGAACTTTCCTGCCTTTTGAGCAACCACGGCACGACTACTGACCATCTCACGGGCTTTCTCCATCAGCGGCCGTGCGTGCTGCTCCGCCCGATGCCAGGGGGCTTGAGGGTCCAGCGACACGATCTCTGCGGCCGGGCGCAAGCGGCGCATGAGGAAAACGGATTGCTCTTCCAGCCGTTGCAGCCGGGCGAGCGTCTTGGCGATGGCGGTCTTTCCGCGCTCTTCGTCGTTGTAGTCGAGCAGCCGGCCGTTGTGGGCCCGATGGAACGCGCCGGTCGAGGGTTCCGCCTGCATCTTCTCGGCCCGTGGCTTGCCGCCCGACCGCTGCGCGGTGCCCGCCGTCTCCCAATCGCTGCCCGTGGCAAACGGGACGCGTTTTCCGCCGCGGGCGACGATCTCTCCCTCGGCGCAGACCCGCGAACCCTCGATCAGCAGCGTCACCTCTCTCTGCCCGGCCAGAGACGGAGCGAGATCGTAATCGTCGATCAGGGCGCCGTCCACGTTGGCTCCCACCGGCTTGCCGTTGACCACCAGCCGGTATCCCTGGGCACCCCAAACGACGATCCAGCCGGACTCGGCGGGCTCGTCCAGTTGAAGGGTTTTGCGAAAGGATTGCCCACCGGCAAGGGCAAGCCCCTTCCAGTCGTCCTTGTAGTACCAGGTGGCCGCCCCCTGTTCCCACCAGGCCCCGTGCACACCGAGCGGAAAAAAGAGGAGGGTGGTGAGAATCTCCAAGGCAACCGTCGCTTGTCGTTTGGCTGGCGTCATGGTCGCGTTCTCCGTGGACTCGAGTGCAATGCCGTGAAGAGGTTCCCCCCTGGACGAACTTTTGTCGAGTGGTAAGATGCAGGCGTCTGAGTACTCAGTTCTCGGTACTCGGTACTCGGTACTGACTGCTGATCGTGGATCATACCCGCTGCCAATGAAAAAGCAACACTCAGGCGTGGAGCCCGGCGGCGCCGAACCGCCGACACGCTTTCACTCCGCAGGAGAGCCACCATGCTCGCGGCCGTGTTGAAGGGTTTTGACGACCTGGTCCTGGAGGACGTGCCCGTCCCGGATCCCGGGCCGGGCGAGGTCGTGGTCCGCATCAAGTCTTGTGGCTTCTGTGCCACCGACTACAAGGCGATCCGGGGAATCCGCCGCAACGTGACGTTCCCATTCATTCCCGGACACGAGCCGGCGGGCGTGGTGAGCACCGTCGGCCCGGGCGTGGATTGCTTCAAGGAGGGTGACGAGGTGATCTGCCAGCCGTCGGGCTACTGCGGCCTGTGCGACGACTGCCGCCGAGGCGACACCCACTACTGCCGCCACGCCTTCACCACCGGCGGAGACGGCCCCGAGGACGTCTGGCCCGGGGCACTGGCCGAGTACATGAAGACCAGGGCCACCTGCCTGTTGCGCAAGCCGGCGGACCTTTCGTTCGACGCGGCCGCGCTCACGGAGCCGCTCAGCGGCGCCTGGAAGGGGCTCATTCAAAAGAGCCAGATGCAGGTGGGCGACGACGTGGTGGTGATCGGCACCGGCGGGATCGGGCTGTTGTGCGTGATGGTGGCCCGGGTGGCCGGCGCCGGGCGGCTGATCGCCGTCGACCCCAGCCCCTACGCCCGCCACAGCGCCCTGCGACTCGGCGCCACCCATGCCGTCGATCCGGTAGCAGACGACCCCAGGCGGCGCGTCTACGAGATCCTTCCCGACGGGCCCGACCTGATCGTCGAGGCGGCCGGCCCCATCGAGGCCGTGCGGCTGATGGTCGAGCTCCGCCGCCGGGGCACGAAGTGGAACGTCTTCGGGATCACTACCCACGAGACCTTCGAGCTCGACGGCGGGCGCACCCACTTCCTCGAAGGGCGGATGGACGCCAGCTTCGGCACCACGCCCCTGGCCATGCTCAAGGCGATCCGTCTGATGGAGACCAGGCTGGTCGATCCGCAGAAGATCATCTCCCACCGCTTTCCGCTCTCGGCGATTCACCGAGCGGTCGAGGTCATGGGCAGCAGCGAGCGGAACAAGGTGATTGTCAATCCATAAGGGGCCAGGGGGCAGGGGTCAGGGGCCAGTCGCTATCCACTATCCACTATCCACCACCCACTCCCCTCACCCTTCCCGGACGACCTTCAGTCCCATCAGGGTGCCCAGGTTCTTGACGTCGCGGAGGTGGTCGCCGTAGAACACCGCACGGTGCAAGAGCGTCATCACGCCGCCTTGGATCACGCCGGCGCCCCAGTTGCTGAACATGCTGCGGGCGTCGGCCACCTCGGTCCAGAACTGGGTGCGGCAGCCGAGCTCGTCGTGGGTGATCTTGAAGACCTTCCCGGTGGAGATCAGCATGGTGTCCAGGTTGACCAGCTTCGCGCAGGTGACCGGCTGCCCAACCCGCTGCTCCACTTCCAACGCCACCCCTCGGTCGCTGTCGGTCTGGGTGCGGATGGTGAAGGGGAGCCGCTTGCCGGCCGGGCCGTCCATCTTGGTGGCGCAGGTACAGTGGAAGTGGATCAGGGCGTTGCTGGCCGTATCGAAGACGGGATCGGTGATGAAGCCGGGCACGCCGAAGGCGTAGGCGAAGATCAGCATGGTGAGCGTCGAATCCATGTCGCCCTCGCAGGCCCCCACCAGCCCCAGGTCGTTGAGCTTGCTGAAGGTTAGACAACCTTTCGCCGGCTCCCCCATGCAATGCGAGCTGGTGATGGCCTGGGCGCGCTCTTTGGCCATCAAGTCCTTCACGGCCAGGTAGAGGCGGGCGGAGTTGATGATCTCTTCCTTGGAGGGCTCGACGATCTTCTTGGCCTGGCTGATCCAGTATTGCTCGGCCTCGGCCTCGGCTGCCTTCAGATCGACGGCCTGATGGAGCTTGATGATCTGCTCATTGCTGACGGGGACGAGCTCTGCCCCCAGGCGCTTCTTGACCTGCTCGGCGGAGCAGGCCGCGGCGGTTCCCTGGGGCGCACCGACCACGATGATCCGCGTCTGTTTCATGCGTGCCGGCACCCGCATCAGCGCCACCACCCGATCCAGCTCGCCCCAGTCGCTGGTGGGCAGCAGGACGACCTTCTTGCCGGCCTTTTCCCACTGGGGGAAATACATCCAGCCGTGCCCGCTGAAGGGCTGGGAGAAGATCGCCGTGGGCAGCCCTACGTTGATGATCTGGTCCATGGCCTGCTGCGGTGCGTCGCCTCCGTGACCGCAGAGATGGAACAGCAGCACGCCGTCGGCCTCGCGGAGCTTGGCCACCACCTGGGCCACTTCGGTAGGAGGCACCAGATCGCCGCCGATGAACTTCACGTCGCCGAGCTTCTGTTCCACCTGGGCGAGGTACTTGTCGAATTTCTCAATCTCGGCCGTGGGCCGCGACAAGTAGATTCCGCCCGTCCTGCCCACGTAGACCTTGCAGATCTTCACCGGTGGCGACTGAGGCCATCCGGGGGCCTCGGCGGCCGCCAAGGATCGGGCGCGGAGTTGGCTGGCCAGCAGCACGCCTCCCGCCGCGGTGGTTCCCAGAAACTGTCGTCGGCTCAAGGAATCGCTCATGGTAGGTCCTTTCGGTTAAGGAGGGCATCGTGGGCCAAAGGCCATTATCAGTGGTCAGTTATCAGTTATCAGTCATCAGCTCTCGGTTCGTGACCGCGGACAACGGACAAGCCAGAACTGAAAACTGACAACTGAAGATTGACGACTGAAAACCTCGTCTACACCGCATATGATACTCCTTCTGCGCGCCGGTGCAATAGTCGGTGTCGGGCCCCGGTCGAATCCGGCCGCCACGGCTGCGGGGGCCGCAGGGCGGCCCCGCCTGGACAATTCCTCTTGGGCGGAGGTAGAATGGGAAGGGCAACCTGAACGTGGAGGAATTGCGATGAAAGCCGTCATGCCCGATGTCCCCCAGCACATCCTGCAAGAGCGGGCGCGGACCGGAGCCGACCGCTGGGACGAAGTATGGGAAGGAGTGTTACATATGCCACCTGCACCGAACTTGGAACATCAGGACCTGGCAGCGGGGCTGGTCAGTTGGCTGCGGACCCGCTGGGCCACGGCGCAGGGGAATCGGGTCCACATGGAGGTCAACCTGGCTTCGCCGGGCGGGTGGCCGAATGACTACCGCATTCCCGATCTTGTCCTGCTGACACCCGACCGGTTCGCGATCGAACGTGAGGAGTATCTCGAGGGGGCGCCGACGGCGGTGATCGAGATCCGCAGCCCGGGCGACGAAACCATCGAGAAAATGCCCTTCTATGCCGAGCTCGGCGCGCCGGAGGTATGGATCATCGACCGCGACACCAAGGCACCGGAACTCTACCTCTGGCGAGAAGGGCAGTACCGGCGGCAGCCTCCGGGCACCGATGGCTGGCTGCGCAGCCCCGCCACGGGGATCCGGCTGCGCAGTGAGCCGGGAAACAGACTCAGCATCCAGATCGCAGACGACGACCGTACCCGGCAGCTCTTGTCCGCGCGCTCCCAGGCTGTTAGGCCGTTAGGCTGCTAGGCTATTAGGCTATTAGCCGAACAGTCTAACAGCCTGTCTCAGCGGCTCGGCACGAGCTTCACGATCACGGCGTCGGTTCCCCCACGGAGCTTTGTCTGAACTGCACCCTGCGTGACCGGAAAGTCGCCCGAGCTGGTGTTGCCCACCAGGTAGATCTCGCCGCGGGGTCCCAGGGCCACGCTGCGGATCAGGTCGCCGCCGCTGCCGCCCAGATACGTGGCGTACAGGAGCTTCGAACCGTCGGGACTGAGGATGGCCAGCGCGCCGTCGCCGTCACCCGGGTACCCTCTGGGTGCGGTGGCGCCGGCAAACCTGCCTTGCACGGCGTCGGGGGTCACCGGGAAATCGCGCGAGCGGGTGGTACCCGCCACGAAGGTGTTCCCTTCGCCATCGGGCGTGGGCATCAAGAAGAACTCCCCGTCGGTCCCGCCCAGCAACGTCGAGAAAGCCAGTCTCTTGCCGTCGGCCGACAGTCTCGTCAAGAAGCCGTCCGTCCGGCCCTTGAGCCGGCGCTGAAACGCCCCGGCGGTTGTGGGGAAGTCCGGCGAACCCGAGACACCCGTCAACATCACGGTTCCATCCGCAGCCAGAGAGAGCCGGTGCTCGGTGAACTCGTTTTGTGCGCCGCCGAGATAGGTGGCGTAGAGCAGCCGGCTGGCGTCGCTGGAGAGCTTCGCAATATAGCAGTCTGACTGGCCGCCGTGCTTCGCCTGCGGCGCGCCGGGGGTCACCGGGAAGTCGGCCGACTGGGTGTGTCCGGCGACGTAGATGTTGCCCGCCGACCACTGCGTGGTGCCCGCTACCCGCACCCCCATCAGCCCCTCCGAGTCTCCGCCGCCCAACAGGGTGCTGAAGACCAGTCCCGAGCCGTCCGGCTTGAGTTTCACGATCGCCGCGTCCCGCACGCCCTTGCGGGCTGGCTGAAAAACGCCCGGCGTGGTGGGAAAGTCGTTCGAGGCCGTCTCGCCGACCAAATAGACGTTGCCCTCTCGGTCCAGGCCGAGCCCGCCCCGGGGGAAGTCGTCACCACCGCCGCCGACGTACGTGCACCAGACGAGACGCTTCAGATCGGCAGAGAGCTTGGCCGCCATCCAATCGGCGGGGGGACCGCCGTATTTCGGCTGAAAGCAGCCTTTGGTGGTGGGCAGGTCGGGGGACCTGGTTGCGCTGGTGATCACCACGTTCTCGGCGCCGTCCAAGGCCATGCCGTAGACGCTCCTCTCCTGTTTCGAGCCGCCGAAGTAGGTCGCGGCCAGGATCTTCTTGCCGTCGGGGTCAAGACGTAGCAGGTAACAATCGCCGCTGTAGATGCCGCTGTGTCCCAGGGCCGGATCGTCGCCGGCGTAGCGCGATTGCACGACGCCCTCGGTCACCGGCAGATCGGGCGAGTTCGTCTGCCCGCCCACCAGCACGGAGCCGTCGGGGTAGACGATCACCTCCCGGGCATCTTCGGCCCCGTTGCCGCCGAAGTACGTGGCATAGGCAATCTTGTATCTCGATTTGCCCACGGCGGTCCGTTCTTGTGCCTTCGAGACGCAGGTGACTCCCACGAGCACGCACACGGATACAAACGTCAAACCGTAACGGGTGAAGCGCAACATTGCCGACTCCCTCACTCTCCGGGAAAACTTGCCTAGCCAGGCGGCCCTCGGGTGCCTGTGGCGGAGCGAAGCGACCCTACAGAGTGCTTTCCTCCTGGGGGCTCGCCGACCAACGCTTCGCGTAGGTGCCCGTCGACCCCAGCCGCCCTCCGGTTCCTTCACCCTCCAGGAAAACTCACTGGGTCCAGCGGATCGGTTCCGGCCTGCCGCTCCTCCTGGTCCGAGTAGCCGTCGCCGTCGTCGTCCGTATCGGCGTTGTCGCCGATGCCGTCGCCGTCCGTGTCCCGCCACTCCTTGGGATCAAGCAGGAAGGCGTCCCAGGGAACCGCGTCGGCGGTGGGCACGCCGTCGCCGTCGGCGTCGGTCTCCTCGTTGTCGGGCACGCCGTTACGGTTGCGATCGTCGGCGACCCCGTCGGCGTCGAGGTCGGCGTCGAGGTTGTCGCCGATGCGGTCGCCGTCGGCGTCGGCCCATTCCTCACGCTCCAGCGGAAACGCGTCCTTGGCATCCGGCACGCCGTCGTTGTCGTCATCGTCGTCCTGGTCGTTGGGCTTGCCGTCGCGGTCCACGTCGGGCGGGCCGTCCGTGGTGATCAGCAGGGCCAGGTCGATCGCAAACGCCGGTGCCGTAAACGTCTGCCGGCCCGCCGGCGCGTCGAAACGCTGGAGGATGGCGGCGTCGCGCGGGCTGTACCAGTAGCCTTGGGCCGCCTGGGGCACGTCGACGGTGACGCCCAGCCGGCCGACTTCCCCGCGCTGGTGGTCCCAGCGGTGATGCGCAGGTTTTCCGGCCTTGGCGGCCGCGGCGCACTCGGCGCAGCCGAAATGGTGCAGATAGACGCCGAGTCGCTTCTCGGAGCGGAGCCCGTAGCTGCGCACCTTGTCCGCCTGCGGCCCGCCAAGCGGCACGTCGGCGATCTTGACGTCCTTGTCGAGCCGGTAGGCAAAGTCCTGCATGGCGCGGATGTACTGCCGTTCCTCCGGCCCGATCCAGATGTTCATGTAGTGGCCGTCCTTGGCGTAGGAGGTCTCCCAGAAGACGAAGTTGATTTCCGTAAACAGCGCGGTCCAGCAGCGGACCCGCATCCGCCGGGCGGAGCCGGGGTCCCACACGCCGCCGATCCCTTCGGCGCTGCGGTCCTCGCTACCTCGGCTGTTGCCCTGTTCACCGTAGACCACCGGTTTGCCGAACTTCTTGTCCCTGTGGGCCCGGTCCGCGGTGACCAGGTCGGAGCCGAGTTCGTCTTCGTTCCCGTACCAGTGCGGGGCGTCGACGTCGATGCCCTCCAGCTCGGGCCGCTCCCAGCTCGTGGCGACCGGCTTGTGATAGGGGTCGATCGACTTCAGATACGGCACCGTGATCCGGTACCACGCGTCCGAGGCCTTCTGCTCGTTTAAGAGTTCCCAGAAATCGATGTACGCCCCCCAGCGGTCGACGGAATACTTGATGATCCGCTTCACCTTGGCCATGCCCTGTTCGTCGTCGGCCCGGTCGTTCAGGGCGTTGGTGAACCCGAAGATCCCGTAGAAGAACCGGATGTCGTATTTGCGGGTCATCCGGGCCAGCTCGTCGACCAAGGCGGCCTCCTGCCAATCGACCTCGTCGAGGGTGAAGACCTTGATCGAGAAGTTGTTCGGCGAAAAGCGCCAGAGGTTGAACCCTGCCCGGGCGTGGCGGCCGAACTGCACGTCGCCGTTGACCGGATTCATCGACGGCCCGCGGGCGAACAGCGCGCCCGGCGGCGGCTTCGGCCGGCGGCCCTCCGGGTCGGGGCGGAATGGGCCTTCCATGGCCTCGCTGTCCAGACAGGAGCCGTTATGGTTGTTGTCGAACACCCCGTCCTGGAATCCAATCGGATAATATGGGCTGCCGTCCTCGAAGACGAACCGGAAGGGATTTTGGGGGTTGACCCGCACCCAACCCTTCTGCGGCACGCCGGGTGCCACTGGCGTGACGCCAGTGCCACGCACCACCTCGAAGCTGCCGCTGCCCTCTCCGCTCTGCCCCTGGGCGTTGCGAAAGACGTACTCGAAAGACCACTTGCCCAGTTCACTGGGCGCATAGCGGGCCTTCCAGAGATCAGGGGGCAGGGGCCAGCGGCCAGGGGCGGGAATGCTGAATGCTGAATGCTGAATGCTGAATTTTGAATCTGACCCCCGGCCCCTGGCCCCCGGCCCCTCACCCTGCGGCTTGCTCGAACCGTAGAAGAACCCACCCACCTTCGCCTTCTTCCCCGTCGGGGAAGAAAACGTCACGTCGATCGTCACGTCCCAAGTGGGGCTGTGGTACTTTCCTTCATGCTGAAAGGTAATCTCAAAGACCTGGTACGGCATCAGCCGGGTGGTGTTCTGGGTGACCTTGACCTCCAGCCCGACCGGCTGCGGTGGGGCTTCCGCACAAAGCAGGGCCGTGTGGGCCGTCGGCCCGCCGGCGATCAGCACAACCGTCAAGAGAACTCTTGCCTTCATCTGCTGCGCTCCTTGGCATAGAGGTAAACCACTGCGTCGCCCTCGAAGGGGGCCGTCAACTCGCGGCGGGCGCCCCCGTCTGTCGTCCCGGCCGCAGCCGCCTTTCCCGTGCTGGGGTTGAACCATTCAACGGCCAGCGGGGCACCCCTGGGGTCCTTGGCCGCCGACAGATCCACGGTCACTTTGCCCCCGGCCGGTAGGTATACGAGATACTCCGACGTTCCTTTCGCCCCGCCGGCCAGGCAATAACCGGTCGAGGCCAGCTCGTTCTGCGGCGTCATCGCGGCCAGGTTCATCCGCTTCGCGTAGCGGAGCGTGTAGCCCAAACTCCGGCGGACGGGGTCCCACTTCTGCTCAGAGCGGTCTCCCAGGACCACGCCGTCATAGGGGTCCATGAAGATCGGATTCATGCCCCGCACGAAGCTCTTCCACACCCACGCCTGATTGCCCCCGATGCCCCAGAGGTGATCGGTGTCGTTGAGGATGACCTTGCGGCCGTCGGCGGCGGGCGGATCGTCCCGGTAGCCTCCCTCGGGGTTGGGCGAGATCCAATCGGCCGGACTCTCCAGCAGCGTGCGGTTGCTGCCGCCCTGGTATTGAAACGTCATGCCCACCGGGTGCTGCTTCGCCTTGCCTTTCTCGTAGTCGTGAACGTAGCGGATCATGTGGTACTGCCAGCGGGTCGAGGGCGGATGGTTCTCGTTGGAGATCTCGTACAGCACGTTGTCCAGGTCGTTCACCGTGTCGACCACCTTGCGGACGTAGGCTTCCTGCCGGGCGGTGATCTCCGGGCTGGCCAGGGCGTGGATCTCCACCCCTTTGCCGTCGCCGTTGACGTCGCCGTTGATCGCGCCCACGTTGTTGTCCGAGTGGAAGGGGTGGCTTTCCCATGCGCCGGGGGCGAACTGCAACCCCCAGCCCTCGAAGAGCATGATCGAGACGTAAATCCCCCGCCGGCCGGCTGCCGCCACCCGCGACCGCAGCCGCTGGAAATACTCCGGATCGAACGTCGTGAGGTCGAATTTCGGTTTTCCGTCGCGGGCTTCGCCCGGCCCGGTCCGTGCCCAGGGCTGCGGGGCGGCATGGTGAGGCTTGTCCTTGCGCCACTGGCCGTTGCTGCGCGTGTCCCAGGTGGTCGACTCCCAGGTCCACAGCCGGATGAAGTTGTGATCGTACCGCTCCAAGAAATCGAGATAGGCCTCGAAATCGAATCGCTCGGGCGGATCGGCCGCTCCCATATCGACCAGGTTGGCCCACGTGTGCGAGCCGGTCAGATAGACCGCCTTCCCGCTGCCGTCGGTGAAGTACCGGCGGTTTTCGGGATGCACCCTCAATGGGCCGCCCGCAGGCGATCGGGCCGCCCGGCCGGTTTGTGCCTGCGGGGCAAGACCTGCGGCGGCTCTTCCCCGCCAAGCCCCAAACCCCGCGGCCGCCCCCAGCCCCGCCGAACGGCAAAGAAAATCGCGCCGATTCATCGGATGTGTCCCTCTGTATTCGCCCGTAGTTCAGGACCGAGTGTCACTAATTCACGGTGTGGCTGTGGGGCCACGATATACGTTCCCGAACCGGTGTGCAACCGCCATCATCCTGTGTATCTAGGAGCCTATCAGGAGGCCAGCCGACAAGCCGGCCAATAAACTGGGGAGGTTTGCCTTCAATTTGACTCTTCCGGCAACGCAGGAGTACCTTGCGGTTGTCTGTATGTCGACGCAGAAACGCCTGCAAAAGCAGACAGTGTGGGAAAACATCCCCCGGCGGGAACGGTGGAGATTACCAGCTAGTGCTGGAAGAACCGTGCGGTGATTGCCTGGCCGGGCTGAGCAAAGAACCGGCCGGCTAAGGCGCTGTCTGGAACGCATCTTCGTATCTGCAACAGAGTTACGATTATTCTCTCCAGCCTAACACTGCTGGTATTCGTCGATCGCGCAGGGAGGCGCGCCCTCTCGTGACCCCGCCTCTTGGAGGTCCTTGATCGTCGGTTGGCCACTTTCGAGACAGTCCTCTTTCCCCGGTACTTGACGGGGCCTCCTCGGGTGCAAGTTGTACTTTGCGCCGTTTATGGGGCGGTCTGATAGTGGCGTTGGCCGGTAGCCTGGGCCTCTCTGTTCCGCCAAAAGGGGGTCAGCGGGGCCGTCTCACTCAGGTAGTCCGCCGCCA
>Ga0315291_10001021_pt1 | contig 37728 bp, 19 predicted proteins | sample YL17G12_20_MG_FD_203070 | JGI IMG/M metagenome (GOLD analysis project Ga0315291, IMG submission 203070) | Sediment microbial communities from Yellowstone Lake, YNP, Wyoming, USA - YL17G12_20 | ecosystem: Environmental > Aquatic > Freshwater > Lake > Sediment | place: USA: Wyoming | collected...
CTTAGCCTCAGAGGAAGATAAGCATTTTCAGGTCTTGATGTCCGAAAAACAGATCATCGAAGGCGGATTTTACTGGTTCAGCCTGGACAGTTCAGGATTTATGGAGGATTAATCTTTAAAGAAAATACCTGTAGTTGCTTGATTCATCAAGCGAAAATAAGGAGGGAAGAAAGATGGAGAAATGGCAATGTACTATCTGTGGCTATATTTATGATCCAGCCATAGGTGATCCGGATAACGGGATTAGTCCGGGAACGCCATTTGAAGAACTGCCGGACGACTGGCTCTGCCCGGAATGCGGTGCAGAGAAAGACCAGTTTGAGAAATTCCCGGAATAATTTTTGATGCTTATCTTTTTTAAATCGAAAAACGTAGGTAATGAAATAGAGATTAATCTTTAATGCCAATCGAATTGAATCAAGACCGAAAGACTCAATTCGTCCCAAAAACATCTTAAAGGAGGATAAATGATGGACGAAAAGATTCCTGAGAATCTGAAAAAGAGGTTAAGTAAGGACGGGTATGAAAAGCTCTCTAAAACGAACAACCCAGCTCTTTTCCAGTTCATTGCCAGATATGTGGAGCTGTGCAATCCGGAAAAGATCTTCGTCTGTGCGGATACGCCGGAGGATGTGAAATACCTGAGGGAAACTGCCCTGAAAAATGGCGAAGAGAGCAAACTGGCAGTGAAAGGACACACCATCCATTTTGATAATTATAAAGACCAGGGAAGGGATAAGAAAAACACCGGTATCCTTATTCCCCGGGGAGTCAACCTCGGAGAAGCCATAGAAACCAAGGACCGTGATACCGGTTTAAAAGATATTTATGAAATCCTCAAAGAGATTATGAAAGGAAAAGAGCTTTATATCCTTTTCTTCTGTCTGGGACCTGCAAATTCCATATTCTCCATTCCAGCAGTCCAGCTTACCGATTCAAGTTATGTAGCTCACAGTGAAACTTTACTCTACCGGCCCGGATATGCTGAATTCGTCAGGCAGGGCCCAAAAGCCCGCTTCTTTAAGTTCGTTCACTCCCAGGGTGAATTAGATGAGAGAAAGACCTGCAAAAATCTTGACAAGCGTAGAATATTCATTGACTTGGAAGAGGATATCGTTTACAGCACCAATACCCAGTATGGCGGCAATACCATCGGATTAAAGAAATTAGCCATGCGCCTGGCAATTCATAGAGGCTCTGAAGAAGGATGGCTCACCGAACATATGTTGGTGATGGGCATTCATGGTCCCAAAAAGAGAATTACTTATTTCCTGGGTGCCTTCCCTTCCCTCTGTGGCAAAACCTCAACTGCAATGCTGGACGGCGAAACCATAGTTGGCGATGACATCGCCTATTTGAGAAAGAAAGATGGGGAAGTCCGGGCAGTGAATGTCGAAAAAGGTATGTTCGGCATCATTATGGGTGTAAACTCCAAAGATGACCCCAGCCAGTGGAAAGCTTTGAATAATCCCGGCGAGATAATCTTCTCTAATGTCTTAGTTGCCGAGGACAAAAAAGTATACTGGATTGGAAAAGATGGCGAAGCTCCATCCAAGGGTTATAACCATTCAGGTGAATGGCAGGCAGGCAAGAAAGATGCAGAAGGGAAAGAGATAAAATGCTCACATCCGAATGCCCGCTTCACTCTTTCACTGGATACTTTAGATAATCTCGATCCCAAGCTCAACGATCCGGAAGGAGTGATAGCAGGCGGTATAGTCTATGGCGGAAGGGATTCAGACACCTGGGTGCCAGTTGAGGAATCGTTTAACTGGCAGCACGGCATTATTACCAAAGGTGCATCCTTGGAATCGGAGACAACTGCCGCTACCTTAGGAAAAGAAGGAGTCAGGGCTTTTAATCCGATGTCCAATCTTGACTTTTTATCTGTGCCGGTTGGCAAATATATCCAGAGCAATCTCGATTTTGCCAAAGGCTTGAAAAAGCCGCCTCTTATCTTCTCCGTCAACTACTTCTTGAAAGACAAAGATGGCAATTTCTTAAACGAGAAAACTGATAAAAGAGTCTGGTATAAATGGGCGGAATTGAGAGCACACAATGAGGTTACTGCCATAAAGACTCCAACTGGTTTGATCCCGAAATATGAAGACCTCAAAAAACTGTTTAAAGAGGTTTTGAAAAAAGAATATACCAAGGAAGATTATAATAAACAATTCATGCTCCGCATACCTGAAAGCCTGGCAAAGATCGAAAGAATAAAGAAGATTTACGAGAATAATGCCCAGATCCCGGATACACCCAAAGTTATTTTTGAGGAACTGGAGAAACAAAAAGCCAGATTAATTCAGGCAAAGGATAAGTTTGGAGACTACATCACCCCGGACAAATTTTTATCCTAACGTCTAGTCGTAGGGGCGTATTGCAATACGCCCCTACAAAAATCATTAGAGACGCATCGCCATGCGTCTCTATTTTTTTGACCCTTGCTCCTGGCGGATGTTGTCATCCGTCAAGAGGTAGGGGCAAACCCCTCCTTCGACGTGGCTCAGGACGGATCTACACACCCTCAAACCAGTTTGAGGGTGCCACCCTGGAATAAGTGAAAAAAGAAGAGTGCCATCCCAAACTTGTTTTAGGGATGCTTTTAAATGTGATCTGACCGAAAAACAAACGTCAGGCATAAAGCCCGACGCTACAACTGTGAACGTAGGGGCACGTTGCAACGTGCCCCTACAAACGAACAAACTCACAAACTCCAAACTCTGGTGACAGTCCCGATAAATCGGGATTTCGTTCCGCTCAACACGCCGGCGGCGGTCCACCTTTAAAGAGATAATTGATTAAATAGACAACATCGCTAACAGTTACTTTCCCATCACAGTTAACGTCTCCAGATTCGCATGGAACAGGTCTTGACCCACCTTTGAAAAGATAATTAACTAGATAGATAACATCTGAAACAGTTACTTTTTTGTCACCGTTAGCATCTCCCCGCGTAAACTGATCATTCATTGCGATAGCCCTTTTCGCGTATAGTTCACTTGAAGACCAGGAGTAATAGCTACCCCAGAACATGTAGAATACGTCATCGTTAGTCAGGGAGGCTAAGTCTCTGATTTCATCACTGGATGAGGTGGGAACTAGGCGAGCAGCTGTCCATGTTGAACCGTCGAATCGCTTGTAGTAAACCTGCCCGCCGTGGCGAAGTAAGAGGTAGAGTGAGTTGTCAAATGTGGAGACTGCAGGTGTAATAGTTTCGACTGTTCCCATTACGGATGAAACTTCGCTGCTCCACACTGACCCGTCGAATGTTCTGAATTTCTTCCCACCATCATAGAACAGAAACAATTTGTCGCCATATGTCGCTACAGATGGTCGGGCGTCCGAGTATCCATCATCAGCAATTGTAACCTCATCACTCCAGTTCTGCCCACTGTATATCCTATAAAGAATATTTCGATGCCCACTACCAACCCATCTCTTCCAGAAGACATAGAGAACGTCCCTGTATACGATAGCTGCTGCCCCATACCTGTCATACACATCACCCGTCGTGAGCTGAAATTGCTCTGAAGAGGGATTTATCTTCTTACCGAAAAGGTGATAGATGGGGTACTCACCTTGTGGGTAGAATCCGTAGAGAGTATCTCCATACGTGACTACCGCAGGTCCGCTTCCCGAAGGACAATCTTTAACATAACCAAAATTCTGCCATCCGGCACAATCTAAGACTCCGTGGTGTATTTCCCCCTCGTATGAATGGTTCCATAATACATGAATCTCACCGTTGTACATTGCGGCAGCTGGTGCTGAATCTGAAAGACTGTCGTCTGTCAACTTGCTGTCCGAGCCCCAATTCAACGTTGCAGGGGTAAAGGGAAATACACGAAATCCCATTGTGGCAATTATGTCAGGAGGTACAGACTGCTCGTAGACAACTACCTCGATTTGATACTCACCTTCTGAAAGCTGTCCTATCTGCTCAGTCAAGTCGAACCAGATCGAGCTCCAAGGGTCTACCTCCACGTAGAGGCTTATTCTGATCAGATTGCCTAAAATCGTATGCTCATGACTCAGAATCCTCCGAGGGACGTCAATCCATTGGCCCAACACGGCTATTAGCACTGAATCCTGGGTCATCGGCTCGAAGGGGTCCACCTCGATCCATGCGTAAGTGAGGTTCCCCCTATTGATAACTAACCTGCTCCGAACATAAGTCTCATAAGGGGGCAGGTCAACAGACTCCTCCTGATTTTCGGTGAATAGGAGAGACAGATCATACAAGGTCCCAAAAACTGATGCTTTTTCCGCAGCGTGTGCATTAGCAATATCCCCCATCCCTTCTCCTAGTCCGTTGTCTACTTTTACCCAGACAGTATCAACAGATTGAGCAAAGAGGGGCAATACATAGGAGAAGATAAAGAGAAAAACTAAAAGAACCTTGGACATAAATCCTCCTTTGGTTTCTAAGGGTGGTTAATTTACTCTTTTAATAGTAAATCTATTATGGATGGGGTGATTTTGTCAAGTGTTTTTTGAAAGATTCTCCTAAGAAAATCGCTACAAAATCAGGGGTAAAGAGGATAACACGAGAGTATTACAGGGGATGTTATTTATTCTATGGGTTTTTTCATCCTGCTCATCCTTTCAAAGGAGCCACAAAATGTATCTTGAAGATAGACAAAAGGATAAGAACTTTTCCAAGTTTTACCATGAGATTATTAAAAACGGCCTATGGGCAAGATTATCTAATCCCGCTATCCAGATATATGGAGTTATACTTATCTATGCCCATTATAAGACCGGCTGGTCTTATCCTACAGTAAAAACCCTCTCCCTTCTTTCCGGCGTAAACAAAAACCTCATATCCAGAGCCATCCGGGAGCTTGAACATGTTGGTTTGATAAGGAAAAGCAAAATCAGGAAAAAATCTTACTTCAGGAATGGCTACCAGATTATCCCGCATCCTGCAATCTTTCCTCATCTTCTGCCTGTAAAGATAAAGAAACGGAAATCCCCTTTAAAAGGGAAGGATGGAAGATTCAAATCAGTTCCATCAAATATGGACAGTGATATTCCACTGAATATAGATACCCCTGTTCCATCTTTTGTGGATTCAGACACTTGTCCACTAAATGTGGACAATAAATAGAATATATAGAGATATATATTAGAGATACTTATTTAGAGCAACTGCCAAACAGAATTTCAACAATCCATAAATCCGTAGTGTGACCCTTTCAGGGTCGCCTTAGCGAGGCTAAAGCCTCGCACTACATGTCGTTTGTCGTAGTGCGAACACTTTAGGTTCGCCCTGGCGAGGCTTAAGCCTCGCACTACGATTTAAAAATACTTTTTTGCCAAAGCGTGCACCCTCTCAAACGAGTTTAAGGGTGCCACCCCCGTTTGGGGGATGCTTATACATGGAAGGCTAAAGCCTTCCTCTACACGTCGGGCATAAAGCCCGACGCTACGAAATGCACACCTTCAAACCAGTTCGTAGTGTGACCCTTTTAGGTTCGCCCTAGCGAGGCTAAAGCCTCGCACTACGATTTAAAAATACTTTTTTGCCAAAAGCGTGCACCCTCTCAAACGAGTTTAAGGGTGCCACCCCCGTTTGGGGGATGCTTATACATGGAAGGCTAAAGCCTTCCTCTACACATCGGGCATAAAGCCCGACGCTACGAAATGCACACCTTCAAACCAGTTCGTAATGCGACCCTTTTAGGGTCGCCTTAGCGAGGCTAAAGCCTCGCACTACGATTAAAAAACGTCGGGCATAAAGCCCGATATTACTGGTTAGTAATAATCTTTTACCCTCTCTTATTAAGAGAGGGTAAAGGTGAGTTCTTTTCTCGTCGGGCATAAAGCCCGGGACGCTACAATCCTGTCTACTGTCTACTGTCTACTATAAATTATCTCCCCACCCAAAATCGTCATCTCCACTTCTGTCTCTAAAATTTCCTCAGATGGAATGCTGAAAATATCTTTAGTTAAAACCACTATATCTGCTAATTTACCAACCTCTAAAGAACCCTTCTCTTTCTCTTGAAATTCAGCATAAGCTGAGCCAAGAGTATAAGCTTTAACTGCCTGCTCTACAGTTAGCTTTTGTAGAGACGCATGGCTATGCGTCTCTACATTTTTATGCAGGGGCGTATTGCCGTACGCCCCTGCGTCTCGTGTTACTGCAGAATATATCCCTATCATAGGATTTAAAGATTCAACTGGCCAGTCAGTGCCAAAGGCCAGGTTCGTACCCGAATCCAAAAGCGACCTGAAGGGATAAGCTCTTTTTAATCTTTCTTTTCCCAATCTTTGTTCTAACCATTTTTTATCTGTATTCCAGAAAGCTGGCTGAACCGAGGCTATCACTCCTATCTCTGCCATTCGGTCTATATCGATTTTTTTCAGTACGCTACAGTGTTCTATTCGGTGCCTTCTTTCCCTTGCCGGATTTAACCAATGAACTTTTCCATAAATATTCAAAACTATTACATTCGCTCCATCCCCGATAGCATGAATCCCTATCTGATAACCTGACCTATCTGCTTGAGAGACCATATATTCCAGCTCTTCTTCAGGTATTAGAAACACCCCTGATTTTTCAGGCTCATCTGCATAAGGTTCAAAAAGATAAGCGGTGCGTGATCCGAGAGTCCCATCTGCCATAATCTTAAGTAAACCTGGTTTCAGATAGCTATTCTTTTCTGGTCCTATGGATCCGCAATCGGAAAAACTTTCTATTAAGCTTTTTAACTCTTCAGGTTTTTTTATCAACTCCAAAGGAAACCATTCGCTTACTCTTACTTTCAGCTTATTTTTATCTAAAAGCTTTTTATAAACCTCAATCACATCAAGGTCAGAATTATCCTGAATGCTTGTAATCCCGTATCTTTTAGCTTCATTCATTGCCTCTCTGATTGCCAGGGTAAGTTCATCCAAAGATGGTTTAGGTATAATCTTCTCAACCAAATCGATTGCCTTTTCCATTAAAATCCCGGTTGGTACTTCAGTCAGGCTATCTTTAATTATAATTCCTCCATCTGGAGATTGTGTGTCTCTATTTATCCCTGCCAATTCCAAAGCTAAACTATTAGCCCAGCCGATATGCCCATCCACCCTTTTCAGAAAAACAGGATTCTGAGGTGCTATACCATCTAAAAAACTTTTGTCAGGCCAGTTACCCTGATTAAAAAGAGTATGGTCCCAGCCCCTGCCCAAAATCCAGGAGCCGGCTCGTAATTTAATGATCTTATCTCTTAGTTTCTTCTCTATCTCTTGAAAACTCCTGCAGTTCTTTAAATCAACCCTCAATAAGGTCAATCCCCCGCCTGCAAAATGCAAATGAGCATCATTAAATCCCGGTAAAGCCAGTTTTCCTTTTAAATCTATTACCTCAGTTTCTTTTGTGATATAAACTTTGGCAACATCATCCTCCCCTGAGTAAATAATCCTTTCTTCAGAAACCACTAAAGCACTCGCCCATGGATTTTTATCATCCATAGTGGCGATTTTGCCATTTAAGAGTATTAAGTTGGCTTTTGGCATATCTCCTTTTTATTTGCTGTAAAGGCGAGGTCACCTCGCCCCTGCTTAAAGATCGTTTTGTAGGTCAGGCATTCTTGATGACATTAATGAACAGACAAGAATGTCTATTCTACCGACCCATTTTTTACTGGGACAGGGACAAGCCCTGTCCCTACGCAGCTTAAGAATTATATCAAAAAAAGTGGAAATTTGTCAAGGACAAACTCTTCCCTCTCCTTTTAAGGAGGGGGTCAGGGTGAGGTTAAAAAAGTCTAGTGGTAGCATTGCCACTCCTTGGCAACGAAGAATATAAAATAAGTAGAGACGCATAGCTATGCGTCTCTACAAACACCTGATATTATTCTGTACAAAAAACATAGAGATGCATACAATGCATCTCAACAAAAGTATGAACGTCCTCACAGAAGTGACGACGCAAGGGCATCCCCCTGCGGGGGATGTCACTCTAATTTTTTCTCATTTCAGGGTGGCACCCTCAAACTCGTTTGAGGGTGCATAGCCCATATGCTGCTCTCAACATGGATTTATCAATCTTAATCTGCTTTTTAACTTGCAATCTTTTCACTAAATTCTATCTTGGAACAAAACAAAGGAGTTCAAAATGGCTATGTCAATCGATTTAACTGGTAAAGTAAGTCTAATCACCGGAGCATCCAGGGGAATAGGAAAAGCCACTACCCTTCTTTTTACCCAAGCCGGCTCTGATCTTATAATAAATTACTTCAGAAATAAAAAAGAAGCAGAAAAAACTGCATTTAAGGCAAAAGCTTCAGGAGTTCAAGCTGAAATTTTTAAAGCAGACCTATCCTCAAAAACTCAGTGCGAGAAGATGGCTGATTTCGCTTTCAAAAAATTTGGCAGAATCGACATCCTGATTAACAATGCCGGGATCTGGAAATATGCACCCATAGATAAGATGAGCCAGACTCAACTAAAGGAAACCTTAAGGGTAAATTTGGAAGGCGTCTTCTATCTGACAGCTAAAGTTGTCCCTCTTATGAAAAAGCAAGGCGGTGGCAATATCATTAATATCTCTTCTACTGCCGGGCAAAGAGGTGAGGCTTATCATTCCCACTATGCCGCTTCCAAGGGAGCTGTTATAAGCCTGACTAAATCACTTTCAACTGAATTAGCACAATATAATATACGGGTTAATTGTGTTGCCCCGGGCTGGGTAGATACTGATATGAGTCATCGTTCCCTGATTGGAAAAGATAGTAAGTGGATTTTAGATCAAATCCCGCTGGGGAGGGCCGCTCAGCCCGAAGAAATTGCGGGAGCCATATTATTCTTGGCTTCCGACTTAGCCACCTTCATCACCGGTGAAATTATTAACGTTAACGGAGGAGCTGTCCTGATAGGATAAGAATTTATTAGTTTCTTAAACTATTTACAGTACATACTCTCATCTTATATTATTCATTTTTCATCTCACATCTACCGGCTCACTTCTTACTCCTCACCTCTATTCTTCTATAAATGTCCATAAAATCAGTCTCCCCTTTATCGATATAGACTATTAGAGTAAATTTTAATGCAAGTCTGTCGATAAAGAAAAAAAAGAAACAAAGCTGTCTTAAGGTTTTCGGACCAAGGACCTAAAAACCCATTATGCAAATTATTAATAACCGATACCGGATCCTAAGAAAATTGGGTGAAGGAGGGATGGGATCAGTTTTTTTAGCAGAGGATAGTTTAGAGAATAATAAAATGATCGCCCTCAAGACCATCAAGGCTGATCAACAGAGACTTCCCGCCTTAGAAAGATTCAAAAATGAGTTTAAATCACTGACCGAGTTACACCATCCCAATCTGGCTGAAGTTTATGATTTTGGAATAATCCGGGGCTCCTCTTCCAGAGAGGAAGAATATTTCTTTACCCTGGAATATGTTGAAGGTAAAGATTTCTTTGAAGCCTCTGAGAACCTATCTTGTGAAGAGCTGTATGAGCTAATCGTTCAAGTCTGCAGAGCCTTGGAATATGTCCATTTAAGGGGTTTTTTGCATAACGATCTAAAGCCAGACAATATCCTCATCCAAAATCCGGGTAAAGGAAAGTATCTGGCAAAACTTATGGACTTTGGCCTGGCTGAGGAAAAACCTACCCCGGGCAAAATCAAAGGGACTGCGCACTACATTGCTCCGGAAATCGCCTCAGGAAAACCTTCATCTCGTCTTTCAGATCTATACTCCTTGGGAGTTGTGTTTTATCAGGTCTCAACCCGAAAGCTACCTTTCGATGGAAAAAACCCAGTAGAGATTTTGAAAAACCAGATAGAACAGGAGCCCGCACCGCCGCAGAGGATTAAACCCGATATCCCGGACCCACTCCAGACTATCATCCTGAAACTGCTTTCCAAAAATCCTGAGAACCGTTACCAGAATGCCAACGAGATCATCGAAGCATTAAATAATTTAGCTCAGAAAGATTTCCAGATCGATATACCGGATACAGAGAAAGACTACCTATTAAGCGGTAAGCTCATCGGAAGACAAAAAGAACGTTCTTCATTTCAGGAACATCTACAGAAATTACTTAAAGACAAGAAAGGTGGTTTCATTTTAGTTCGGGGGAGAAGCGGTATAGGAAAAACCCGCCTTCTCAACGAATTCAAATATCAGATCCAGCTAAATAAGCTACACTACTTCTCTGTAAAAGTTACCTCGGAAAGCAGCACCCCTTACCAGCCGATAAAAGAGATCCTCAAACAGGTATATCCTTTATTTGAGGATAACTCTTTAAAGCGATATAGCTGGATTCTACAGAAACTTATTCCGGAATCATTTCAATCCGAAACCAAAATCGAGCTGACCAGGCTCAGTCCTGAACAGGAAAAGCTAAAACTTTACGATGCGGTTACTCAACTCTTTTTGGAGTTCAGCGAATCCACCCCTTCGGTCTTCAACTTCGACGACTTACATTTAGCTGATCAGTCCAGTCTTGAGCTTCTAAGTTATATCTTCCGGAATATAAAAGGATATCCCTTATTGATCCTGGGAAGTCATCAGGAAGCTGAAAAAGGAGAAAAAAAAGAAACTACTTATTTTGAAAACGAATCCCAGGAGCTTAAAGCGGAAGGACTTCTCACCGAGATTTACCTGGAACCTTTTGAACTTCAGGAGATAGAAGAGCTTCTCAAATCCATGCTGGGAATAGAGACTATCCCTTCTGGTTTTATTCAGAAAATAAAAGAGCTCAGCGGAGGAAATCCATTTTTCCTGCAGGAGGTAATGAAAGCTATATTTCAGAAGAAGTCTTTTTCCAGAAAAGATCTGCTCTGGTCCCTGGAGAAATTCGATTTCTCAGAGTTAAAAATCCCCAGGACGATGAAGGGGATCCTCTCCGAAAGAATTAAGAAATTAGAGCCTTCCCTTCTAAGGATAGCGCAATGTTTAGCGGTTTTCAATCGACCAGTTGAAACTGAACTTTTACAGAAAGCCTTAAGCCAGATTAAAGATGGGTTAACTTCAGAACTTAAGGCTTTGCAGAAAATGGAAATCGTAGAACTTGATCAAAAAAGAGGAACCGAGGTTTATTCCTTCACTAATGCACAGCTTCAAGATGTGATTTACGAAGAGATGGATTCGGATTTAAGGAAAAAGATGCACCAGACCCTGGGATCTCTTTTAGAAGATTACTATAAATTTAATCGAAAAACCCATTCCGAGGAATTAGCCTATCATTTCAACTGCTCACCGGATGAAAAAAGATCTTTGAGCTATTCCCTTTTAGCGGGCAGACGCAGCAAGAAAATATATGCTAATACTGAGGCAATCAAATTCTTCGAGAATGTCCTTCCCCTTTTAGCCCAGAAAAAAAATTACCAGGTTGAATCGAAAGTATTCGAGAACATCATCGAGCTTTACCAGCTCCTGGGTAAATATGACCTGGCCATCCAGAAATTTGAAGAATGGGTTAAGATCTGTTCTGAGCCCAGTAAAAAAGCAGTGGCTTATGAGAAAATCGGAATGATCTATGAGAAAAAAGGAGAATATGACCTGGCTTTAGAACATCTGAAAAAAGGCATACAGAATCTTGAACCAGAAGAGAACACCTGGGAGATGGCTCGTCTCTGTTATGATTCCGGATTTGTACATACTCGCAAAGGGGAGTTCGATCCAGCTAAAGGATTTTACGAAAAAGCACTTAAGATCTTAAAAGATAAAAAAGATCAGTCTTCCCTCAAAGAGGTTGGAAAGCTCCATAATGCGATCGGAGTGGTTCACTGGTATCAGGGTAAATATGATCAGGCCATTGAATATTATCGGCAAAGCATTGAAATCTTTCAGAAAATAGAGGATGAACAGGAGATCTCCTCTCCTTACAATAACCTGGGCAATATCTTTTTCGACCGGGGAGACTATGAACGGGCTATAGAATATCATCAGAAAAGCCTTTTGCTCCGTGAAAAAACTGGTGATATCAACGCCATGGCCGGCTCCTATAACAACCTGGGAAATGATTACTACAAAAAGGGGAACTTCGCAGAAGCCCTGAGAAACTATAAAAGAAGCGCCTCCATTTATTCGCGCATTGGAGCACGCTCCTCGGTTATCATCCCCCTGGGAAACATAGCCAACATCAGCCTGGATCAGGCAGATTATCGTTCCGCCCTGGAACATACCAGTAAATGCATGGAGACATCTGAAAAGGTGGGCGCAGTCTGGAACACCTCGATCAATGCCCATAATCAGGGATGCATCTATCAGTTTTTAAATGAGCTGGACAAAGCCATAGAATGTTCACATAAAAGCTATGCTTTAAAATGCAAATTAAAAGATTCTTTTGGAAAAGCGGGCACCTTTAACCTTTTGGGTGACATCTACCGGATCAAAGGTGAATGGTTTAAATCAGAGAGGTATTTGCAGAAAGCCATCAAAATCTATCAGGAATTAAATAGTAAACCTGGAGAAGCCGAAGGTTTAAAATCCTGGGCAGAGCTTAACTTGGAAACCGGAAACTATTCCCTGGCTTTTGAGCTAATAAAAAATGCCCTCAAGCTTTCAGAGGAGTCTCAGGACGTCGGCCTTATCCTTTCCACTCTTCTCCTTCAGGGCAAGGGGAAGCTTAAAGCTAAGAACTCAAACTGGGATCAGGAAGATTTCTCTTATGAGGAAATCGAAAAAGACCTGAAAACCGCCCTGGATAAAGCTGAATCACTGCAGAAACCAGAACTGCAATGGGAGATCTTAGCCAGCTTGGGCAATCTATATCAGTCTCAGCAAAGATACACCCAAGCTATCAAATTTTATAAAAAAGCGGTAAACGTCCTCAGGGAGATCTATGCCAAGGTGCCGGAACAATCCCGCAGCTCATATCTTTCAGAGCCCAAGAAAATTCAGCTGAGGAAAGATACCTCTCGCCTGAAAGAAGAAATCAAAACTCAGAGTAGGGCTTTAGTGGGAGTAGCTTAAAGATCCTATTAAAAAAATATGAGGTTTTTCTGATGATCACCTCGGACTTGAAAAAGAAAAGTACCTCCTCCTCTTATGAAGGCGCCGAAGTCTTCAGATTAATGGAGAACGACTTAGAGGAAGCAGAACTTGGAGCCATCGAGCTGGATAAAACCAGACAGAGCCGCTTCCAGGACCCATCCCTGCGCCAGCTTTTAGAGATCAGTAATGCCATGAATTCCAATTTAAAGCTGGAACGACTTTTAAGCTACGTTATGGACCAGGTCATAGAGATGACCAAAGCAGAATACGGTTATCTGATCTCCTTAAAAGAGGACGGTGGCTTGGAGTTCAAAGTGGCTCATAATCTGGCTAAAGAGGAGATCGAAAGCGCCGAGTTTGAGATAAGCCGAAGCGTGATCCGCGAGGCAATGGAAACCCAGAAAACAGTTTTCTTACAGAACGCCTCCCAGGACGAAAAATTCAAGAATCAACACAGTATTTTAGATCTACAATTAAAATCGATCCTCTGCGTCCCCCTGAAAAGAAAACAGAAGCTCTTAGGCTTAATCTATTTAGAGAATAGAACTATCGCCGGGATGTTCACTCCAGATCAAACCGAGCTATTAGAGATCTTTGCCAATCAGGCCGCCACCGCTATAGAGAATGCCCAGTTATTTGAGTTAACCGATGAGAAGCTCCAGAAAAAAGTACAAGAGCTCTCAGCCATTAACTCGGTCATCTCTACTATCAGCCGGACCATGGACCCTAAATTGATTTATTATGATACGGTAAAGATAATCAAGCAGAGCACCAAAGCTGATTACGCAAGCATTCATATAATAAAAAATAACCGTATGGTTCTGGAAGCTTTTTTAGGTCTCGAATCTTATATGTTTAACAAAAATAGGGTGGCGAATATAGATACACCCTGGGCGAAAAAGTTTCTTGAGCCACTGAAGTGGTTAAAAAACAATCCTCTGGCTGAGTTAAATGATTTCATCTCCTCGGAGGCAAAAGACCTGGGAATTCAAACTTATCTCTGTATCCCTTTAAAATCCAAGGAGAACTTAATAGGATTAATGGTCCTGGCAAGCATGGAACCCAACCATTTTACTGAAGAGAATATTGAGCTTCTCTCTTCTATTGCCAATCAGGTCGGGGTTGGAATTGAAAACGTTCAGCTTTATTTAAAAGAAACAAGCAAAGCCAGGCGCTTAAGAGTTATCAATCAGATCGGTTTAAAGATTACTTCTTTCCTGGATATTGAGAAAGTTCTGGAAGAGGTTATCAGCTTGCTTTACTCAGAACTAAGTTACTACGGTGTTACTATCGGCTTAATTCAAAAGGACAGGTTCATCATCAAATCTGTATATGAAGATGACAAGGGGAAACATAGTCTACATAATCACGATTTAGATTTAAAAGAAAAAAGCATCATGGGCTGGGTGGCGGAAAATAACCAGCCATTGTTAGTCAGAGACGTGAACTCTGATCTGTGCTATTATTACTTTGAGGGACTAAAGGACACCAGGTCCGAATTAGCAGTTCCGATTGAGCTACAGGGTAAAGTCCTGGGAGTCCTGGATGTTCAGAGTAAAATAATCGATGCTATCGAGAATGAAGACCTTCAACTCCTCCAGTCAATTGCTAATCAAACTGCAGTGGCCTTAGAAAACGCCAGGCTTTATGCCAATAGCGAGAAGAAAATTCAAGAGCTTTCGGTCTTAAATGAAGTAGGCCGAGTAGTGAACTCTACCCTGGACTTAGACCAGCTTTTAGAACATATATACCAGCAGCTAACCTTGGTCATAAACGCCCCTTCTTATTATGTGGCTTTACATGATGAAAAAAACGATAGGTTGAATTTCGAGATCTTAATCGATGACGGAAAACGCTTCTCCAAGACCACTACTCCCGTAGGCAAGGGAAAGGTGAGTTATGTAATCCAGACTAAAAAGCCTCTGCTTATCTGCGATGCCGAATCCGAGATCCAAAAGTTGCCTATAAAAATTGAGACCGTGGGGAGCGAAAAGATCTCCTCTTCCTGGATGGGAGTGCCGATGATGTCCGGGGATAAAGTGTTAGGGGTCTTAGCTGTGGCAAGTTACGAGAAAAATGCCTTCTCCGAGGAGGATATGCAGTTTTTGATAAATATCACCAATCAGGCTGCAATTGCCATTGTCAATGCACAGCTTTTCCACCAGATATTAAAGGGTAAACAGGAATGGGAACAGACCTTTGATTCCATAACTGACCTGATCTGCTTGATCGATCCGGAATACAGGCTCATCCGGGTGAACAGAACCTTAGCCCAGAAATTCAATACTCTGCCGGAAGAGATCATCGGTAAAAAATGCTATCAGATTTTTCATCCGGAGTTAAATGCACCTTGCGTGGAGTGTGCTCATCGTCAAGCTATGATCTCCCAAAAACCATTTACCCTCGAGAGAAAAAGTTTAATCAGCGATGAGATTTTCTTAGGCTCAGCTTTCCCGCGTTTCAACTCCAGAGGAGAATTCATTAGTAGTGTCTATGTGCTTCGAGACATTACTGAGCAAAAAAGACTCAGGGAACAATTGGTCCAGTCGGAGAAGATGGCTGCAGTAGGACAGTTAGTTTCAGGAGTAGCCCATGAGCTCAATAACCCCTTAGCTGGAGTAATGGGATACGCCCAGCTTTTATTGATGCGAAGTGATCTGGATGACAAAACTCAGAGTTACCTTAACAAAATCAGCAGAGAGTCAGATCGTGCAAAAAATATTGTCAATAACCTTCTCACTTTCGCACGCAAGCACAAGCCGGAGAAAAAATACCTGGATATAAATACCGTCCTGGAACAGACCATCGTGTTAAGAGCTTATGATCTGAAAGTCAGCAGTATCCAGGTGCATAAAGATTTCGATGCTCAGTTGCCCAGAACCATGGCTGATTTCTACCAGCTTCAGCAGGTATTTCTCAATATTTTTAACAATGCTGAGCAAGCCATTTTGGAATCAAAAGGTAAGGGTGAAATCAGGATTATCACGAAAAGACTTGAAGATATTATTCAGATAGCTTTTGAAGATACTGGTCCAGGTATTCCGGAGGAGAATCTCCACAAGATCTTCGAGCCATTTTTCACTACCAAGGAAGTCGGGAGGGGAACCGGCTTGGGCTTGAGCATCTCTTACGGGATAATCCAGCAACATAACGGGAAAATCTATGCACGAAGTACCCCGGGGCAGGGTGCTACCTTCATCATTCAGCTCCCCGTGCTCAAAGAAGAGGAAACCAGTGAAGCGGAGAGAAAAGAAAAACCTAAATCTTTAAGACGAAAAGTAGAAAGAAAGAATATTCTGGTAATTGACGATGAGCAATCGATTCTGGATATTCTGATGAATACCCTGCAGCAGGAAGGACATCAGGTAGATGTGGCTTCCAATGGCAGAATAGCTTTATCCAAGGTTAAAGAAACCGATTACGACCTGGTGATTACCGACATAAAAATGCCCGATTTCGACGGTAAAAGGTTTTTCAAAGAGGTGGAAAATTATAATCAGAAATTAGTTGAAAAGATCATCTTTACCACTGGAGACCTGGCCAATCCTGAAACCCAGGCTTTCCTGGAAAATACCAACCGACCTTGCATTGCCAAACCTTTCAATTTAGATGAAGTCAAACAGACAGTCTTGAGATTTTTTGAGTAAATATTATTATATCCTCAATTAATAATAATGCAGGGGCGGGTTTTAAACCCGCCCCATCTTTTTCTCAGGACGAAGCTGCAGGGGCACGGCACGCCGTGCCCCTGCTATCATTTAACTCTCTCCCCGAATGATCTTATCTTTTCATCTCTTCTCTGAGTTTTTCTAAATCCTCCTTCAGCTCCTCTAGTTCTTCTTTAAGCTGCTCCAGCTCCTTTTTTAGTTTTCTCTCGTCTGTGGAAAACTCTTTCTGGATAAGAGGTTCAGGTATTTTGAGCCTTTCCGTAAATATTTTTATCTTATCCATATCCGGCTGGACCGCCTTTGACCACTCCTCTGCTTCCTGCAGAGTAACGGAAAATCTCATAGGTCTTTTCTCTCTTAATACTTCCAGATTGACTTTATCTCCCTTTTCCTTGTCAGAGACTATCTCCAGAACCTCGTCTGAATTTTCAACTTTTCGATTATCCACTTCCACAATCACATCCCCGGCTTTCAATCCCGCCTGTTCTGCTGGACTTTCATTCTCTACCTCAGTGATTAGAACACCTTCACCCTCTTTAACCCCAAAGTAGTTACCTAGCTGGTCGGTTAAATCCTGAAGCGAAATCCCCAGCTTTGACCCTGAAAAAATAGCCATCTTGAAAGGGAATGCTCTTTTCTTTTCCAGCTTTAGCCCTTCAGGATAAAGATTATAAAGACTCGCGGAAGAGCTCTCGCCCAGAGTAACCTGGACGATCTTCCTTTCCCCATCCCGGATGACCTTTAGTTCAATCTTAGTTTTGGGAGAAGTTTTTCTAACTAAACTGGTGAGGTTATCAACTGAAGATACCCTTTTGTTATCAAAAGAGATTATCACATCCCCATCTTCCAATCCTCCCTCTTCAGCCGGACTGTCCTCCACCACACCACTGACCAGGACACCCTCTGTGGATTCATCCATATCCAGAGATTCTTTAAGCTCAGAGGTAAGCTCCTGCAGATAAATTCCCAGCCAGCCCTGTTTCTTCTCTTTGGCAGTCTTCTCTGCCCAGCTTAAGCTGAGGAAAAGGAAAACTAACAGGATCAGAAGCGGAAGCGTTACTTTTGACAATTTTCTTAACATCGTATCACCTCCTTATCGTTTTTCGTTCAATCTTTTATACAACTATTTTAAAAAAGGGTTCCATTTTTTTACAGGAGCACGATGGCCATCCCCATCACCAGCTAACCTGAAAGGTTCACGCTACGAAAAAACATTTTGTAGTGCGAGGCTTTAGCCTCGCTTGGCGACCCTGAAGGGTCGCACTACAATCTGATTTTAAAAATTCTCTTTACAATCATTAATTGAAATCATAAATTATTTTCAGGATAAATATTTTTTGCTATAATCTTCACAGGAGGAGAATATGCCCACCTACATATTGATGACCAAGCTATCACCGGAGGTAACCAAGAGGATGAAACAGAGGGCTGAGCTGGGCAAGGAATGGATGGAAGTAGTTAAAAGTAAGTGCCCGGAGGTGAAATTCATCTGCCATTATGCTCTGCTTGGCCCTTACGATTTTCTGGATATCTACGAAGCCCCGGATGCAGAGATTGCGGCTAAGGTCTCTATGATCAGTCTTTCCTATGGTGCTATTCAGGCTGAAAGCTGGACCGCCATCCCTTATAAAAGATTTTTGGAACTAAGCCAGGAGATCTGAAACGGGGAAATGATTTTCGTAGTGCGCCCCTTTTAGGGTCGCTCGTTTTTTCCATTCTCTGTTGGTCTCCAGACAACTGAGAAAAGAACAGGGGCGTAAGGCAATACGCCCCTAAAAACTTCGAACTCTAAACTATCTTGAGAAGTAGAGACGCATAGCTATGCGTCTCTACAAATCTGTATCTCAACAAGGCGGTGGTCCACCCTTGAAAAGATAATTGATTAAATAAATTACATCGCTTACCGTTACTTTACCATCGCAATTAGTATCTCCAACCAGCAATTCTGGAACAGGTGCGGGGCCACCTCTGAAAAGGAAGTTAATTAAGATGACCACGTCAGTAATATCTATTGCCAGATCATAATTGACATCTCCGGACAACCATACAGAGGTTTTGGATTTTACTCTTACATCATCTATGTAGAAACCCTCTCCATCGTATGTATATTGGTTATCGCTTACAAAGGAAAACCTGAGATATACACTTGTACCAGGAGGAATATGGGAAAAATCATAACTATATTCCAGCCAATCGTTGCCAGTATTCAAAAGCGAGTCCAAAGCGCCACCCGTACCGATAAAGTCAAGCGTATCAGACTCTCCACTCACCGAGTTTACTATCTCCACATATATCCCATCAACACCGTAGTTGGTCACATCATACCAAAGCCAGAATAAAAGATTGGATTCAAGACCCAGGATAAAAGAAGAGCTCTTAAGCCAAGATGCCATATTATTGTTGAAATACCAGGACCCTTCTATCCCGTTATACCAGCTCCAATCGCTTGAGTGTTTTCTATGGCTGGCAAGATGCCATAAGTCACCAGCACCTCCATGACTCCATTGGCTTGTGCCTGCTTCCATATCATCCTTAAATTCTCCTTCGCCGACACTCAGGATGAAACTATCCTGGAACGAATATGCCCCGCCAGTCTCAGTGCGGAGACACAGATAAGGAAAATAGATGGAAGGACAGGTGGGAAGCAGATATATTTCAAAGCTCCCACTGCCGCCTTTACCTGAGCCAATATCACCAACGCTGGCTGTACTATCGGTGATATTTACATAAGGACTGGTGCTGGAAAGATAACCGGTCACACTCCGCGCCGGCTCCTGCCCCTGGTTTTTCACATAAACCCGAAGATTGAGATTCTCCCCAGGCTCTGGCTTGCCATTTCCATTTCCACCGGCTGCATCATTCACCGAATAATTTTGATATACCAGATTAGGCGTGACCACAATAATAGGAATCACGCTGCTCCCGGAAAATCCAGATGCATCGCTCAATTCCAGATCAAAATAAATCACATAGCCATTAGGGCAATTTGAGTCTATGGCGAATCTATATGGTTCGAGGCTTAAACTAATCTCGCCCGGGTTGATGGTTCCAAAAATCTGCACACTATTGGTTATAGTGATGTAGGGGTCACCTTTTGAGTTCAAGATGCCAGTCACATTATACGCAGTCTCAGTTCCCCAATTCTTCAGGCTGACAGACATTTGAATCTCTTCTCCCGGATTCGGAAAACCATCACCGTTGCCACCTGAAAAATCGTCTAAGCTGTGCTCATTACAGGAAACGTGAACTCCAGTGGAGACTACCGCTACAGTGTCGATGTAAGGAAGGAAATCGTGAGCGGTTATGGTAACATACATCTCTCCAGAAGAGGATGGTGAAATCTCAAAACTAATCTGTCCCTGCTGGTCGGTCAAGCCCCGCTGGTATACCTCATCTCCTTTCATAAGACATACCAGAGCACCCGGCACGGATTTCACTCCTCCGAAACCACTGTGAACGGTGATAGTATACTGACTTGCACCCACGATAATAGTATCTGGATTCTGTACCAGAAGTGCTTGAGGTGTATCCGTCCATATGGGCATCTCCGGTTCGCCCACAAGATTGATCTCATACATACACCAGCGATACACGTTTTCCTGTTGAGCCATAGGAACATAGAAAGATTTCATGTCTGCTACCGCAGCACCTATGTTATAACTGCCCCTGGAGAACAAAGCGGCGAAGAATTGCTGATCGAACCGGTCTGAATACCCATATTCTGGATTACCAGGCGCTCCCCATCCATATCTCGAATTCCCGATGAAAGCTACGCCTCCGCCATTCGGGTTGTTAATGAAATGTTCTGCCATACAATCATAATCAAAAGCAGCAGGCCAGCAGCCGATAGAATAGAGGATAGAATTTCGGGGATTGTTATTGAGACCATCCATATCAGAACGACTAAGATAATCACTTCCCACCCCCATCACACTGTAGTTAGCATGTCCATCATGGTTGATGATATTTTGTCCCTCATTCATGGCTGCCAATACCGTGCTTCTGTTCTCATTTCCTAATGCCTCGTAGAGTTTGGTAATGGGATCAAACTGTGATGGGACATATCTCTCGTCGATAAGATCCTTTCCAATCCCTGAGTTAGTGTAAGGGTCAGACCATAAGATCTCTCCTAAAAAAAGCATCTTGGTTAGATAGTCCAGAGGAGGATTTTTCTCGTAGGTCAGAATCTTGTTCACCAGAGCCTGGGCTTTTGTCACGTCGCTGCAGGAAGCCCTTCCCACGAAAACATCAGGGTACATATCAACGGAGTCCTCCACCTCTCCATAGACATGATTGCCGTTACCGTCCCAAGTCCCATCCAGATCGGAGAAATATAGATCGCACCGTATGTCGTTCTCGTCTGGAATCCAACCCGCCTCGCAGTCCATAGCCCAGGCAACCCTTGCCGGGACCCAATTGACATCCCCTCCCAGAAGTACCCAGAGGGTTCCCCAATTCTGGTAAGCATCCTTGATGAAATTTCTTATCTTCTCCGCATTATCATATCCGGTATATTGGCTATAGATCCAGTTAGTAGTAACAATCCTGGTTGGGATTCCCTTTTGGGTTTTCCAATCTGCCAGTGGCTTAAATGCGGATACAAAAGAGGTCTCGGCGATGATTATATACTCGTAATCTCCTGGAGGAACAACTGATTTTATGACCCTCTTGGGTTCAAGGTTTAGGCTGACTGAATTGTGGTTCAAAGTAGTTTTTTTTAACATATTCTCATAAACCTGGGTGCCGGTAAGTGATCTTTGCATTATTGGTAGGGGTCTCTTCCCTCCCAGAAAGTAATTGATCTTGAATTCTATATGAGAATAGAACTTTACCCTCTTTGCACCAGGGATATACTGAAGCGGGTAGACCAGGATGTTCGCCAGTTGATACCCTCCTAAAAAGCCGGTACCGGTATATTCAAGCAGCCTGTCCGGGTATTCTGTATTCTGTTGATAAATCTTAGGTTCAGGTGGAACAAATGGAATAGGCTGTTGCATAAGAGAAAGGATTCGAGGTGGTTGAACTGGGAAAATCTGATACTGGTCTGGAAGGAATTTCCCTTCAGCCTCAGTCACCAGCACCTCTTCTACCTCAGAGCCAGGAGGAAGGACTACATGAACTAGCTTTACCGGAAGCTGGGGGGATCCCACTTCATTCGTGATATCACAATCCTTCATATTAATTATATCAAATCCATCTGAACTTGAAAAAATCAGATCCTCTGGGGAGAACTCCACTACATGAGAAAGTTCCGCTGACTCTGTCTTGCCTAGCCTGAGAAGAAAAAAGAAACACGCTAAAAAGAAAATTCTCAGTCGCATTACTACACCTCCTTAATTAGAAATGAGCAAGCAAATTGGATTTTACGAGCTTAATATAAGTGATTTTGTCAACTTTTCAACTTCACCTTCCGCTCTCCGTTAGTCTCCTGACTGACAGAGATACTGTAGTGGTGTATCGCCATACGCCCCTGCAAATTTCAAACTCTAAACTATCTTGAGAAGTAGAGACGCATCGCTATGCGTCTCTACAAATCTGTATCTCAACAAGGCGGAGGCCCGCCCTTGAAAAGATAATTGATCAGATAAACCACATCGCTTACCGTTACTTTGCCGTCACAATTAGCGTCCCCAGCTTCCAAAGGACTGGGTGGTGTTCCTCCTTTAAAAAGATAATTGATCAGATACACTACATCTGAAACTGTAACCTTGCCATCATCATTGGCATCCCCTTTAACATAGGGCTTTTTCGGCTGGGCTAAAATCGCCAGAGAAGCAATTCCCGCTTTACTAAAATCAGTGAAATAAGGGAGTATAATATGAGTAAAATTATCACCAGTTGAATGATAATAGGGATTGAAATCGTCAAAATCCTCAATCCCCAAAATAGCTGGATAACCCTGATCCCAGAAAGAGGCATGGTCAGACCCGCCTGTAGAACCTTCGGTTATCTCCTGAGGAACTAAGGATAAGCCGTAATCGGTTATCACTCCCATCATTATATCAGCTAAAGCCTGAGAAGAAGCACCGGTTCCGCTGTGAATCTCAATAACGTTGTCCGCATTCCCATCCCAGGCTGTCATATCTAAATTATAAACCCCGATTATAGTATCACCCCTCAGGTAGGCATTTTGAGCATAAACAGCTGAGCCGATCAATCCCTGCTCCTCGCCGGAAAAACCGATAAATTTTAGAGTGTAATCGAACTGGTAATCTTTTAAGATATGAGCTGCAGTCAGAACTGCCGCAGTGCCAGAGGCATTATCATCTGCTCCGGGAGCATACGTGTAATTCTGCTCTGATCTGCTGTCATAATGGGCGGTGATCAAACACTCTTTTCCTGGTTGAGTTTGCCCGGGTAAAGTTGCTATTACATTATGTTTTTCAATCCCGGTAATGTTATCCTCCTGCTGAACCCAGTTCTGCCCTCCGTCTGTTGTATGATAAATGTCAAACCAGCCAGTAACCCAACCGTTTAGAGTATCTAACATATAAACTTCATAATAATAGCCATAATTAGGATTTGAAACCTGGGTATTCCAGTTTATGCCGCCGTTATTTGTACATAAAATCGTCCTTTCAAGTCCTGCCACCCAGGCGTGCAGAGAATCCGGGGCAGTAACCATATAAAGTCTCTGGCTTGTTCCGCTGGTTTGACTCATCCAGTTCGCTCCTGCATTAGTAGTGTAGCGGAGATAGCCACCATCCCCACAAACCCAGCCCTTTGTGGGCGTTGCAAAATCAATTCCTAAAATAAGGGCACTTGTTCCACTGGTTTGAGAGCTCCAGGTATCACCCCGGTCAGTGGTATGCAGTATTTTACCACTCGTTCCTACCACCCAGCCTTCAAACATATCCACAAAACATATCTCATAAAGACTATAAAGTGTATCGTTGTATTTAGACGTCCAGCTCTGTCCTCCATCCGTGGTTAAAAAGAGTGCTCCTTTTTTTCCACTGATCCATCCTCTTTGCGAGTTATGGAAAAATACCCCTCTATAATCCTTGTAAGCAGGACTGGTTAACTCAAACCAGTTTTCACCTCCATCAATGGACTTGATGAGTGCCCCGTAGGTACCCACTGCATATAAAGTATCCGGACATGGAGCAGCTATAGCCCAGAGGTCGTAATTCTCAGTTCCCAAAATATTTCGCCAGCTGTTACCAGCATCCGTAGTCTTCCAGACCCCGGAATAAACACAACCCATCCAGGCAGTATTGCCATCTGGTGTGGAGACAATGTCATTCGCCTGATAAAGAGAAGGGAGAAAAGTAAAGGTATCATACTCTGCTGTAAGTCCGAAACTTTCAAACTGTTCCTTTAAAAACTGAGCCGCTCTATCATTTTTCTGTGCATAAGTCCACCTGGTCATAAGCGTATCTAAAGTGCCTCCAATTGTAACTGTATAGGCACCTGATAATTTTGCTACCCAGTCATAAAGCTCAGTCGTGGTTATCTTCTGAATTATACTATCGATAAAAGGATCATAGGCAGGCATCTTCCCTTTTAAAAGAAAAGGAAGCTCTTCTTCTGACTTTATAGGTAAAGGTTTCTTCTTAATTAATTTGAGACTGAGACCAAGTGCGGTCAACTCCTCAATTCTTCTTGGATGACCTTTAACAATCGCCCTTTCCCCTTCTGCCTCCAAGACTGTGGCTTTCTCTTTTATCTTATCCAGATATTTGGAGATATTTTCCCCTGGTTTAGCCCATACAAAATAATAGACAGCCAACTCTAGATTATCATCCAGAATTTGATAAGAGATTCCAAGATTTTTTAGATAATCTAAGTTCTCCAGAGTTGCCTCAGCCAAATAAAAATCAGCCGTCCTGGCATAAGCTTTTACACCTGAACCTGCCAGGAGCTTAATCTCCTCTGCAGTCAATGGACTGACCTTAATTAAAAATCTTTGCTGGGCAATCCCCTGCGAGACAAAACCAAAAAGGACCAGTAGAGCCAAACCATACAAAACCCTTTTCACCTTACACCTCCTGCGGTCAAAAGATTTAAATTAATTTTTTATTCGTCATAACCTAAAATACCCCCTCTTAAAAAAATACCAAGTGCTAATTTCTTTCCCTCTCTTTTGAAATGAGAGGGTCAGGGTGAGGCTAAAATAAAACGTTCTCTATTGGTCTCCTGCCTAACAGAGATACAGTAGAGACGCATTATAATGCGTCTCTACCCATATGTACTTCAACAACCTGGTGGAGGTCCTCCCTTAAACAGATAGTTTATCAAATAGATAACATCAGAGACATTAACATCCCCATTACAATCTGCATCCCCGGCTAAAAGCGGATCAGGAGCAGGACCTCCTTTGAAAAGATAATTGATTAGATAAATCGCATCGCTAACCGTAACCTTCCCATCCCCATTGGCATCGCCATAAATGAACTGGGGAATCGGCTGAGCTACGATAACCAGAGAGGCAATCCCGGCCTTAGCAAAATCAATGAAATAGGGCATATCGAAGATTGAGATCCGATCGCCAGTAGTATGATAAGCCGGGTTGAAATCCTGAAAATCCTCAATCCCTAAGATTGCCGGGAAACCATAAGCCCAGAAGGAAGCATGATCAGAACCACCAGTTGATCCTGAGGTTATCTTTTGAGGAACCAAGGGAAAACTATAATCATTTATCACCCCTATCATTATATCTGCCAACACCCCGGATGATGGTCCTGTGCCAGCATGAAGCTCAATAATATTATCATTATTACCATCAAAGGCAATCATATCGAAATTATAGACCGCGAGAACAGTATCATCTGCATCATAGGCCTTTTGAGCATAGGCTTCAGAGCCGAGCAGTCCTTGCTCCTCGCCAGCAAAGCCGATGAATTTTATGGTATAGTCGAATTCAAAATCCTTCAAGATATGAGCCGCAGTTAAAACCGCCGCCGTGCCTGAGGCATTATCATCTGCGCCTGGAGCATAATTGTAGGGGTCATCTGAGGTATTATCATAATGAGCAGTGATCAGACATTCTTTTCCTGGCTCGGTTTGCCCTGGTAAAACAGCCACCACATTATATTTTTCAACTCTCGGATAGATGTTATTCATCTGCTGAACCCAGTGGTCTCCTCCATCTGTAGTATATAAAATATCATTGTATCCAGTGACCCAGCCTATCTGAGCATCTTTGAAATAGATCTCATAAAAAGAGCCAGAAGGAGAAGGAGAGCTTTTAGCAGTCCAGTCAGTGCCTCCATTGTTGGTGGCTAAGATTGTTCCCCCCATTCCTGCCACCCAGACATTAAGAGAATCCGGAGCTGATACCATATAAAGAGCCTGTGCTGTCCCGCTGGTCTGGGAAACCCAGTTAGCACCTGCATTGTTGGTATAACGGAGATAGCCGTTTTGACCGCAGACCCACCCCTTATTCGGAGTTGCAAAATCAACTCCAAAAATAATCCCGGTCGTACCGCTGGTTTGGGCCACCCAGTTAGTTCCGCGGTTGGTGGTGTGAAGAATCCTGCCAGTCCCCACAACCCATCCGTTATTAGAATCGACGAAGGTTATTTCATACAGGTTTCCAGTACCATTGCTCTGATTTGTCCAGTTTCCCCCACCATTATTGGTGTAATATATAGTCCCTGCATAGCCGGTGATCCATCCCGATTGTCCGTTTTCAAAATACACACCCCTCAAATTCTGAGCGGTAGGACTACTCAACTGAGTCCAGGTGTCCCCATCATCCACAGATTTGATAACCACTCCATAATTCCCCACGCCATACAGAGTCTCTGGAGCAGGGGCAGACAAAGCCCAGAGTTCATAGATATCTGTTCCAGCTATGTTATTCCAGTGATTTCCCGCATCAACTGTTTTCCAGACACCAGAATAAAGACATCCTAAAAAAAGAGTATCACCATCCCCTTGATATGAGACAATGTCCATAACATAATAAGGGAAAATCTCAGGGATTGTAAAAGTATCATACCAGGCAGTAAGCCCCATATTCTCAAATTGCTCTTTTAAATACTGAGCCGCCCTATCACACTTGTTAGTAAAGGTATATCTGGTTAGAATGGTATCGAGGATACCTCCAATTGTGACCGGATGTTCACCGGAAAGAGCACTGTCCCAGCCAGCCAGCTCGGATGTGGTTATTCGGTGAATAATCGTATCAACCAGAGGGGAATAAGCCAGGACCTTCCCTTTTGAAACAGCTGGAATCTCCAGTTCATCCCTGAAAGGTAAAGGTCTCTTTTTAATTAATTTGAGACGAAGTCCCAATGAAGTCAACTCCTCGATCCTTCGAGGATGTCCTTTGATAATCGCCCTCTCCCCTTCTGCATCTAAAACCGTAGCTTTTTCTTGTATCTTATCCAGATATTTTGAGATATTCTCACCCGGTTTAGCATAGACAAAAAAGTAAACAGAAAACTCCGGCTCATCATCTAAAGTCTGATAATAAATACCAACACTTTTAAGGTAATCTAAGTTCTCCGCAGTAGCCTCAGCTAAATAAAAATCCGCCGTTTTAGCATAGGCTCTTATTCCGGAGCCAGAAAGGAGTTTGATCTCCTCTGGAGTGGTTGGACTTATTTTAATCAAAAAGCTTTTCTGAGCAACCCCCTGCGAGACAAAACCAAAAAGGACCAGTAGAACCAAACCGAACAAAACCCTTTTCACCTTACACCTCCTGCGGTTAAAAGATTTAAGTTAATTTTCTAAATTCTCAGAGCCAAAAAGCTATATTTTCAGAACCTCTAAAAAGAAATCCTTTCCCCCTCATAAAAGCATAACTAATTCAATATAATCAGAAATCAATTTTTGTCAACAATTGAAATTCAGGCTTATCAGTAATTATTACTAATTAGGTCTTCTTTATTAGATTATTAACGCCTTGACACGTATTATATTAAGAATTATATTAACAAAAATTTTAAAGGACTATTCCGTTATGTCACAAAATAATTATAAATATATAAAAGAACACGAAGACCAGCTTTTAAAATGCCTCAAATGTGGAACCTGTCTGCCTGCCTGCCCTTTGTATGCGGAGCTAAAATATGAACCAGCCGCACCCAGAGGAAGGGTGGCTTTAATCGATGCCGCCTATAAAGGGGAGATCGACTTAACTGAGGTCTTCAGGAAGAAAGTAGCTTTCTGCCTGAACTGTAAATCCTGCGTGGAAAATTGCCCCAGCGGAGTAAAAGTAGATGACCTGATTTTAACTGCCAGGGCTGAATTAGTCGAAAAAGGAAAGCTGACCCTCATAGAAAGACTCATCTTCAGGCATCTTATGAAAAGAGGAAGACTCCTTCCCCCTGTAGCTAAATGGGCAACCTTTATGGGCAGATTAGCCCAGAATATCCTGCCGGATAGCACCGCACTTAAACTTTTCCTACCTATACCAGAAGGGTTTAAGGAAAGAATCTATCCAAGGATTGCCAAAAAGACCTTTAGAAAAAGATATCCGGAAGTAATCAAGGTGAAAAATCCCAGGATGAGGGTTGGTTATTTTGTAGGCTGCGGAACAGATTTAGTTTATCCTGAGATAGCCGAGGCAGTGATAAAAGTTTTAACCCATAACGACATCGAGGTTGTCATTCCCAAAGGGTGGGTCTGCTGTGGGACTTCGATTTACAATTCGGGCGATTTCAAGACCGGGATAAAGCATGCCAGAAAGAACTTGAAAGTTTTTAATGAAGCTAAACTGGATGCCATTGTAACCAGCTGTGCTTCCTGCGGCTTGACCTTGAAAAAAGAGTATCCGGAACTTTTGAAAGCTGGAAAATTCGATGCCCCGGTTTATGATATAAATGAATTCCTTACCAAAGTGATAAAATTAAAAGAAGATTTTAAACCGATTGATTACAAAGTAACCTATCACGACCCCTGCCATCTGAACCGGGGACAGGGAATAAAAGCCGAGCCCAGAAAAATCTTAAAAAGCCTTCCCGGAGTCAAATTCACCGATATGAAAGATGCAGACCGATGTTGTGGCGGAGGCGGTTCTTTTCATCTCAAATATTACCCGATCTCAGTGGGTGTAATGCAGAAGAAATTGGTCAATATGGAAAAACTCGATGCAGATACCCTGGTAACCTCCTGCCCCGGCTGTATGATGAGATTTGAGGAAACTTTCCTGCAAAAAAATAACGGCAAAAAAGTCAAGCACATAGTCCAACTCCTGGCCGAAGCCTACGGAGATAAAGATCATAGAGACACATAGCATGCGTCTCTCCTTTTTTCTAACAGTTACCTGAAGAGAATATCCTGATATATTTCAAATCATACGTAACAGATTCTCATAAAAGCTTTAATCAAGTTTAACGTTATGACACAGGCGTGGCGCTGAAGTTGGTTCTGAGAGGTAATCTGTTGTCTGTTCAGTGCCGATTTATATTAATAGTAAAGCTAAAAGATTACAGCTTTTTGCTTGCATTTTAAGCTGTTAGTGTTTTTATTTAAGACAAAACTTGAAGGTTTTAAGAGATGAGTCAATATTCCCGTGAGAAAAAGCGAGACTCGGTAAAGCTCCTTAAAGATACGATTGAGACTAAAATAGATAAACTTGCCGGGATCAACCAGATTCTGAAGAAAAAGCTCTTCGATCTGCAGGCTATTTTAGAGCTCAGCCGGCAATTCAACTCAAATCCGGACCTGAATTCACTTCTGGAAAATATTCTTCTGACCTGTGTGAGATGTTTAGAGGTCAAGGGTGGATTTATCGCAATTCAAAAGACTCCCGATGACAAATCGTTTTCTCTTACCAGAGCTTATGGTATAGAGATGAAAAAGAGATGCGAGTTTTCCCCTGATCCTTTCCTTGTGGCATATCTTAAAGAAAAGAACAAACCTCTATTCATAAAAGATGCAGTCAAGGAATTCAAATCTGAGCTGAAAGAATTTCAAGCTAGCAAATTAGAGGTTATTACCCCTCTTTTGACAAGAGATAAGGTAAGGGGTATTCTTTTACTCGCCGACAAAATTTCCGGTAAGCCCTATTCGGAAAACGATCTGGAATTCCTTTCCCTGCTGGCTAACCAAGTGACAGTCGTAGTGGAAAATTTACTTTACTCCCAGAACGGGAAAGATGCAAATTTAGAGCTTGAGAAGGCTCAGCCGCAGTTGATACGGACTGAAAGATTGGCACTCTTGGGCCAGCTTTCAATTACCATTGCTCAGAAGATAACCGATCCTTTAGGGATAATCAAAAATTATCTGGCTATCCTTTCACAATCTCCAAAAAAGACCGATAAGTCCCTGGCTCATCTAAGGGTTATAAAGGAAGAGGTGGATCGGATAGCCCATATCGTAAAACAGCTTACCTATTTCTATCGTCCCAAATCCGAGGTTAAAACTCTAATAGACATTGGCTCTCTTTTAGAAGACACCCTGTCTTTTGTAGAAAAACAATTTTCCAAAGATAAAATCTATATAAAGAAGGAATTTCAGTCAAACCGGCCTAAGATCAAAGTCTATCCAGATGAATTGCGACAGGTATTTTTAAACCTTTTAATGAATTCTAAGGAGTCTTTGCCCCAGGGAGGAGAGATAGAAATTTCCATGAGAACCCAGGATGAGAAATTCGAAATAGAGTTTAAAGATACTGGCAGATGGGTTGAAGAAAATGATGTCCCTTTAAACTTCGAGCTTTTTGATATGGCGGAGGAAGGAAAGTCAAGACTGGGATTCTGGATTTCCTCCGAGATATTAAAAAGACATAACGGTGAGCTCAAGATAAAAAATAGAGAGGATAGAAAAGGAAGCTGTTTTAACCTCAGTTTGCCTTTCCGGGAAACGGACCTGCAGGATAGGAAGTTAAGATGAATATGAAAAATCCGGAAAAAATCTTAGTAGTGGATAACGAAGTCAGGATGCGCGAGAGTCTCAAGACTCTTCTGCACAACTGCGGGTATGAGGTGGAGATGGTAGAAGATGGGGAGAAAGCCATTTGCCTTATGAATCAAAATAATTTTGAATTGATAATTGCGGATATAAATATACCGAAAGCCAGTGGGATAGAACTGTTAAAAAAAGCAAAAGCTAAAGACAAGGACGCCCTGGTCATCCTTATGACCGGCTATGGTTCATTGGATTCAGCCTTAGAGGCGATAAAGGGAGGGGCCTATCACTATTTTCTTAAACCGATCGAGTTTTCAGACCTGGAGAGAGTTATAAAAAGCGGGCTGGAGAAAAGGAAAATAGATTTAGAAAGAAGAACCCTCTTAAAAGAGCTTAAAGAGAAAAACGCAGAACTCAAGACCAAAGTAGAGGAACTGAATGCCTTATATCAGGCTGGTCGAGCTTTAAGCTCCAAAGATAGTTTAGATGTTCTGCTGGCCAATATCCTTTCTCTGGCGACTAAAGTGGTGAAGGCTAAGACCGGCTCCATAATGCTGCTGGATCCCTCAAACCGCTTTCTTTTTATAAAGACAGCCATCGGTCTGGAAATAGAAATTATAAAGAATACAAAATTAGAGCTGGGCAAAAGCATATCCGGCTATGTGGCGGAAAAAGGGCAGCCGCTTTTAGTGGAAGATGTGGAAAAAGACCCGCGCTTCAAAAGGACCTCCAGGGAAAAATACGAGACAAAGTCCCTGATCTCGGTACCCTTGAAAGCTAAAGATAAGATCTTGGGTGTCATAAATCTGAATAACAAACTCAGTGGAGAGCTTTTTAATACTAAAGATCTTAAATTGATCTTTACCTTTGCCTCCCAGGCCGCTATAGCGATTGACGATGCGTATAATTTTGAGCAGAGCAGAAAAAAAATTGCCCAGCTCTCGGTTTTGCACCAGATAGCTTCACGCCTTGCAACTTTAGACGATTTTGAGGTGATATCGAGATTTATTTTCATGCAGTTAAAAAAGATAACCCCCATAGACTTTTCCCTGTGGTTTGACTGGATTGAAAAACATCAAATGATAAGGCTCAGCTCCATCCATGGGCTGGAGGATGGAATTTCAGGGTTGGAGATCCCCCTTCTGGATTTAGATATATTCGATCGGGAAAAGCTGAGCCAGAAGATTAAAAAACGGCTGGAGGAGGAAAAGTTTATTTCGTCTCAGAGCATTATTTATTCTTTCCCCATATTAGCTGAAGGCACTTTCCTGGGGATATTCTGTGCCGGGAATGTAAAAGGTATAGTTTTATCTAAGGAGGAAGAAGAGATTATCTCCATAGTAGGTTCTCAGGCATCTTCAATCTATGAACGCCAGCGGGCGATCCTGAATGCCACCAGACTTCTAACTATGGGGAATATGATGTCTGAGATAACCCACGATCTAAAAAAACCTCTGACCAACTTAAAAGGGGTAATTCAGCTTTTAAAAGAAGGGAAAAGCGAAGGGAAAAAGGAAGAGCTGCTGAGAATACTGGATCAGGAGATCAACCGAGCGAGTGAGCTGGTCAGGGAGTTAGTGGATTTCTCCAATCCAGGTAAATATCAGTCAGAGAGAAAATCGATCCTTCCCACTTTAGAAAAGGCTTTGAAGCTGCTGGAGACGGATGTAAAAAAGAATCGGATTAAAGTGATTAAAGAATATCCGGATAATCTCCCTTTAATTTTCATTAACGAGAATGAGCTCCTGGAGGCATTTATAAACGTGCTCTTAAATGCGGTTGAGAGTATGCGCGAAGGGGGAGAACTGAAGATAGAGCTGAGCAGGTATTATGATAAGCAGAGGGAAGATAGTTTTCTACAGCTCTGTATTGCGGACCAGGGTACGGGGATTCCCAAAGAGAGCTTGAATCGGATCTTCGAGCGGTATTACACTACCAAGGAGGGTGGTTCAGGTTTAGGATTATCCATAGTGGAGAGGATTATCAAAGCCCATAACGGATTTATCAAATTAGAAAGCCAGTTAAATAAAGGAACAAAATTCTTCATCTGTCTACCCTGTAGTTAGAGTCTTTTTCATTTCTGCCGACAGGATAGATAATATCCGAGAAACGGAGACTACGAGCCAGCCCGCCCTTTGGGCGTCTGGCGTAGCCACCGCAGGAAAGGCTGGAGTTTATGAGAGATAAAGTAAAGTTATTAGTCATCGATGATGACCCAAGCGTCCCCTGGCTTTTAAGCGAAGGGTTAGGAGAGAATTATGAGATCGTTTCAGCCCGGGATGGAAAGGAGGGGATTAAGCTTATTTCTGGAAATAGACCGGATCTGGTATTGCTGGATATCAAAATGTCAGGGCTGAGTGGGTTTGAGGTTCTGGAGCAGATTAAAGAAATGGATCGCTTTTTAGAGGTTATAATGCTTTCCGGACATAGCGAGACCAAGAATGTTGTAGAGTCGATTCACCGTGGCGCTTCGGAATTTATAACTAAACCTTTTGATGTGAAAGAAGTTGAAATTCATATTCAGAAGGTTCTTGAAAAAAATAAGCTGAAAAAAGAGTTAGACCTGCTGAAATCAGAACTTCAGGCAAAAACTCAGTACGATAAGCTGATCGGCGAATCTCCCAAGATGTTGCAGGTCAAAAGTTTAATAGAACAGGTGGCGGACTCGGAATTGACTGTGCTTATCAGAGGAGAAAGCGGCACCGGCAAGGAGATAGTTGCCCGGATGATCCACAACCTCTCCAGCCGTAGAAATGAGACCCTTATAAAGCAAAACTGCGCCGCTATACCCCGGGAGCTTTTGGAGGCTGAGCTATTCGGGTATGAGAAAGGGGCTTTTACCGGGGCGCATAAGACCAAACCAGGCAGGTTTGAGACCGCTCACAAGAGTACCATGTTTTTAGATGAGATCGGGGATCTGCCTTTAGAGCTTCAATCCAAGCTCCTCCAGGTCCTGGAGCAGCATGAGTTCTTAAGAGTTGGAGGGATAAAAAATATCCAGGTGGACGTACGGATTGTCTGCGCTACAAATCGAGATCTGGAAAAAGCCTTAGAAAAACAGCTTATGCGAGATGATCTATATTACCGTTTAAATGAGATTACTATCCAGTTGCCTTCCTTAAGAGAGATCAAGGAGGATATCCCTTTCTTAGTTGACCATTTTCTAAAAAAATATAATCTTCAATATAAAAAGGATTATGCTCAACTTTCCCCGAAAAGTATGAAGCTTTTACAGGAATATGGCTGGCCCGGAAATGTGCGACAGTTAGAGAATCTGATTAAACAGATCATTGTGCGAGGGGATGAGAATATAATACTGGAAATTATTAAGGCAACTATAATACCTTCTGAGACTACAGAAGAGCTCGGATCCCAAACTGAAGAAAAAGACTTTTCTCTTAAAAACAGGGTAGCTAAAATCATAGCCAGTCAGGAAAAGAGATTAATCCTCGAAGTTCTTAACAAGACTAACTGGAACCGGAGAAAAGCGGCAGAGCTTTTGGAAATAAGTTATCGCTCTTTGCTCTATAAGATCAAAGAATACCGGCTCAATGAAACTGAAAAATAGGAAAGAAATAGTTTTTCTCTCTTATGTAAGTTAGTGCAAAGATTATGAACAGGGTTGCATATAAATTCCACTATTAAGGATGGAATTTGATTTACCACTCACCTGTCGATAAATAGTGTATGTAATTGTCCGAGAGAAAGAATTTTCACGCATACCTACTACACCACGTAATCTTTTGTTAATCATCGACTTATATTCTGCGAGTTAAGTTATCAACATTCTAAAATTTATATTGCCAAAATAAAATGCTGCAGGTGAAGAGTAAGTTCAATGGCATAAGTTTTGCTTTTTTATATAGCGCTTAGTGATTCGAAGTTACCTCTTCGACGATGATTTGACAGATCATAAATTTTTAGGCTCGGATGCCAGCTTCATTTTTAAGGAACACAATACAAAGAAAAATGATTGATAAAGTTTTAAATTTTCATATTTATAAAAGGAGTGTTTGAATGAATAGCTTCAGGGATGAACTTGATCCAAAACCGGATCATGAAGAATGGGAAGAGACAGATCAGTTTTACAAGAAACACCGTAACTTCGGGTTAAGGGCAAAGCAGGAGCTAAAGCGAGCAGAGAGATACTGTGAATTTCTATCCCTTTTAGTGGTTGATTTAAGCAGTTTAGCAAAATTTGCTAAAGGCGGGGCTATGAAAAGTTACCAGCGAGTGGAAACGTTTTTTGAAGAGCTGGAAAGACTGGTTAAAGGAAGCGTGCGGGAGACAGATCTGGTTTCAGGAGTTGAAGATCAAAAGCTGCTTTTGCTTCTTTCCGAAACACCCAAGGAAGGTGCCAAAAGTCTATCAAAAAGATTAGGAGAGAGGGTAAAATATTTCGTTTCCAGCACCCTGAAAACTCCCCCGGGCTGGCAGGTGCCGATGAATATCCTTTCTTATCCGGACCGCAAAGGGAAAGACAAGTTCTTAGGTTTCATTCAGGAGCTGACCCAATCCTGATTTTTTTAATCACACTTTGACAAGGATGTCATCTGCAAGTTAAAAAAGAGAATTTTTAAATAATTCAAAATAAATAATTTTTAAAATCAGTTGTAAATACCTTCTGCTGTCATTGCGAGGAGTCACCCTACGGGAACGACGAAGCAATCCGCCTCTGTTGGAGTAAAGGGATTGCTTCGTCCAAATATGGACTCGCAATGACTAAAATAAAACATAGAGACGCATGGCTATGCGTCTTTACGAGAATTTTGTCGGGTCAGGGGACCCGACATCCACAAAAATTTTCTATAATAGTAGGGACGTATTGCAATACGCCCCTACGAAAATCTATTCTGGAAATATCTTGCCGGGGTTGATTATTCCTTCAGGGTCAAATGCCTGTTTTATCTTTTTCATAAACTCGATTCCGGCTTTGCCCACTTCTTTTTCCATAAATCTTGATTTGGTCGTGCCGATGCCGTGCTCTCCGGAAAGAGTTCCGCCTAAATGCAAAGTTAAATCGAACAATTTCTCTACTGCCTGTTCCACCCGGTGCATTTTAGCTTTATCTCTGGAATCGGTCATAAAATTTACGTGCAGGTTTCCATCTCCGGCATGTCCAAAGGTATTTATCTGAACGTTGTAATCTTTTGACAGCTTTTTGATTCCCCGGACTAACTCCGGAAGCTGACTGGGAGGAACGCAAACGTCTTCATTTACCTTGGTAGGAGCTAATCTTAATAAAGATGCAGAGACAGACCTCCGGATTTTCCAGAGATTATCTTTTTCCTCTTTGGTATCTGCAAATCTTAGACTTTTAGCATTATTTTTCTGACAGATTTTGATAATCTCTTCCGCTTCTCTGTGAGCAGATTCCTTTTCTCCATCGGTTTCGATTAAGAGGACGGCTGCGGCTTTTTCGACCCGGTCAGTCTGGATATATTCCAAGACGCAGGCCAGGGTATCGCCATCGATGAACTCTAAGATAGAGGGAGTGATTCCTGAAGCAGTAATATCCGCCACTACTTTTGCGGCATCCTCCATCTGATTGAAACCGGCTAAGATGGTTTCCTCATACGCTGGTTTGATTAAAAGTCTCAAAGCTATTCTGGTTATCAAAGCCAGAGTCCCTTCAGAGCCATTGATAAGCCCGGAAAGGTCGTAGCCCGAGTCTCCGTTTGTGTCTAAAACACCTGTTCGGATAAGCTCTCCATTATAAAGGACACATTCCAGTCCCAGAACGTAGTTTTTGGTTACTCCATATTTCCTGCCTCTCAAGCCACCGGCACATTCTGCCACATTCCCTCCTAAAGTGGAGGTTTTCAAACTGGATGGGTCAGGCGGGTAGAAAAGCCCGATTTTCTCCATCTCATCTGCAAAGTTTTGAGTAACCACTCCCGGCTCTACTACAGCATACATCTTATCTTTATCTACCGATAAAATCTTGTTCATCTGCTCGAAGCTGACCACGATTCCACCTTTGACCGGTAATGAACCGCCAGTATAACCTGAGCCAGCACCCCGGCTGACAATTGGAATTTTATGGGCTGAAGCATATTTCATTAGCTCAACTACCTGTTCAGTGTTCTGAGGGATGACCACCGCATCGGGCATAAAGCTGGTGTTAGTGGCATCGTAGGAATAGCAGAGCCTCTCCTCATAAGTGGAGAGTATATTTTTTGAATCGAAGATTTTTTTCAAGTCTTCAAACAAGGTTTCTTTCATTTTTTCCATCCTTAAAAGAGAAGTTTATATGTCTCAAATTATACGAAAGGAAATATAAAATCTGAAAGCGTTACAAGTCAAGATAAATGAGAGGATTTTAAGAAGGTAGCCGCAGGCTTTAGTCTGCGTTGTTATACTTGATATGCTGTCAGGTGTTACCACCTGACAATCATGGAATAATATCTGTCAAGAGATAATTCCCGGTGTCACTGTCGAATTAAGTTATTTTCTTGCCCAAAAAGTATGTCGTAAATAATTCAGAACTTTTCCCTTCAGGAACATGCAAGATACTTACCTCATTGCTTGGCGCTAAGACAAACTCCTTTAGTTCTTTTCTCAACGAAGACGGCGATATGTGAAAAATATAGGTTACACCAGCGATTGGGAAGATATAACGAATACCTTTTTCCTTTCGATTTATTGCTGGTTGACCAATAACCTCTGCTGGAAATGATTTATCACCTAACCAAGTCATCATTAGTATGGGAAAAACATTGGCTTCTTTAGGGTCGCCGTCGAGAATCATTTGACGAATGGTTCCCTCATAGGGACCAAGATATACTTCTCTGAAAAGATCTCGTGATGAAATACTCGCCCTCCAAACAATTGAGAGTAGGAAGAGCTTTAACTCTTTGTAGCGAATATTTTTGCATCTCGTAAATTTGACTCCATCTGGGGTAATAAAATTCGCACACTCAGGTAGGTCTGTATCCGTTTCTACTTTGCCATATAATGCTTTCCTTGCGTAAGTTTCATAGCCACCGATAATCTTATTGTCGCATTCTGCACAAAGCAATCCTCCTTCATATTCCCCTGTTGGTGGCTTTAAAATTCTGCCTTCACCCCGGCTTAGTGCAGCAGGTGAAAATTTGTATAGCCTGTGTCTTTCATCAAAAAGACTCTCATACATAAATTCAGGAATAATATGAGATTTGTTTAACAAAGGCTCTTCTAATAAACAGAGTTTACATTTTTTAACTGATTGCATTATATCACCGCAAGCCAGCCGCATAGGGCAGTCGCCCTGCGCACCTGAAAAATCACTGGTGTCAGGAGTCGGGACTCCTGACCTACACAACTTAGC
>Ga0315291_10001022_pt1 | contig 37701 bp, 58 predicted proteins | sample YL17G12_20_MG_FD_203070 | JGI IMG/M metagenome (GOLD analysis project Ga0315291, IMG submission 203070) | Sediment microbial communities from Yellowstone Lake, YNP, Wyoming, USA - YL17G12_20 | ecosystem: Environmental > Aquatic > Freshwater > Lake > Sediment | place: USA: Wyoming | collected...
TTTTTGGACCAAAATTTCAAAGCCTAGAATATTGGAAATATGTGCCAATATAACTAGTTGATCTTTTGTAAACGTCTTTGCATGCCTAATTTGAATTAGTTCTAAAAATAAATTAGCTAGTTCATTGTTTGGATAATATAACTCTGTTCCGCAAATAATTCGTTTAGTTAGTTTTAACATTTTTCTGTTCTTCTTTTATTCTTGCTTCTTCATTTTCCCAAAACTGAGTTATCATTCTAACAGTGTCCTCTATAAACTCTTCTTTAGACTCTTTAAGCTCTACTAGCCTTATAACTGCCTTAAGTAACGATATAACTAACAAATCTGCTAAACTTATCTTTTGCAGCTCACATATCTCAGTAATGATATCATCTTTCATTTGAAAACTTTCATTTTCCAACCTAGCCTCTTTATCCATAAAACTTCCTTTTGCTCATAAGCATAAACGATTTTACATTTTACTTCTATCGAATATTTTAAAAGAATTTTTCTTATTTTAAATAAATCTTACTTGCTATAAAATATTTAGATACTATTATGAAACTAGATAATGAGGTAATAATTATGGGCGGACCAATCGGAAATAAACATGCTTTAGGTAATGATGGCGGTAGGCCGCTTGAATGGACCTTGGAAAAAATAAAAGATCTTATATCTAAACTCAATGAATGGGTTGCTAAAGAAGACTCACTTGTCCTTATGGAATTTTGTTGTGAAAATAAAGTAACAAATAGACAACTTCATTACTTAGTGGATAATAATGAGGAGTTTAGGGAAGCTTTATATTTTACGAAAGGTCAATTAGCTGTAAAATTAGGTCGTAGATTAAACAAACGTCAAGACTTACACCCAGCATTTTATCATCGCTATATACGATACTACGATCACCTTTTGCATGAGTTCGAAAAAGAATGTAAACAAGTAGAATCTTCCATAACCGCTGACCAAATAGAATACAAATGGGCAGAAGATGGAGAAACCAAAGAATAGCATTGTTGCTTCTTCTCCTTTTATCCCTCGTAAGTACCAAAGAGATTTTGTACAAGCGATGGAAAAAAAGAAGAGGGGAGTCCTTTGCTGGGCTAGACGACATGGAAAAGATCTAGCTTGTTGGAATTTCCTAATCAAGAATGCTTGGGAAAAGAAGGGCGTCTATTACTATATATTTCCTGAATACTCTCAAGCTCGTAAAGCCCTTTGGGACTCCATTACTGAAGATGGTATAGCCTACGTCGATTTCGTTCCCAAAGTCATGATTTCTAAAAAATGGAATCATGAGATGAAGATATCTCTTCTCAACGGTTCCATTATACAAGTTATAGGTTCTGACAACAGCGATGCCATTCGTGGTGGTAACCCTTGCGGTGTAGTCTTCTCAGAATATGCCTATCAGAACCCTAAGATATGGGAAATGATAGTAGACCCTATCCTTACCAAGAACGGAGGATGGGCAGTCTTTAATTCTTGTGTGATAGGGAATACACTAATTTTAACAGAAAATGGGTTTGAGAGAATAAAACGTGACTTTCCATTAGGATATTCAGATATAGATGAAAAGATTTTTGGATTGGGTGGTTTTCACACAGCAGAAAAATATTATCGTTCTATAAAAAGAGGTACGATCATAATTGAAACAATGCGAGGGTATAAAATTGAATGTACTCCAGAACATCCCTTATGGAATGGAAAAGAATGGATAAAAGCACAAAATTGGAAAGTCGGAAACTTTATTCCTATTCAAAGAAATCAACAAATATTCGGAAAAGAAATAAAATCGAATTGGAGATGTAAAAAAAGAAAAAGTTTCAAAGATAGTTGGTATAACATAAATGAGATTAATGAAGATTTTGCTTATTTTTTAGGATTGTATTTATCGGAAGGAAGTGTAAGAAAAAACGAAGTTACTATAACGAACTTCGATAAAGAAATAGTTGAATGTTTATCAACCAAATGGTTTGCATCGAACGACGGAATGGGACATAACAGGATTTTTTCTAAAGAATTGGCTGACTTCATATTTCAAAGCGGTTTAGGATTGGGAGCAAAAAATAAGACTATCCCAGACTTCATTTTACATCTTCCAAAAAAAGAATTAAGCGCTTTTTTAAGTGGATATTTTGACGGTGATGGAACTTCCTATAAAGGAAGAATTTCTTGTTGTTCAGCTTCTGAAAAGTTAATGCAAGATTTACAAGTTATTCTATTAAATTATGGCATTGTATCAACCAGAAAAAAAATCCTTACTCCACCAACAAAGAAAGTAAAAAAAAGTTGTATTTCTTGGAGATTAGAGTTAGATGGATACAATGCTTATTTATTTTATACTCAAATAGGATTTAAAATCCTACGAAAACAAGATAAAAAGGAAAATCTTATAGGAAAGGCAACAAAGTTTTGGAATGATTTTTCTAATATATCTAAAAATAAAATTATTGAATTGGGGAAAAAAAGAAGTTGGTTAAAAAGACAGAACAATATCACATATTATACACTTAAAGATTTATGCGGTAACGATATAGAATTAAAAAAGGTATTAACTGATAATTTTTACTGGGATAATATAAAAAGCATTACAAATGGTGAAGCAGAGGTATATGATTTTGTAATTCCCGAAACTAATTCCTTTTTCAGCAATGGTTTTGTTAGTCACAATACGCCTAATGGTAAAAATCATTTCTTCGATCTTTATTCCTATGCCCTTGCGAATTCTGAAGAATGGTTTGCATCAAAAATAACAGCTGAAGAGTCAAAACTGATTTCCAAAGAAGAGATCGAAAAAAAACTATCGCAAGGTTTTTCTGAAGATATCTTAAATCAAGAGTGGTTTTGCTCATTTGAATCCGGGGTTGTTGGTTCCTACTATGGTAAATATATAAAAAATATGGAAAAAGAGGGAAGGATTTGTTACGTGCCTTACGACAAAAATCTTCTAGTTTATACTGCATGGGATCTTGGTTTCTCAGATGCTACATCTATTATATTCTATCAAAGAAGGGGTAATGAGGTTCTTCTTATAGATTGCTATGAGAATCAAGGATACCACTTGTCTCATTACTTGGATCATTTGAGACAGAAAGATTATGCCTATGGAGGCCATTATATACCTTTTGACGGTAAGATGCACGATAGGACAGGAACTACTTTTCAAGATGTTGCAAGAGACCTAGGATACCAAATGACGGTACTTCCTAAGGAAAGATCTATATTTGAGGGCATTGAAAGGGTGAGAGGTATGTTCCCTAGGTTTTTTATAGATAAGACTAAATGCGACTATCTAATGAAGTGTCTTATAGGATACCACGCCGAATATGATGAGAAAGCTAAGGTGTATAAAGATGTACCTAAGCATGACTGGACTTCCCATTTAAGTGACGCATTACGCTATATGACCATGGCTATCAACCAGTTCACAACAACATCTATGTCCAAAGAAAAACTTGATGAGCTTAAGAAAGAGTTCCAATTTTAAAAAGTCTTATCCACATATTCTGTGAATATATCTTTTATAGCATCTTTTTCAAAGTTTAATTCTATCATAGTATTAGTGCATATGGCTAAACATACTTCAGCAAATAAACCCTTATCTATAGTACTATTATCTCTTATGTTTATTAACTCTTTAGTTATGGAAAGAAGGTTGTAGATTTTTTCTTCTGGTTTATTTTCTTGGATCTTCACAATCATATCTGTTATGGCATATAGATCATCTGAGAAGTCATCTTCTTTCTTCATGGTTTCTCCCTAGTTATGAGCAATCTGCCATGAAAATCTTTTACAGTAAACAAATTTTGAGGATTAGATAGATTATATAAATAAAAATTGAAATTAAGATTATATTTGTTTGTGCAATTACAAACCCTGAAATATATGGTATGATAATTGGAGATATTACTTCTATTGTTGATAATATTAATGTTGTCAATATTACTCCTTAAAATATTTGTAAGTTATTATTTTAGCTAGTAGTAGGAAATATTTCAATAGATTTTTTATAGAACTTTCGGCAATATACTTTCACAAAAAAAGGAGTTTTTATGGCAGTTTTGTCAAAAGGTGTTGAAAGTCTAAGCAGTCCTTACTGGCTTATAGAGTTGACTGATATTATCCGAACAGACAGTGGAAGGAAAGTTACGAAGGTTTTTGATCGGATTTTAGATGAAATTGCAAACAATAATGAGGAAATTAGAAAGTTAGTAAGAGCGACAGTTTCCCTTTGTTTTGTAAACGACAAAAGAAATTTTGCCATGTCTTATTTAATAAAATATAAAAGTTGTTTTACATCTAAGGAAAGGGACGCATACATTAGAGATTAGAAAGCAAACAAAATTTAAGAAGGACTCTAGTTTCTATATTCTACTTGTTTGGATCTTCTTGTTTCCCAAGCTTTCTTTGCAGCATCGCTTCTTGATAAACCAACCATAGGAAGTTCCATTTGCGGTCTAACATCATTACCCAATAGGATGCGTTCCTTTAGTTCATCCAAGGTTCTTTTGGTATCTGAAAGTTCTTTTCTCATTTCTTGTTTAAATTCTATTAATTCTTTCTCCATTGATTCTATTTTATTTGGCAATCTGTTGGATCTTAAAATAACAAAAACAAAACCTATAAAACTAGATAAATAGATCGCTAGTAAAAATATTTCTTTATCAATTAACATGTTACTCCTTTGGTAATTCTGGTAAAGGCATCCAATGGGTGATTAATTTTATTGTGTCGAATTTTGTATCCTTTGCAAATGTTACTCTACTTTCACCGCCACAATAATAGCAACGCTCCCATCCGCCAACTCTTCCTGCTTCTTTATCCATTATTCCTTCCCCAAAAGTAGCTCGGTCTATTCCTTCTGAAGTATGCACTAGAATTTGAAGTCCTTTTTTGTCTTCGGGCAACCTATCTTTTACAGAGATCCATTTCATATCATTCCTTTGGTGGTTTAGGTAATGGCATCCAATATATATAGAACGTTGGAAACGAGTCATTATCTGGATTGCTATCTATACGTTCCCTGATTTCGATATATTCTCCATCCCAACAAAGAACCCGTTCGAATACTTCTGGCAACCTATCTTTTACTGAGATCCATTCCATCTTTTACTCCAGTGAAGAGTTTTCGGACTCTATTTTCTCTTCTCTTCTATAGAACATAACTTGTTATGAAAATCCTGCATTTCTAGATGAATTGCATGGGTTAGATCTCTTATTGCATCAATCTTAGCATCTAGATGTCTTATGTCTGATCGAGATTCTGTACGGTTCCAGATAAACAATCCTGCGATTGTAATTAAGACAACTAGTAACTCTAAAAAACCCATAACTCCTCCTTATGATTTTCTCTTCTCTTCGATAGCGCAAAGCCTACCATGGAAATCTTTAATTTCATCTTTAATAGCATCTAAAATAGCTGCGGTTCTCGCTTCTCTTGCATCATTTCTCGCTTCCATATGCCTATAGTCTGCTCTTGATTCGGTTCTATTCCAGAAGAATAGTCCTGCTATCGTTACCATCAAGATGATAAATTGTATCCATTCCATATTATTTCCTTTTCTCCTCTATGGCGCATAATCTTCCGTGGAAATCTTTCATCTCTTCACGTATTGCATTAAGGATAGCATCCGTCCTGGCTTCCATGTGTCTATAGTCTGCTCTAGATTCAGTCCTATTCCAAAAGAACAGTGGAATAATCAATGCAGCGTTTCCTAGTATAACTCCTAAAACTGTAGTCCATTCCATATTATTTCCTTTTCTCTTCGATAGCACATAGTCTACCATGGAAGTCTTTAATTTCCTCACGTATTGCGTTAAGACTAGTCTGCATTGTAGTCTCTAGACTTCTGCAAATATTTAATAAATCTTTCCGATCTTCTCTTTGAGTATTTTGAAGTTCTCTTCTGTCAGCATTTGCTTCTGATCTCATCCAAAAGAATATTGGAAGAAATAATGCAGCATTTCCAATTATAATTCCTAATACTATAGTCCAATCCATATCATTTCTCCTTTTTTCTTGTTATGTTATTCGGAAGTTCTATTTTACACCAATGAGTAATTTCGATAGGAAATCTATAATTTTCTTGTGACATGTATCGATACCAGCACTTTGATTGATCGTCATAAGTAGCCATTACTACTTCCACTGCACTATGTTTAATATTTATAGCTAAAATAATTAACCATGGTGGAGGTAATCTATGTTCAACCTCTATCCATTCCATAACTCACCTATTTACCTATTATGCTACAAGATCGGAGAATAATCAACAACCGATGCCTTTGCGGGCGTGCGCAAAATGGTTGAACTACCAAATTGGTAGGTTTTGGTAGCAAATTGGTAGCAATAATCTCACCGTCTCACCAGTCTCACCTAAAAAATAACTTGTAAACTTTTCTTACCAGTTTAAAAAATTCAATTAAAAACTTACCTAATTAAAATAATAATTGAAGAATAAATAACTTATTATTAGGTTGAAGTCAACGGGATTGAACTAAATATATGGCAATTAGTACTTATTCAATTAGAGGCACAGAAGAATTACCAGTCGGAGAAGGAAAAGACATTCTAGGAAGGATGCAGGATATTTACAACCAGATCTCGTCAATCACCCTATCATACTGGAACCAGGCATCTATAGATGAAAGATTTTATGCGGGCGACCAAAGTCTTTGGAATGAAATTTATTCCAATATACCTTCTTATAGGCGTAAGCAGTTTAATTTTAATAAGATTCGTCGAATTATTAATATGGTGTCTGGACACCAAAGAAAGAATCGTAAATCTATTATCTGCCTTCCACAAGAAGGTTCAGATCAAGAGACTGCTGATCAATTTACCAAAACCTTAATGTGGGCTAATAGCCAAGCCAATACCTATAATATTTTGTCAGAAGCTTTTCTTGGTGCATGTGTTTCTGGAATGAATCTGCTCTCCGTTTGGATGGATTATCGCGATGATCCCATCTCTGGAGATATACGGATTGATAATTATGGATACAACGGGTTCTTGATGGATCCCTTTTTCCATAAACATGATTTGTCTGATTGTAACTATATCTGGACTAGAAAATTCTTATCCAAAAGACAGATAGCTTCTCTTATTCCATCTAGAGCAGATGAGATCATGAGGATGACAAATAGTGTTTCTTATAGAGATCAAAAGTTCGTATTCTTACCTCAGAATTACAATTATCCAATCAAAGATTTACTTGGGTACGATGAGTTTTGGTACCTAGATTCACGAGATGCTACTGTCTTAATAGATCCAGAGACTGAAGAAATGATTGAATGGAAAGGAAAAGAGGACAACTTAAAATATTTCTTAATGTTAAACCCACAGATTAAGAAAAAAGTAATTCAAAAACAAACAGTCAAACTTGCCGTTGTAGTTAACGGTATTGAGGTCATGTACAATGGCGCAAATCCCATGGGGATTGACAGATATCCTTTTGTGCCTGTCCTTGGTTATTATCGTCCTGAGTTACCATATCACGAATGGCGTATCCAAGGAATAACCCGTTCGCTTAGAGACCCGCAGTTCATTCTCAACCGTAGACAGCAAATACTGCTGGACGTGTTGGAATCACAAATTAATAGCGGTCTAAAAGTAATGGAAGATTCTCTTGTCGATGACAGGGACGCTTTTAAGCAAGGTCAAGGACAGGCGCTTTTTATTAAAAAGACGGCACCCATGGGGATGGGATCAGTGGAGAAAATTCCTCCTGCTGCGATTCCTACTGCTATGTTCGATGTAATCGGACAGATGGACAAGAACTTAATGGATATCTCCGGTATTAACGAAGAACTACTCGGATCTGCTGAAGATGATAAGGCTGGAATTCTTTCCATGCTTCGTCAAGGAGCTGGTCTTACAACTCTTCAAATTCTTTTCGATCAACTAGACTTTGCTCATAAAGCTCTTGGTATGATTGAGATGGATTTAATACAAGCAAACTTTACACCAGCAAAAATAAAAAGGATTACAGAACATGAAGCTACAGATCAATTCTTTAATAAAAACTTTAAAAAGTACGATTGCCAAGTTGTTGAAGGCACTGACATGCCTACGCAAAGGATGATGGCGTTTAAACAAGCTCTTTACTTAAGAGAACTGGGAATACCTATTCCTACTGAGTATCTCCTAGAAATGTCTACAATGCAAAATAAGACAGAGATTATTAAGAAGATTGTTGAGCAAGAGCAACAACAGGCACAACAGGCACAACAGGCACAGATGTTGCAGGCACAAGAACTCAAAGCTAGGACAGATCTTGCTGAAGCCAGGGCTTATGCTGATCAAGGGCTAGGAATCGAAAGGATTAGCCGCATAAACGAAAATCAAAGCATGGCAATAGAAAGAAGAGCTGCTGCTATAAAAGATCTAGACATGAGTAACTTGGAAAAGATAAAAGCAGCAAAAGAATTAAAAGGAATGGATATTACTCATTTAAAAGAACTATTAAATGTTATAGATCAATTAAAAGCTGGAGAAATGGAAGAAATTAAAAATTTAGAACAACCCGCTCCTGTTATTCCCCCTCCACAACAAAATATTCCAACACAACAACAAGCAGGACAGTTATGAAAAAGAACGATTCTAAATGTTCAAGCATATTCAGAAGCTTAACAAAACATTTAAGACGTGATATTAAAGAAGAACATAGTAATATCGCAAAAGAAAAGCATAGAATTAAGGAAGATAAAGATTCAATAAAAGTTATTAAATCTAAAAAGTCTTCAAATATTATAAAAACCAAAAAAAAGTAAATTTATGAAAAAGAAAGAAACTAAAGGGCAAAAAAAAGTCCATAAAGTAATGAAAGAGATGTCGGAAGGAAAACTTCATTCTGGCAGCAAGAAAGGACCTATAGTAACTTCACCTAAACAAGGGGTAGCGATAGCTCTTTCGGAAGCGAGACGAGTTGGTGCGAAGGTTCCTACAAAAGGAAAATCTAATGTTAAAAGAGGAAAAGCACGTTAGAATAATTTGTCCTAAATGTAAAAAAAGTTTAGGATTTATAGAAATGGATGAAGAAGAATTGAAAAATATTACACAGTTAATGTGTATGCATTGTTCTGAATTATTTTTTGTAGATTCTAACAAAGCGGTATTATTTTTAGAGAAATAGTAGCAAAAGTTAAACAATACTCGGAGTATTAGTATGTATTCAGAAAAAAAAGGGTCTTCGAAACGTTCAGAAGATAGAGAAAGCAAACCTGGACATCTCGTAGATGAGCAAAAAACAAATTATAAAAAATCTCGTTACTCAAATGACGGAAAAAACATTGTTGAAAATTATAAAGAACCTGGTCTCAAGAACAACAGGTATAAATAAATATAAAAAAACTGAGCGTTAATTATCTTTTTCTCTCCAAATTTGTTTCCTCCTTTTAATTAACGCTCTTTCTTCTAGTAGAGATTTTTTTTCTATAGCTTTTTCTAATTAATACTATTTTTTTATAACTTTTATTTTTATCATTGAAAAAATAAAATTAATTAATTAAACAGAAATTAATATGTTGCTTGAACATAAAACATATTAATTTATGACTAAAAAGACATTAGGCCAGCTGTTAATAGATACTCATGAACAGCACGTTAAGGAATCTTTTACTCCTATCGAGTCAGGAGATCTTGTAAGTGAAGCTGGTAAGAGTTATATGACTGGGTTAATGGAAGCGATCAAGAACCATAAGAAATTCAATATTCCAAAGCTATGGTTCATGGTAAAAATCGAGAAAGAATCTTTTAACACACGTGTGATAAAGATATCCATTGGTGCTATGTCGGCTCCTTTTAGATATCTTCATGATGGGATAGATCTTTGGTCGTACGATTATAGAAAGGATGAGAGAAAACTAGAGTGGAGTCTCCCGCATCGTTTAGAAATGAAGAATTTTCTAAGGTCTCCAGAGAAGTATGATAAAGATTTAGTTCATTGGATCAGACTGTATATGAAACAGGAAGGAGAAGTTAAAGAAAAGATTCTGCTAACTTCCCCTAAAAATTAGAAATATATTCCGTAAGATAAATAAATCCTTGGATCAAATCCATCAGGATCTTTTCCACCTAAGATCGTAAATTTCGTAGTCTCATTAAATGTTTTAACTGTTTTATGATAAGCCATAATTTCTACTTGAGCGAAATGTTTTGATTTTTCGCTAGCCATAAATTCTTTTCCAAAAATAAGTTCTGGACAAAGAACAAAAGAATCACAAAGATACTCACTTTTATTGGTTACAAATATTAACCCTGCAACTCCAATTCCGCAAAAATATTGATTTTTGGGATCAGGATGGGGATAATAAAAACCCGAAAGGCTTGCTTTGAATTCAGCTAAATAATAACCAACACCTGCACCTATTTCGATGCCCCATCCAGCACTTTTATTTTGCTCTCTTATACCAAGAGCTAGGCTAGCTTGAGATTTGAACATAGGCCCTAGGGTTATTACTCCATATGTTTTAAATTCCCTTGCTACATCTGTTTTGTTAGCAAACGAAACAGTACAAAGAGATAAAAAACATAAACTTAATAGAATCTTTTTCATACATTACACTCTTTTGTTTTGTTTAAATAATTTAAAATTGTTGAATAATTATTCCATAATTCGTCATCAATCTTATTTTTTTTTATAGAACGTATAAGGTTTATTTTACAACTTTTTAATGATAAATCAAAATTTAATAATCTAATTATTTCTTTATCGTGTTGTTTTAAAGCATAATCGTAAATTCTTAGTAAATGAGAATTATTTAATTTCTCTGTGTATTCTTTAAGCCTGTTTGGTTTTATAAGATTTCTAGTTTTTCTCTTTTTCTTAGGTAAAATCTCTGGATTTTCTTTTTCTAAGATGTATTGATTTAAAAGTTTTTCTACTACTTTAGGATTTTTTTGGCATAGACTTTCAAAAGTAAAATGGTGCATTCTTTGGCTTTTGTCGTCTGGGAGATATTTGCATAGATCTTTTTTCTTTGTGGTCCCTACCTTAGCCATTGCTTTTGTTATGATTCCTTCGATTAGAGAAACATCTTTAACTTCTGGATTTACGATTTCCTTATCTGAGGAGAATAGATTTATAGTTTTAAACATTTTTCCTTATGTATTTAGAATTTAATAATCTTTGATAATTAGACATAACCAAAATGTACTGATAATGAAACATAATATATAAAAAATAGACTTATAGTTTTTTATAATAAGTATACCTGAGCCTATAGAAGTGATTAAACAACATATTCCGATAAAGTGATGGCTGAACATTTATCTTTCTATTTATTGTAAAATTCGACGATATTTTTAACGTGAAAAAACACACCTACAGACCCTATTATTACATAGGCATAATCTAAAAAAATAACTTTAGGTTTTTGTATCAAAGCTCTTATAGCAAAAATAGTGGTTACGAAATAACCAATAGCGCATATGCAATTTATAAACATGTATTCCTCTTTTTTTTAATTTCCTAATCCGCCTACTCTATCACTATCTCCAATGCTACTATGTTCATCAGAGTGATTTTCTCTATATCCATCCATAGAATTTTCACTATTCAACTTATCTATTGCCATTTGAAGTTCTCTTTTTTCTTTTTCATCCTTTGTCAATGATATTTTCTCTTTTATAAGATCTATAAGTTCATTAACATCATACATCGCTCTATATCCCGAAAGTGAAGCTATAATCAAATTTCCTGTCATATAAGATCCTGAAATAACTCCAATATCAAGAGCTATATCCATTGCTGTTTTCGCTATTTCCTTGTCAATCTCCTTCATTCGTTCTTGTTCATTACTATCGTATATATCTAAGGAATATCCTTTAGAGAAAAATAAAAGAAAAGTAAAAAGCAGAATTAAAGTTTTTTTTCGCATAACTTCCTTTAGTTTATATTTAAAGAATCACTTTTTGGAAAGAACTTTACATTTTCGCCTTAAAAATCACAAAACAAATTTTTGTCAGGTATTTATAAAGAAAAGCTCTCTATAACTATTCCTATAAATAAAGATCTCTTTAAGGAATATAATTCAAAAATATCAAAAAATAACATTTCTATATAATTGACAAATTATTTATTTATTATAACAATACGATTTAGATAACAAATCGCTATCCGGCGTTAAGGAATTTTGCGTAATAGGGTATCGCAGCCCTCAAGAAAGGAATGTTCGGATTCTTTTCTTAGAAAATAAAAAAGAGGTCTTATGTCAGAAGAATTAGCAAAAAGCGTTAAAGAGCAGGAAGTCGCTACACCTGAGGCCAATGTTCAGACAAATAAACCTGAAGAAGGTTCGTCCAGTAAAGAAGAATCGAAAGGTTCGAAAGATTACAATTTCGCTGCTTTACGGCAGCAAAACGATGAACTCAAAGATAAGGTCACTTTATTAACTGATAAATTAAATCAGGTAATAGCTCCAAAGCCCACACAAGAGCGTGATGAGCTCGAAGAAATGTCCCGCGATGATATTCCTACACTCGGTCAAGTTGAAAGACTTGTCGAGAATAGGGCTGAAAAGAAAGCAAAAAAAATCGTGGAAGAATCATTCAAAGAAATGGCAAGGCAGCAATTACCTCAATTAACTAAAGCTAAATACAATGACTTTGATCAAGTAATAACAAATGAAAATATAAAATTATTTGAACAACAAGAGCCTGAATTAGCAGCGGCATGTGCCAAATCTGATAATCCTTGGGAAACATCCTACAGAATGATCAAAAAAATCATTTTGACAGATAAACCACATAAATCTAATGCAGCCCAAACATCACAAAAAATAGAGGAAAATCTTTCCAAACCCGCATCTGTAAATAGTGCAGCAAAGAAAGGTCCTTTAGCTAATGCGAATGCTTGGGGAAATTTAGAAAAAGAAGAGGTTTATAAAGAAATGATGCACGCGGCTAATCAGTCTTTTTAACTTAAGGAATAAATAAATTATGTCAACAACAACAACCATTCTGCCACCACCAGTGGCTCAAAGGTTCTCGGCAAAATTGTTGTCAACTCCTCAAGCTAGGTTGATTCATAGATTGGCTGCAGTGCCTTACAGAATGCCAGAAAATTCCGGTAATATTCTTCGTATGAGAAGATTTACCCGTCTTGAAACGGCTCCTGTACCTGTTAACCCAGCTATGTTAAATCCTCCAGCTCAACAGTTGACTGCAGTGGATATCGACGCACGTCTCGACTGGTATGGAACATATGTCGTTGTAACTAAAGAAGTTACACTGATTAATGAAGATCCAGTTTTGAACGCTGCTGCTGCTCGTCTTGGTCAGTCCCTTCGTGAAACCGAAGATCAATTGATCCGCGACATGTTAGCTGCTAGCGCTTCTTTAATTAACTGCGTTGGTGGTACCAATGGCGACAATCCTACCGAGATCGTACGAAGCGATGTCGACGCTGTGATTGCAACTCTGCAAAATAATAATGCTGAGTTCATTACAGAACAAATAGAAGGCGAGATGAAGATTGGATCAGGTCCTATACGTGATGCTTACTTAGCTATGGGACACACCAGATTGATTGGACAACTTGAGCAAATAGATGGCTTTATTGCTAAAGCTCAATACCCAACACAATCAGCTGTGTTACCAAGCGAATGGGGTTCCGTATCGAACGTTAGATTCTATCTTTCGTCACGTGCTTCTGTTACAGCTAATGCTTCCTTACTTGGCGCAGATATTATGAATGTCTTCGTAACAGGTCAAGAAGCTTATGCAATGGTAGAACTAGATGGAGCATCTGCTCGATTTATCTATCATCCACCAGGCTGGGGCGATGATCCTTGCGAATTGAGACAAACCTGTGGTTACAGATTTGCTCAAGTTCCAAGAATCACGAACGATGCTTGGGTTATTAATCTACGCGCAACACTAGCATAAGGAGAACTAAAATGAGTACACCATTAAGTATGATTGCTGAAGGTTCTTTTACCTCCACGGGTGCTGCACAATTGATTCAGTTACCAAGACAACCACACTATTTCAAGATTATAAACCGATCAACTTGGGGAACAGCACCAACTGCTGTTGTTCAATCTGAATGGTATAATGGAATGGCTGCTGGTGAAGCGAAGAGTATTTCAGAAGGTGGAGCTAGTGCTTTAACAGCTGCTGTAACGGCTGCTGGTGGAGCTGGTTTCAGATTGATTGATTTAAGCAATCAAACTCCTGCTGCTGCTATTGCAGTTACTGTAGTTTCACAAGCTGCAAGTGCTGTTGTAAATACTGCGACAACTCCTCAAATTGGGGATATTGTTCGTTTATATGCAACTACACAGATGCTTCAAATTGCCGGTATGGATTTTACAGTTACGGCTGTCAATCCTGGGGTAGCATTTACTCTCGGTTATTTGAATTCTGCTGCTTTTGCTGCTGCGGCAAATGCTGGATTTTATAGGGTTCTTCCAAGACAACTATATACTCCAAGACAATTTTTTATAACTGTAATTACAGTAGCTAACCCTGCTGTGATTACCACATCAGTTGCTCATGGCTATGCAATTGGAGACAGAATTCGTATTCATGTTCCAGCTGTATTTGGCATGGTGCAAATTGATAATTTGGAAGCCAATGTAACTGCGGTTACAGCTGGTACAATTACAACAGATATTAATTCAAGTGCATTTACTGCATTTGCATTCCCAACATCTGCTGTAGCTGCTGCTGGAATTTCTTTTGCACAAGTAGTACCTGTAGGAGAAATTGCTACAAACTTGACGGCTGCTGAAGATAATATTGGTTATTACGCTATGCAACTGGGAACAGCTGTAGTTGGCGCTAATGGCAATGTTATGGATTGGGTAGCTTACTCAAGAGATAACTAATTAAATAAAACGAAATGGAGAGTATTTCGGACTCTCCATTTCACAACACATAGAGAGGTCTTATGTCAGAATGTGTTAAAGAGCTACATTTTAAAACTAAGAACAAAAGAACTCAAGAAGAAAAAAGCAAGGGTAGTGAGTTAATCCAACAAAAGAGGAAAGAAGACTCTAGGTTGGTTACAGGTATTTTTAAGAATATCGAAGTACCAGGCGGAGATTTGGAATTTGCATATAGGGCATATGATGGAGAGCCAATCCAGATCTATCATTTGGATGATGGTCAAAAAGCTACTATTCCTTTAGGAGTGGCTAGACATATAAATAACCAAACTCAAGTCCCTATTCATGATAATATTTTAGGCCCTGATGGAAAGAGATTAACAGGAACTAAAATAGGAAGTTACCGACAAAGATATCAATTTCTATCGACTGAATATATGTAATATTGTAGTAGTTAATTAAAGGTTAATAATTATGGCTTTATATACTTTGCAGGCTATTCGAGATAAAATCAGGAAGATTACGGCAAGGCCTAGCCCTAATCAAATCACTGATTCTGAGATAGATGAATATATTAATACGTTTTTAGTTTATGATTTACCTGAGCATTTAAGGTTATTTATACTAAGAACGACTTATACCATCGATTTAGTACCGGGTCAGCCTTTTTATGATTTTACTGGTAAAAATGAGTATTTGACTGTAGAGCCTCCAGCATATGTTGCAGGTTACGATACTCAATATTTTCAAGACCTACAAACATTTAGAAATTTGTTTCCACAACCAAGATATGTAGTACAGTTAACTACAGGTACTGGAGTAGCTGGACCATATGCTGGAACATTTACGTATATTCCTGTAAAACCTACTACAGTTTTTATAACTGCTATAGATAATGCAGGCGTATCGTTGGTTTGTAAAGACGATGGGCTTGGTAATCTAGTAGGTAATATACTACCAGGTGCAACCATCAATTATCGAACAGGTGCAGTTACTGGTATCATATGGAGTGGTGTTATAGCTAATGGAACCATCATATATATAGAAGCAGCTACTTATCAAAGTGCTAGACCATTAGCTGTTCTATTTTTTGAAAATAAATTCGAATTTTGGCCAGTACCTGATAAAGGTTATTTATTCGAAATCGTTGCTTATAAGAATCCTCTTTCATTAATAAATTCTGTAGATGAACCAGTATTAAGAGAATGGTGGGAATTTATTGCATGGGGAGCATCACTTAAAATATTTTCTGACAATCTTGATATGGATAGTTATGCTAAAGCAGATGTTTTATTTGATCGTCATAAGGTTTTAATCGAAAGAAGAACTCTAAAGCAATTATCAACTCAGAGAGCAAGGACTATTTATTCAGATTATGATAGTTATCCTTACTCAAATCAATATCCTTACATTTAGGAGATTTTATGGTTTATTATTCTGGAATTCCAGCAGCTACAGACAAACCATCACAGTCGCAAGCCCAATTTGCAGCCAATTTTACAGATTTAAATACGGTATTTGGAATTGATCATGTAAATTTTACTGCTGCGATTAACAGAGGTGAGCACACAAAAGTAACATATACCAATGTTCTTGGAGCCGATCCAGGTTTAGCTTATCCAAAAGGTAGTGCATATACTAAAGCTGTGGTTATTGGTGGTGTAAATTACGCGGAATTATTCTTTGAAACTTCTAGAAGTGTTGGAGCAAACATAGTCAGACAGTTAACTGGAATTGTACCTGTAGTTGGAGGAGCTCCAGGACCTGGGGCATCTATAATGACTCCATGGGGGATAAGAATTGCATGTGGAACATTCGGCGGAAGTGCTGCTGGAATTCCCAATACTTTTGCTGTTAATTTTAATACTATTCTATCATTGGTATTAACTACAGATAGTAATACTAGGTATGCAAGTTATACTGCATTAGCTGTTACTGGATTTACTGCATGGAGTGTTGGTGCAGTTACTGGTTCTTATATCGCTATAGGAACTTAAAATGGCAAAAGTTGTAACCGCCCCTTATAAAACAGGACTTCAAACAAATGTTGAACCATTTCTTTTACCGGATGATGGATTCGATTTACTTGAAGATGCATTTGTATGGAGAGGTCGTGTAAAAAGAAGGGAAGGTTTTACATTTCTTGGAAGATTGCATCTTACACCAAAATTACCAGAGGCTTTAGCTAATGTAAACACTGGTGCTGTTACTTATACAGATACTTTGGCAAGTACGCCAGTTTCACCTGGTACTGTCACAATCGTTATAAGTACCGCTCCACCTATGACATTCACAGACAATGGAAATGGCACGCTAACTTCAGTAACCGCTACTACAAATTATGGTACTATTGATTACGAATCTGGAACTTTTGTTTTAACATTTAATCCAGCACTTCCAGCCGGTGGACCATTTGCAGTAAATGCTACTGCTTATCGGTATCTTCCAAGATTATCTTGTATGGGACTTGGATTATATGAAGATCCTACAGTTAATAGAGAAGAATTAATTGCTTTTGATGAAGATTATTCTTATATTTATAATGGTACTACAAACGTTTTTGATATTTTATTAGATAATACTGGTGCCGTTCAAATTTGGAGTGGAACGACTTCTGATTTTTTTTGGTCTACTAACTATTATCAGTCACCTGTTATCGGAGGAAATTATCTATTTTGGGCTACAAATAATGTAGCAAATGTTGTGGTTGGTCCTCAAACACAAAATGGAATTCAAATTTATAATGGAACTGCTTGGTATGCTCAAACACCTGTAATTGATGCAGCAGCAAATCAACTTCGAGGTTGTTTAATTTTACTTCCTTATAAAAATAGGATGATTGCTTTAAATACCTTGGAAGGTGCTGTAGCTCCTGCTGGTGCAACGCGTCATCCAAATAGAGCGAGATGGTCACAAAATGGAGTCCCATTTACTGATACATTAGCAGGTGCATTGCCAGATGCATGGAGAGAAGATATTGTAGGAAAAGGTGGTTACCATGATGCCCCTACAAGAGAAGCAATAACTTCTGCTGTACTCTTGAAAGATACATTGATTGTATTTTTTGAAAGATCAACTTGGAGATTGACATATACAGGAAATGAGATTCTTCCGTTTATATGGGAAAGAATAAATGAGGAACTTGGTGTCGAAAGTACATTTTCTTCTGTTATTTTTGATAGAGGAGTTCTTGGAATTGGTGATAAAGGTGTTATTGCAGCCAATTCTATTTCAGTTGAACGTATAGATGAGAAAATTCCTCAGGTAGCATATTCTATACAAAATGACAATGATGGACCAAAAAGAGTCCATGGAATTAGAGATTATTACAATAAATTAGTATTTTGGACTTTTCCAAGTGATTTGAATCCTACAGACCAACAACAGTCAAGTGTTTTTCCTGACAAACTTCTCGTTATGAACTATGAAGAGGGTAACTGGGCTCTTTTCAATGATAGTTTTACCTGTTTCGGATATTGGCAAGATACAAGAGATTTTACTTGGGCAACTTTACCTTATAGTAGTTGGAGTTCTTGGACAATTCCGTGGGGAGCTCCTTTATCACAAAGTTATTTTCCTAACATTATTTCAGGTAACCAGAAGGGGTTTGTCTTAGTCTTAAATCAACAAATTGAAAACGATATAAGTAGAGATATAACAAATATAACTAATGCAAATCCAGCTGTTGTAACTATAGTAAATCATAATTTACAAGATGGTCAGTTTGTAAAGTTTTATTATACAAGAGGATTTACTAATGCTATTGTTAATGAAAATGATGGTATAGCAATAGCTACTTCGACATCGTTTTCAGGAGTTTTGACAAATTTAGGGGTTTATCCCTCTTCTGTTACGATTACAGTAGGAGCCAATACCTTTACTGATATAGGTAACGGATCGTTGATTGGCGGGGTTGGAAATGGGGTAGTTGATTACGAGACAGGCAAATTCACGGTTAATTTCGCAGCATTGGGTGTTAATACAAACGTATTATCAAGTTATTCGTATAATGTACTGAATTATAGGACTTTCTATGTAGAGCGTATAGATTCAAGTAGATTTTATATATGGAGAGTCCTTGCTAATGAAAACTATGAAGGGGTAGATTTGAGTGGCTATGCCAACCCTTATACGGGATCGGGTAGCGTTTCCGTTCCAAATAACATACGGGTCAGGACAAAACAGTTTAATCCATTTTCCGCAGAAGCATATGCAGTAAGAGCTAACTTTTTTGACGTTCAATTAGAAAAAGGAACAGCTACATTTAATGCTTATATTTATGCTGATTCAGATAATGTTGATCCAATTGAAACTTTAACTACGTCTAATATACAATATAATAATTCTTTATTAGCTAATAGTAAAATATGGACTAGAATTTATTCTAATGGAGTATCAGACTTTCTTCAGGTTGAATTTTCCTTTAGCGATTATCAAATGACACAGTTTGTGAATTATAGCAGCGCATGGACTTTACATAATTTGATTTTAGATTTGGTTCCTAGTGGAAGGATCATTAATAGATCATGAGCACTAACTATAAACCAGACTTTTCTTTAGAACCAGCCCTTAACGAAAATCTTGACTTTAGCCCGAATCCAGAAGAGTTTCTTCGACAATTCACTGAACTTTATCGACAGATTGCTAGAAAAGTAAATGCTAAAGATAGAGGATTTTACTGGAATCAGGAAATAATAAACGACCAAAGATATTACATAACAGGTGATCCTCAGAAATTCCATACAATTTTTAGAAAAGTTGTTCCATGTGGAGCTTTACCAAATAACGCGCCTCCTTTGAAACAAGTTGCTCACGGAATTACCGGAATCGGTAATGGGTGGATGTTTACAAGAATTTATGGTACTGCCATGGAACCTGCAGGAGTGGCCCCTCGTCCTTTCTATATTCCACTTCCAAATAGCGGTCCTAACTATCCAGTAGAACTTATGGTTGACAATACGTTTATTAATATTACATCAACAGTAAATCTTTCTACATTTACAACTACTTATATTGTACTAGAGTTTTGGAAGGTGTAAAGACTTCAGTGTTTACACTCTCTTTATTCATTATTCCTAATAATTGATTAGCGAAATTATATCCTTTAGAAGTATCGAATTCTAAAGATAGACAATTTAATACGAACTTAATTTCAGATAGATTCTCGTTTAATGATTTTAATTCTTTTAAAATATCTTGTTGGTAATCCATTTTCTATCTCCTTAAGATGAATTTTTAAACAGGTATCATATCAAACTATTTTAATTTGGCAAGAAGATTTTTCTTAAAAAGTCAATTCATCTATTGAAATTAATTAAATTAAATATTTTGATAACAAATAGAAATAAAGAGGTATTTTATGTCGCTCGGCGATTTCTTATTCGGTAAAAAAGAAAAAATGCAACAATTTTCAACGATGAATCCACAGCAACAGGGGTTGCTTTCTCAATTACTTGGTAGTTTGGGTGGACAGGGTGGACAGGGTGGGGCTTTTGGAATGGGAATGGGACATTTACAAAGATTATTAGGCGGTGATGTAGGAGAATTTGAAGCTCCTGCCATGAGACAATTCCAAGAACAAATTGTTCCAGGTATTGCAGAAAGATTTACTGGTATGGGTGCTGGCGCTCAACAATCTTCCGCTTTTGGCCAACAACTTGGTGCTGCGGGAGCTGGACTTTCAGAACGACTTGCTGCTATGAGAGGTGGTCTTCAACAACAAGCTATGAGCCAATTATCTCAGCTTTTGGGTATGGGAATGGGTGCTAGACCTTTTGAAAATGTTATGAGACCAGCAACATCGGGACTCTTTGGAGCAATGGCTCCTGGAATTGGACAAGGAATAGGAATGGGTGCAAGTTCTGGATTAATGTCATTATTAGGAATGTTATAAGGAGATAAATATGCAAATTATACCTCAAGAACCCGGATTGGGAGAATTGTTAGGCAGTGGAATCGGAGCTGGAGTTTCTACTGGATTACAATCTGTTTTAGAAAGAAGACAAAAACAAGCGGAACTTTCTGGATTAATGAAGAGTTTAGGTTTAACGGGGCAAACACAACCTGGACAGGGTGGACAGCCTGGACAAATTCCTTCGACTACTACACAAGGAGAAATTTTCCAACCCGAACAAAACCAACAACAAATGCAAATAGAAAAAATAGCTACTAATCCTAAAGCAATGGCTATATTATCTCAGATGAATCCACAGGCAGCAAATCAAATATCTCAAATGTATAAAAATTTGTTGTCAGAAAGAAAACTTCAATCTACACAAAAATTCCAAGAAAGAAAATTAGCAGCACCAACAGTAAATAAATATTTAGATAAAATTGGATCATTAGAAACAGATATTCCATCAAAAGAAATTGGAATTATGAGAATAAATGATGCTTTAAAATCCAAAGATTTAAAGAATTTTCAGAATTATTTTGCAGATTATATGGAAAGCAAGGGTAAACCAGGCGATTATTTTAGAACAAGTGCTGCTGCAGCATTACAATCAGGTGTAAAAGAATTCCTGTTAGCTGATTTAGGAAAAATTAAAGGTGGAAGACCAAATCAATTTATTGAAATGCAATTGTCAGCTTCGTATCCTAAAGCTGGATATGATCCATTTGCAAATGCAAAGATTTCTGCTGCAATGAATACAGGAATAGAATTGAATAGAAAAATGGTGGATACATTTCATGAAATAGAAAATTCATATCTTAAAAAACAAGGATATCTTCCTTCAAATATAGAATCTCAAGTAAATAAAATATTACGTCCATTTGCTATAGAAAAAGAAAAAGAATTGCAAAATTATTATAATGAATTGAATAAACAAGAAAAATCTGGAATTAAATTTCCTAAATTAAAAGAAAATAAAACAGAAAATTTAGCAGAATTTGAAACTATGCCATCACCTAAAGATCATCCTGGTGTTGTAATTGAAGATGACAAAGGAAATAAATACAAAAGTGATGGTTCAAAATGGAGTAAAATTTAATGCCATTCAGAATCTTAGAACAACCAAACACAGAAGTTAATGAAAATATACCAATTAAAGGAAAATTTCGAATTGTAGAACAACTTGAACCTTCAGAAAACGCTATTCCATCTCCAAAATCAGAACAAATAGCCGAAAGTTTTAAATTCTTTGGTCACAAACCATCCACAGAGACAATTGAAAAAATTCGTCATCCTATTGGTGTTGCAGAAAAAGGATTGGCAAAAGGACTTATAGGAGGACCTGGAGAACTTATTAATTTTGCTCAAGGATTAATGGGAATAGAAAAACCTATCCCATTACTTCCGACTACCGAACATGTAGGAAAGTTTTTTGATAAGTTAAGTGGTGAACAGTTTAATCCTGAAAATTTAACTGAAGAAATTGCAGACCGTGGTTTTGAATTTTTAGGTGGAATGCTTGGATTAGGTGGAATGCGATCAGGAGGTACACTTTTAAAAACTTTTGGTAAAAATATATTATCCGCTTTTGCACCTGCTGGGGTTTCTGTTGTGAGTGAAAAGGCAGGACTTCCTCCTTGGGCACAAGTAGCCTCAACTATTGGAACTTCATTTTTAACTCATCGTTTAACAGGCAAAAGTTTAAAAGAAGTCGAAGGAGCTTTACATTCTCATGCTAAAAAATTAGCTGGTGATAGTACAATTTCTGCAAAAACTTTAGAAAATAATTTTTCAGGATTGAAAAAAATATTAGAAAAAGGAGTCTCAACTCCTACAACTAATGCAATAAAAAGTACGATTAAAGAATTAAAAGGAAAAATAAAATCTGGTAATATTTCTGTTGAAGATTTAACAGAAGCGAAATCTAGAATTTATGAAAAAAAATCTGAAGTATTTGCAAAATTAGGATTTAAAGATGCTAAAGGAACTGAAGGACTTTGGAAAAAGTTAACAAAAGATATCGATAATACAATAAAAGAATATGAAAAAATAAATCCAGAATTTTCAAAAGTATACAGACAAGCAAATTCTTTGACTAAAGGAATAGCAGATACCAAAAAAATGGGTAAATGGTTATTAGATAATAAATTTTTAACCGGTCTTGGTGGTATTTTATTAAAAACAACTCTTCCTGTAATTTTTCAAGAAGGTTTAATTGGAACTGGTGCTGCTCAAGCAGGTTTATTTATGAGATCTTTAGCAAGAAATCCTGGATATAGAAAAGCTTATTTTGATGTTCTCAAAAATGCATCAAAGGAAGATTTAAAAGGTACAGCGACTGCATTAAAAGTCTTTAATAAGAAAACAGAACAAAATATACCTGAATTAATTCAAGATTGATCTTTTGAATCATAGGTAGTGTAATAATCTTCACTATGCTCAAAGTCTTTATTTGCAGCTTTAACTATTCCATAAACTATTAAAAATGCTAAAATTAAATTAAACATATAATATACTTTTTAATAAATATTTAATTGTCTTCAAAAGGAAACGTAGATTTAAAAATATCTTTTTCATTATTGTTACATTCATTTGATGAATCACTGCAATAATTAAAAAAGAAAATTAATGCCACAATTCCTATGAGTAACAAGAAAAAATGTCCTATTTCCATGGTTCCAATGTAAATTCCTATATTATGTGATATCTCGGATATTTTCTCTTCCAATTGATACATAATCATTTTATTTTTTCTCCTCTAATTTATTAACTTTAACTTCCAAACCAGAAAGTCTACCTTGAAAGTTCATATTCCAGTCATGAAGTTCTTTGGTTAACGAATCGAATTTACTATCTAAAGATCTATAATCTGATCTGGATTCGGTTCTCACCCATATAAATGCACCAATAATTGTAACTAAAATAACAATAAATTCTAGGTGTGCTTTAAAAACAACTTTTGTACTTTCCATTTTATTTTTTCTCCTTTAATTTTTCTTCTAAGATAGCATCACTAAGTTTTCTTCCTGTCATAAGCCAAAACATTCTGTCGTCTTGTTGGTCTAATCGTTGTTCAATGCGATCTATTTTCTTATTCACGTCAGATTTAAAATTTCTCAGAAAACTGTATGTAAATCCTATAACTGCAATTCCGGTACCTATTACACTCCATTCCATCTTATTTTCTCTCTATCTGTTTATATTTTTCTTCCAATGCACAAAGCCTACCATGAAAGTCCTTCATCTCATTTTTCATATCATCGGCTAAGCGATCTATTTTCCCGCCGAGATTTGTAAAAATCATCCATCCCATACCTAATGTTGATAAAACAATCATTAAAACTTGATACCATTCCATAGTTATTCCTTATAGTTATTTTCATAATATTTTTTTAACTCTTCATTATTTAATGTTTCTATAAATTCCAATTCACTTCTATGTTTTAAATTCAATTTTTTTATTAATTTATTCTTTAAAGGGTTATCAGAAAATGATGCACCTTTTATAATATTATGTTCTTGTAAGTCTATTCCTAATTCCTGTAATTTACTTATTACAGTAAATAAACTTCTTTTACCAAAATTTCTATTTTTTAAAAGATCAGAAGAAGTAACACTTAATAAGTCATTAATAGTATTAAGATTAATGTAACTAAAGGTGTTTTGAATTCTATAATTATTTTCATCAAAATATATATTTTTTAGTAATCTAGAATTTTTATCATTTGAATAATATTCTTTTATTTTCCATTCAGCATTTAAATAATTAGATCTAATTATAGTAGGTGTAACACAAAATTTATTTGCAATTTCTGTGTATGTTTTACCTTCTTTTCGAAGTTTATAAACTTCTTTTTGTCGTTCATTTAGGAATTTGAATTCATCTATATTTATATTGATCTGCTCAATTTTAGCTTTTGTATAAACGTTTTTTTTTGAAATGTTGTCATAATCTCCAACAAAGTAGTCATTTTCTTTGTCGTTCTCCATCTCATTCCTCCTTTTCTAACCTGTTCCTTTCATATCCATCTTGCGCATCTGCAACATTGCGCATAGCGAGTAAAAATAGGGTAATGGATTCTTTATCTACTTTAAGACTTTCTTCCCAAACAGCATTTAGATAGGCTACAGCTACATCTTGATCTTTAAGCTGTTCTATTAACCAATCTTGGTATTTTTCACTTTTTTTCATCTAGTCTATCCGAATGAACGCAATATGTTTTCCCTTCCCATTTTTTATCTGCATACCCTTCAAGATATGAAAGTCTAGCATTCATAATTTTTAATTCAGTTTCTATTTTTTCGAATCGTTGATCTACTTTATCAAATCGTTTATCTATTAAATGATATATCCATCCAAGTATTCCTACTATTGGAACTAAAATAGATCCTATTATCGTAACTATTTGGGTTACACTTATCATTTGTGGTTCAGTCATCTCATTCCTCCTTTTCTAGCAAGTTCTTCCTCTTCGATACTTCAGGCATCAGCAATCTTAGCACATATGCCCTTATCGTTACATTGTGAACTTTAGCCTGATCTTTCACAATATCATGTATCCACTCAGGAACCTCTAAGATGATCCTCTTACATTCTTTCTGGGGCATAGTGTACACCATTTTCCTATTTTCTATATACATAAATCATTATTTGAATTAATCAGAAATTAAAGTAACGATTTACAACTAACTAGGTTATTATGGCAAAATACAAAAGAAAAATGCAAGTAGGTTATGGATTATCTTCTCCATTACCAGGTATCTTTCCTTCTCCAATCATAGCGAGGAGAGCTCCAGCTGCTGGAGATGTTGGATATCATTTAGGTCAGTTATGGGTAGATAGATTAACTAATTTAGCTTACATATTAACTTCTGTTAGTGCAGGAGCAGCTAATTGGTTGGCAATATAAATTTAAACAAAAGGTATAATTATGGCAAAATATAAAAGACGAATACAAACAGCTTATGGGTTATCTAGTCCACTACCTGGTATATTCCCTTCTCCAATCATAGCGAGGAGAGCTCCTACAGCTGCAGATACTGGATATCCATTAGGTCAACTATGGATATATAAACTATTAAACGATGCTTTTGTTTTAACAAGTATAGTAAATGGTTTAGCTAACTGGGAACCACTAACTATTACAACTGCTGGTATAGCTCCAATATCTAAATTTGTTGTAGCTTCTGATGGATCTTCCGGATATTTGACGATACAATCAGCTATTACTGCTGCTGTTACCGCTGGTGGTAATGCTACAGTTTATGTACGACCAGGAACTTATGTTGAGAATTTAACTTTAGCGACTACAGTTGATATTGTTGGAGCAATAAATTCTGGAGTTACTATTACAGGTGTCCATATTCCTCCTGCTGCTGGTAGAGTACAAATACAAAATTGTACACTGACAAGCGCGACTCATATATTTAGTAGCGCTGTTGCCGGAACTGCAAGTATAACATTGATAGCATGTAATTTTACTGTAACTAATGGATTTATATTTAATCTAACAAACTGGACTGGAGCTTTAGTAATAGGAAATAGCGGAGACACAGGCAGTACAAATAACGGAGTAGTTAGCAATGTTACGACAGCCCCTATTGCTATATTTAATTCATCTGTAGGTGCCGGAGTTGGCCAAACAATGGTCACTAAATCATCTTCATTGATTATTGATGAATCAACTATTGCATGTCCCATTACAGTTTCAGGAGCTTGTGCGTATTCAATAATTGCAGGTAGTGTTTTAAGTAGAACGTTTACTACAGTTAATACAGCTACAGGAAGTATAGAAAATAGTACACTTTCAACTGGAGCAACTGCTGCGATAAACCATGGTTCAGCTAATGCATTAACTGTTACTAATGTTGTTATAAACTCTTCTAATGTTCCTGTAATTAATGGAGCCGGTGCTGGCGCTATTAAATTATCAGGTGTAGAGTTTGTGGATGGAAGCAATCTTGCAGCAACGTTAACATTAAATCATTCATCTGAAACTAGAAGTACTAAATTGTTAAATGGTGATGCTGTTTATAGAGTTAACACCTTTACTGCAGAGAATGATGTTATTCAGGCATATGCTGTAGATGCTACAGCAGCTGGAGCAGCAGACAGAAATGCTATTGAAGGTAATCTTCAAGTAACTAGTGGAAACGGAGGACATACTCCTGATGGAGTTCAAGGCGCTATTTTTGCAATTGCAGGGTCTAATATGCTTACTTCATTCGGAGTAAGAGGATTTTGCAATCAAGCTGATGGATCAATTATTGCATCCACAGCAGCTGGAGTAGAAGGACATTTAAATATTCTTGAAGCCAATACAGCAGATCAACCACAATTTTTTGCATTTGGTGTTAAAGGTTATCTAGACTCTGTCGATACAGCAGGTGCAACTCCTGCTACATGTAGAATGGCAGGTCTTGGTTCTCTTGTAGAATACAATACTCCTTTCAATGGTGCTGTATATGGAGTAAACGTAAGTCGTCTAGATCAAGGTGTAGGTGCTGGTACTGCAGGTCTTGCAGCTTATGGAGTAACTCAAGGTATACGCGGAGCAGGTCTTATTTCTGATTGGTTGTATGGACTAGATTTGTATAATGGTGCAGCTGGTATTGCATATACTACTGCCGATGTTAGACTTTGGAATACAGCAACAATTACTTCCGCAGCTGCTGGAGTAACATTAAATTCAGTTTCTGGAGATGACATATTCCTAGATTGTGGAGATAATGTTGGTGTAAATAAAGTCGCTATTAGAAATCTTTCTAATGTAGAAAGAGCATCAATTAATTCTCGTGGAGATATAGCAGGAAGAAATATAAACGTAACTAACGTAAATATCCCTGCTTTTTATGCTAGTCCTATTGTCCAAAGTAACTTAAATACTGGAGTAGCTCCCACAGGAGTTGCTGGAGATATAAACTTGATCATGACGCAAGGTGATAATATCATGCAAGAGTTTGTCATTACAGCTCAAGCTATCTTAGCTCCAAGAATGACTGCAACTGGTCTAGAAATTGGTGGTGATCAAATTGCTACTAATGGTTGGGAATATAACTGGGGTGCAAATACACCTATAAACAGATTTGCATTTACAGCTCAAACCTCTGCAGCGTTTTTTATCGAAGCAACTTTTAACGTAGCGACTGTAGCTAATGTTGAATATTTATGGTTAGGATTTAGAAGAGATGCAGCCAATAATGCATCTTTTGCAGCTTATACAGATGGAGCTATGATTGGATTATATCCTACAACTGCCGCTACTGTTGGTATTATTGCTCAATCGCTGAATGGACCAGCATGGGGTTATACTAATACAACTAATGCATGGGCAAACGGAACTGTTCATACAGTTCGTGTTAATGTATCAGCCGCTGGTGTTGTAACATATTTAATAGATGGAGTTGCACCAGCAGCAATACCTGCTGTACAAACTTTTGATGCAGGGGATATTATTATTCCTTGGATCGGGATAAAACAAGCAGCTGCTGCTTTTACTGCTGTAAAATTGACTCAATTGGCTGTTGGTTATCAAAACTAACGTTTAATAAAAAAGGAAGCTCTTTATTGGGCTTCCTTTACATTTTATATTAAATAATATTAATTTTTTATTTATTCTTTAACAGTGGAATTCTTAAATTCTTCTTCTGTTAATTCAATAATATTATCTTTCTTTTGACTATCTTGTTTAGATTTTTCAATATGTTTATTAATCTCGATATTAATAAAATTAATAATATTAAGATTTTCTTCTATTGAATTCGTAATTGGAAAGTCGAAGTGATAGACTTTAGTTCCTTCAACTATATTATATCTCCCTCTTCCTTCTGAAAACAATTTAATATCTTCTTTTGGTAATTCTGTCATAAGACCTCGCTTTGTTTAAATTTTTATTTATATTTAAATTAATTTTTCATTGCAATAATAAATTTATTAAACTAGAAAGAAATTAACGACATGAGCTGCGTACTATCGCATGCCCTACAAGGAGAATAACCATGTCAAGAACAACTCGTCCATTACTCAAAATGGATGCAAATAATAGACCTATTCAAGATTCACAACATGACGAAACTTTCAGAGGAGCATATACAGGAATAAATCTTACTTATGGTGGATTTGCAAGACCTGGGTCAGCTGAAGGTAGTAATGTATGGAAAATTTTCCTAATTGCTTATGATATAGCTGACAATCTCATCTCTGTTAAATGGCCAATTAGCGCTACGACTGGAGCTGTATCTTCAGATTATGAATTTAATTGGACCGGAAGAGCTGGTTACACATACGTATAAAGGAGATTTATGGCACAAAGATATAGAATAAATCCCTTTACAGGTCGAATGGATATAGTTGAGCAAGATATAGGACCTGGCGGAGACGTAGAATATTTGACTGGTAATGCTGGCGGTGCTGTACCTCCAACTGCTAATAATATTAATATACTAGGTGCAGGAGCAGTAAATGTAACTGGAGTTCCTGGTACAAGTACATTAACTGTTACAGTAGCAGGTGGTGGACTTTTTGCATGGAGTAGAGAAGCAGGAGCTGCTGTTCCAGCAGTAGTAAATCATGGATACATAAATACAAATGTTGGACTTACTACATTTACATTACCTTTAGCATCTGCTGTAGGAGATATGATAGAAATAGTTGGAGAAAGTGCTGCTGGATGGACAATTGCTCAAAATGCAGGACAGAACATTCAAAATGCTATAGGTTCTACAACCATTGGTGTAGGTGGTTCATTAAGTTCTACAAATAGATACGATACAATAAGAATAGTATGCAGAGTAGTTAACACTACTTGGCATACAACAGCCGGAACAGGCGTACCTAACATAGTATAGGAGAAAAAAAATGGTTTATAATACTACAACGAATATGTATGGATACAGTAAATGGGTAGTAGACAATGTAGGTTTCTCTCCATATACAACTGTACAATCTGCGATTAATGCATGTAATACTGCAGGTGGTGGAACAGTTGTTGTACGACCTGGAACATATGTAGAAAATTTGACTCTTTATGACAAAGTAAGTTTAGAAGGTACTGGAAATGCAGATGAAATTATCATTAGGGGAACACATACTCCACCTGTAGCAGGTGATATAAGTTTTAAAAATTTAACTCTTACTTCTGCTACTCATGTTATATCAAGTGCAGCAGCTGGTACAACATCAATTTCCTTTACAAATGTATTTTCTGTATCTACAAATGGATATCTATTAAATATTGTAAACTGGACAGGTCTTGTATATCTAGAAAATTATGCAAGCAATGGAACCGATGATGGATTTATAAACAATACGGCTGGATGTCCTATAACGTCCTTCAACTCTGTCCTTGGAGCTGGTTCAGCAAATACTATGCATGCTTCTGGTGTATGTTTTTTAGTAGATACTATTATTTCATGCCCTTCTAGTTTTGAATTGAATTGTTCTTTTACAATTAGAAATGGTTTATTTACTAAAACGTTAACTACTGTAAATAATGCTACAGGTTCTATAGTAAATACATATTTTTCTACTGGTGCTTTTGCATCTATAGCACATGGTTCAACGGGTACAGTAGATTTTGGTAATGTAACAATAAATTCTTCCAATAATCCTGTGATTTCTGGTGCTGGAGCTGGTGCTTTACAAATTGGTTCCATAACGTATTTAGATGGTAAGAATTTAGCAGTTACACTTACTCTAGATTATACAACAAGACTGGAAACTGGAGAGCTTAAATTAGATACTCTTAATGGATATCTTTTTGCTACTAATGGTGTTGTATCAACGGCCGGTGGTGGAGTATCACAACTGCAAATTTATTATGTAGGTAAACATGGTAATGATGCAAATAATGGATTGTCAATAGAGACTGCTAAATTGACATTTGGTTCAGCAATCACAGCTGCTGCTGCATTAACTCCTTCTGCTGTAAATAGATTCGTAATAGTTTGTTTTGACGAAGGAATTTATACAGAAAATATAACATGCGGAGCTTACATAGATATTCATGCTCCAAATGCAACATTGACTGGTATCTTAACTTGCTCAGATAATTCGGATGTAAAATTACATGCAATAAATGTTGCAACAGCAACTATTGGTGTTGTAAAAACAGCAGGTACTATTTATTCAAATATAGATATCGATATCGTAACTTGTGCTGGATCTGGAATCGGATTCTTAACTACTGTAGGTGTAATGAATTGCAGATGGAAAGAATTATATATTGTAGATGGTTTTGGGGTTGGAGATCTATCTTCTTTAGTAACTCATTTGCATGTTTATGGTGGTGATATTTATATATCTGGAACTGGAACTGGTATAGCAAGGGCAAATGCAGGATCAATAGTTGGTCATATTGATCATATTTTGGATACAGGAATTGGAGCAACTACTGCTATCGCTGTTTTTAATGGAACAATAGATGTAATTGTAAATAAAATAGATTGCGACACTGCATATACTGTTTCTGGAGCAACATCTGTTTTAAGGCTTTTCTGTAATGAAATAACAGGAGTACGTACTGTTGCTTTAGGAGGTACAGCAAGAGTTTGGATTCCTCCACTTTATGGTTCTTCTGGACAAATACTCCAATCAAGTGGAGAAGGAGTTGATCCTGTTTATACAACGGCAACTTATCCAGCTACTACAGCTCAAGGAGATTTACTTCTAAGCGCTACTGCAAATACAATTACACCTTTAAATAAAAATGCGACCGCTACAAGATATTTAGCTAATACAGGTGCTGGCAATAATGCTGCATGGGATCAGATAAATTTAGCTAATGGTGTTACTGGAACATTGTTACCGGTTAATGGTGGAACAGGACTATCATCTCCAGCAGCTCATAGTTTAATAGTAACTGAAGGAGCTGCTGCATATACAGCTCTTGGCGTTGCTACAAATGGTCAATTAGTCATTGGATCTACAGGTGCTGATCCTGTTTTAGCAGTTCTTACGGCAGGTGCTGGTATTGGTATTACAAATGCAGCGGGTAGTATAACAATTGCATCAACTGCAACTGGTGGTATGCCATGGACAGAAACAACCGTTAATGCAGGAATGGTTGTTAATAATGGTTACGTAGCCAATAAAGGTGGTTTATTGACCATGACATTACCTGCAACTGCTGTTATTGGAAATATACTTGCGATAACTGGAATTAATACAGCTGTAGGTTGGAGAATCGCGCAAAATGCTAATCAAAGAATACATATGGGAAATTTATCTTCAACTATTGGAGTTGGTGGATATATAGAAGCAACTGCAATAAGAGATTCAGCTGAACTTGTATGTGTAGTAGCAGGAGCTTCCACTGAATGGAATGTTATAAGTAGTATGGGAAATATAACCGTTGTTTAGTAAATATCATAACAACATAGGATTAGAATATGGTTTATAATAATGCAATAAATAAATCGGTGAAAGTTACTAAATATACTGCAAGTGGCACTTTTACGATGGATCCTAGAACGGCAATGGTTGAAGTACATGTTTTAGGTGGCGGTGGCGGTGGCGGCTCTGGACGTCGAGGAGCATCAGATGCTGCTTTTGGTGGTCAGGGTGGCGGTAGTGGAGGTTATAGTTGGGGAAATATTCCTGCTTCTCAAATCAGTAGTCCTGTAACTATAACTGTAGGTGCAACTGCTGCCGGAGGTGCAGTTCAAACTACTAATAGTACAAATGGAAATACCGGAACTGCTGGTGGGGCTTCTTCTTTTGGATCACTACTTTCAACTACAGGAGGCGGTGGAGGTGGAGGTGGATGGGGTACATCTGGTGCTGCTTATGGAGGTTTTTATGGTAATGGATTTATTGTAGGAACTTCTGGTGGACCATCAGCAGCTCCTGGAACAGGGATGGGCGAAGAGGGAAGAATGTTTATATTTAATACTACATGCAGAGCTTCTGGATCGGGTGGCGGTGGCGGCCAAGCAAGTTCTGGTACTGAATATGCCGGAGGACCAGGAGGACCTGTTTATTTAGGTTCACCAGCTATCTCTACTTTAATTTATGCAGGCGGGACTGCAGGTTGGGAAAGTGGAACAATAAATGGTGGAAATGGAACAAGTGTATCAACAGATTTTCCATTTTGGGGTGCTGCGGGTGGCGGTGGCGGTGGCGGCCAAAAAGCTGGAGCAGCAGCTGGTACCGGAGGTAATGGAGGAACACCTAGTGGTGGCGGTGGTGGCGGTGGTGGCTCTCTAAACGGAACAAATAGTGGGGCTGGTGGAATTGGTGCCCGTGGTGAAGTTTGGGTTATTGAATATTTCAATTAAACATTGAGATATTTCTCTTCAACTTTTTTGACTACTTGTGAAAGAGTCTCATTCATAGGAACGCTTCTTTCGTAAACAGGAACCCAACTTTCAGCTCTTTTACATCTAGGAAGACTTAACCATTTCTTTTCTCCATCAACAAATAAGGCTAGGTTTCTAAGGATTTCCCATTTCTTATCATCATAAACTACTTTGAAATCTACGTATCCGATCTTTTTACCCTTTTCTTCTTTGACAAACTCTAATATATCTATTTCCATATTAATACTTTAACCCATATTTTGCTGATTTGACTCTATATTCTCTACCAAGCTTTTCTAAAGTTATTAAATTTCCCCTAATATTTTTAGCTGAAGCAATCACTTTTGCACCTTTAGGAAAATCTTTCTTTAGCTCTTCCATCATGTTATTAATGGAATGAAGAATGTTTGTCAAGTCCGCCATCTCTTCTTGGGTTAACTTTGGTGACATATATCTAAACACCTTTTATTTCTGCTTTAAATGGCCTAAATTTCGATCATTTCGGAAGGTATGTAATGGAATGGCCGTTAATAATTTTATCTGATTTTTGGTACCCAGAAAAGCCTTCATTAGCTTTTTCAAGGTTTAATACAAAAATAAACATTTGATCTTTTCCATAACCTTTTTGTATTTTTTTTATGAAATTTCTATTAACAAGATTAGTTATAGTTTTAGAAATAGTATCTTTTGATAAACACGCATGAATTTCAAATTCATCAAGAAATCCCATTGAAAATGATGCATATCCATCTTTTTGAGATCTTTTTATAATAAATAATAAAACTTTAATTTCTGAACAATTTAAACAACACAACCATCTATCAAAAAACTCATTTGGAACCAAAAAAGCGTTTGAAGCATTAAATCCTGAAAAATTACTCAACATATTAATCCCATCTTTTTCAAATTATTTTTTACTTTAGCCAGAAACATTGGGGTAGGATCTTTTTTATTAACAAAATCTCCAGGATTTGTTGGTCCATAAATGAAATGAATTCCGTCAATGAGGATAACTATATCACCCTTTTGGATTTTTTCTGAAAATGTATTTTCTATGTCCTTCATTATATTTTCATTAGATTTTATACTTTCTTCATTGATTTTATACTTATCTTTCGAAGGATTAGACATTTCAAGCTCTAATCTATCAAAATGTTTTCTTAATTTCTCAGGAGATAAAATATTTTTCTTCCAGAAATTATCTATTTTCAAATAATTTATTACTTTTTCTATTTCTTCAGGAGATCGCTTATCTACTCTTAAGATAAGATCGAATGTATCTGACCATTTCTTGAGATCCGGATTTTTGACTTTAGGTATTATTTCTTTGATATGTTTGAAAAGTTCTAAAGCGAAGGCGCATGCCGTAGCGTTTTGTATTTCCTGTTTGGAGTTTTGAACATCGATCTTTTCTTTGTATATTTCTTTTTCTTCTTGTTTATCCTTAACAATTGCTAATTCTTTATCGTCCGCCAAGCCAGGGGCCGCGCTCACAGGATTCTGGCCTACGTGTTCAGAACGAAGATTTTTGCCCTCTTTTTCAGAGTTATGAACAATTTCAGGGTTTATAGTTTCTTTGGGAGCAAAATCATGCGCAGGATTCTGGCCTACGTGTTCAGAACGAAGATTTCCTATTTGTTCATATCTTTTTTCTGACTTATCTTTTTTTAGATTTTTTTTGAATTTTGGACTTTCAGAAACGAAATATTTACAACTCTGTCGAATAACCTGACCTTTTGAATTTCTGACAAGATTTACTTCTTTTTTTAGATATCCTGCTGATAGCGCCTCTTCTATGTACTCATAAACCCTATCCCTTCCACAATATTCAACTCCTTTCAGATGATTTATTATATGCTGCGTTTTTATCACAAACCCTTCCGTATTAGTGAGAAGATATATTATTAACCAACGGCATGTAGGAGAAATACTGTTATCTCTTATCAAATCTCTGCTAATCATTACATAGGGATTTTCTTTGTCATGAAGACATCTTTGATAAGTATCATTTGATGAATCTACAATATTGTCAGTGTTTTGCGTTAATTTTTGATTTTCTTGAGAAAGTTCTTGCGAATTATTATCTTTAGACTCTACATTAGCTATCATGTTTGATCTCGTGGTAGGGGTTAACATGTTAATTTCCTTTCTTTGATGTCCTTGCCGGGATGCATCAAAGTTTTGAGTTAGAGGCCTCATCATCTGATGGGGCCATTTTTTTATAAAAGCCTCAGCATTAAAAAAATCCCTTTTTCTTAGCAAGCTTTTTCCGTAAATTTAAAAATTTAAATGAACTATATTAAGAAATGTTTAAGATGAAATAAATATTTCATTAAGAATATAAATTCTTTTGCAAGAATCTATTTTTTTTAGGTATAGTAAAAGATGAAAGGTGGCTTCATCTCCCCTTTCAACTCTGTGTGAATGACAGATGGAAGACCCCGTCTAAAAAACGGGGTCTTTTTATTATGCAACAATATCTATCTTTCGATAGACAATAGGTTTCTTTCTGAATGAATTAAGAACTTCTTCACTGATAGCAAATTTTAAACACAAAGGCTTAAGATCAACCGCACCATCTTTATGTATAGTGGATATCTTTATGCCTCCTTTAGGACAGAATACATTGCCTTCATCTGTAAGGTCTATTAACTGCTGTTTTATTATTTTCTCTTTTTCATCTAAACTCTTTTGTTCTTCTTTAACTTTACGATATTCTTTAGATGCACTTATCATTTCCTCAGAATCCACAAGGACATAGTCCTTTTCACTAATAGGAGGTGGGTAATCGTTTATAAGACAGTCGTAAAACTCTGAAGCTTTTTCCAACATTTCTTTTTGAAACTCTAAATCAGGCACAACTTTTAAAAGAACTGTACGTCCATCATCTGCACAATAAGCAAAGAAATCTGCTGTTGCAGCATCAGACACCAATAACTGCCATTGCATTTGAGCAAGATAATAGTCAGGAATTCCTTTTCTCTTTATGGATTCATAGGAACCCTTAGAAACCACTTTTATTTCAACCAAATGTTCTCCATTTAAAGTTAACCCATCAAGACTAGCCATTGCCCAATCAACCTCTTTATGGAACTTTATACTAGGAATAACATCAATACTAGTCATACCTGTATACATAGATCTCACCATCTCTTCTTCTTCCTTACCTCTTTTCATAAAGAAGGTAGCTTCTCCTTCTTTTATTCGATTTGTTTTCTCCAGCCATAACTTGTATGCAGTCTTCCAAGGAGATATCCCCATAATAACAGGAATATCAGAAGATCCAATCTTAGATTTTCTAAGATCTAGCCATTCCTTACTTCCTTGCTCCATATTAATTGACTCCTTTTTCCGTGATCTTTCTTTCTAAAGCCTGTTTTACAGCCAAAAACTTTAAAGAAGGTATTTTTTCTACATCATCTACCTGACACCAAGAAAGCATCTTTTCTTGATCGACTGTATTTAATTGCTTAAAAAGTTTATCCAATTCTTTCTTTTGCGCAGGATTAATGGTCTGAGGGTTTTCTCTTGACATAGCCTTTTCTCCATCATCATCATCACTCTCAGAAGATACCCCTACCAAAGAAATGTAACTATAACGTCTTAAATAGGAAATATAGCTACCGATAGATTGGATATCAGACTTGGGAGGATTAATAGGCATCTTGGACTCGATCCATTGGCCGCTTGCATGACATAATCGAGTATATAAGTACATCTTAGCATCTCCATTGGTGTCTGTACGTTGCATGACAGCTAATCCATTTTTAGTAAGAGCTGGCCTAGATGCTTTGATAACTGAATTCAAATCGGCATAGCTACTTTTGAAATAAGGATTAGAGCTATCCATAGATGCACTTTCCATTTCACCTTGAGCTTTTGCTAAAGCAGCATAGAGCTCATTTAATTCATTAGACCATTTTGGTTCATGAACCTTTTCTGGCATTACAAATATATTCTCATTATTGTTTAAAACTTCTTCATTCATAAAGACCTCTTTTGTTTTCTTAATATATTCGCCTACACTTCGTAGCACAAGTCGAATGTTGCTTTACAACATACCACCCTTATGTACATAAGGTCAACACTTAAAAAATAAATGTTGTTTTATTTATTTATTACCTTAATATCTAAAATAAATTCTTAATAGTAAAGAGGTCTTATGGAAATAACGATAGACGGTAACCCAATCCCACAAAAGCAAACAGCATTCAGAAGAATAGGTACCAAAGTTCATACCTATGATCCTTGTGCCAGAGAAAAAAAAACTATTCAGAATCTTTTACGCTCACAATGGAAGTTCAAAACGTTAGAAGACCCACTATATGTTGCCTTATATTTTTACCTTCCTATACCCCAATCCACATCCAATAAAACTAAACTCTTTATGCAAGAAAAAAAGATATATCATACCAAAAAGCCAGATATAGATAATTTGGCCTATTTCTATGTAAATGCTATGAAGACTATAGTATATCAAGATGACAATCAGATATGCTGTATGTTTATGAACAAAATGTATGATGAACGACCAAGAACGGAAATAATTATTTTTCCTCTTTGATTTTTTCGACCAAAATTTCAAAGCCTAGAATATTGGAAATATGTGCCAATATAACTAGTTGATCTTTTGTAAACGTCTTTGCATGCCTAATTTGAATTAGTTCTAAAAATAAATTAGCTAGTTCATTGTTTGG
>Ga0315291_10001024_pt1 | contig 37672 bp, 54 predicted proteins | sample YL17G12_20_MG_FD_203070 | JGI IMG/M metagenome (GOLD analysis project Ga0315291, IMG submission 203070) | Sediment microbial communities from Yellowstone Lake, YNP, Wyoming, USA - YL17G12_20 | ecosystem: Environmental > Aquatic > Freshwater > Lake > Sediment | place: USA: Wyoming | collected...
TGCACGGCAGTCTTTTGGAGGCCCGCTCACCTATGAAGCTCACTCTCTGGCGTGCCGCCCCGGACGACTATGTTCCTGATGCGGCCTCATTTGCTCGCCGCAGAGCGGATGCGGAGGCGTACCTGGACAACCGGGGGTTCGGCGGTCCTTCGCTCTGGAAAAGTCGCATCACGACGAGCGAACGACGGGTGCTCAATCTGTACGATGAGCAGGAACCAGTGACATTCGTCGCAGAGTTACTGGATCTACCTCATCCCGGAGCAATCGGTGTCGAAGAATGGATCCCGATGCGCCCCGAGGTCCAGGAAGGGCTTGCCGCCGCCGGCTATGACTGGGTGGTGGTCCGTGATTCGTTCCCGGAAGGTGCCGAAGCCTGGTTGTGGGTAGGACCGTTCGCGCGAGAGCCTGAGTTAGAACTGGTTCAAGGAACTGGGGAGCGATGATGAAGCAACAGAAGATAGCTATCCGCGCTCACCGCGACAGGAAGGAGTTGGTTCGTTGACCAAGGAAGCGATCATCCGGAAGGCGATGAGGATTCTCGCCGAGGGCAGAGAGATCAGTCCGGGAGTGTACGCAGATATTGACCGTGAAGAGTTGCAAGACATCCTTGCCAGCGGAGCTTCGGACGCGCTTCGGGAGCTAGCTCCTCTGCGACGGCGGGCGCGAGTGCGGCTGTATCGGGCCATTCATGTCTCAGGTAGAGAGCAGATCGATCTGAATCATCTGGGGATTTATTGGACATGGAGTGCCGAGTCGCCTAGCGCTTACTGGGAACGAGGTGCTGGACGCACCATCATCGTCGTAGGAACCGTGGCGTCCAACGACGTGGATTGGTTGACCACGGCAGCTCTTATTGCGCTGCGGTCGCTGGATGAACTGGAGATTCGCGTGAGGCCCCAGGCTCCAATCCGTGTACTGTCGATTGACGATGAGAAGGTCGTTGTGCAGGGGCGGGCCTAGATAGGTGAGCGCACCCATGAAAGACCAATCGAGCCCCGTGAAGCATTCTGACCGCCTCGTCCCCCCGCCCGCCCCGCCGGGCGACTCCCTCCTCCGTGTCGGCGACGTGAATTAGGTGGCGCCCGTGAAGCACTACGTCATGTCAGGTATCGCGTTGGTGGGTCTGGTGTGCCTGACGCTCGCGCACGTCTGGAGGGTGGTCGGAATCGGGCAGGCCGTAATCATGTACGCCCTGCTTGCCGTCTCGGGAATCAGTGACTTCAGGAAGGGCAGGCAACCGTGAAGCATCCCGAAACAGCAATCCCGAAGGAGACGACATGACCAAAAAACTATACGGATGCAGTAACCTCCACACCCTGGAGCCGCACTACTCACGGCACGTCGCGGCGATGACGGCGGAAGGGCTCCACTCGAAATCGGACATCGCGGCGGAGCTGGCGTTTCGCGACAAAGAGATTGCGCGACTGCGTTCCGCATTGTCCCGTGTCGCCGACGCCGTCAGCTTTTTGGCGGGGCTGTTTCTGTCGATGGACGAGACGGACGCGCGGCGAGACAAGGTGCGCGAGGCTGCGCAGCGAATCGAGGACGGGCTGGGTGAGCTGGGAGAAAAACCTACGGGGCAACTGTGAAGCAACGCACGCCGACCGCCTGCCGAGGATCCGCGCCGAAGGGGCTTGGACCAAGGAAGAAGCCGAGACGATGCAACGTAGAGTTCTCCAAGAAAGAGGTTGAACATGAAGTGCAACATATCCGTTCTGATTTTTGTGCTGACCGGTTGTAGTGGTGGCGGCGGGGCGTTCTCGGGATCCGGCATCACAGACTTGCCGGGCGACGCAGGCACGGGTTCCGGAGGGAACACGGCGACGGGCGGAACCACGCACTCGTCAGGCGGCGCGCTCGATGGAGGCGCCTCGGCGGGCGGGACGACGAACGTGCTCGGTTCGGGTGGCACGACGTCCGGTGGCGGCGCGACGGCGACCGGCGGAGCGACGTCAGCGGGCGGCGCGGCGTCGGGGGGCTCCCCCGGATCGGGCGGCTCGTCGTCGACCTGCTCAAGCGGTGCCGCACGGTGCAGCAGCACGATACCGACGCTGCGTGAGACCTGCGTGGCCGGAGCGTGGGTCGCCGACAGCTTCCTGTGCTCGGGCGGCACTCCGGTCTGCCTCAACGGCGCGTGCGTTGCGTGCGACCCGGGCGCCAAGTCGTGCGCAAGCGCCACGCAGCCGAGGACGTGCGACGCCTCCGGCGCATGGGCGCCGGACACGGCATGTCCAGCGGCGACGCCGTTGTGTTCCGACGGCGCCTGCTCCGCCGTCTGCTGCAAGCTCCCGATCGGGAGCGCGATCAACCCGGTGTCTTGCTCCAGCGGCAACGCTTGGACCTGCGTCGTCCCGTGGCAAGGCGGCGGCGGGTCGAACTACTCCTGCACGGAACAGGGGCGCTGCACTTCAGGTTTGACGTGCGGCTACGCCAGCGGGCCGTTCGCCGGCACGACCGGCACCGTCGAGGCGTGCCCGTAATACGGCGCGAGCTCTACTTCTTCGCCCGGCGACTACTCGAGCGTGACCCGCACCACCGACCCGCCGCCCTTCTTCGTGCCCTGGTACTGGCACGGCACGTCCGGGTGGTACTGATCCGGCCCCGTCTTGCAGCCCTCGTGACCCTTCGGGATGCCGCAAGGTGGCGAGGAGCGCGCGACGCAGATGTCGCAGCCGTAGGGGTAGACGCCGAACGCCTTCTCGTTGCCCGCTTGGGACGTGACGGGACCGAGCGCGTGCGTGCCGGCAGAGTCCTTCGCGCTGATACCGATCTTCGTCGAGAACCCATCAACCAGGCTGATGTCGGCGATGTCGTACCAGCTTGGGTTGTTGAGGTTCAGCTCGAACTTCGTCACGCCGCACGTGACGGGGCCGTTCACCGAGAAGGTCGCGTTCAGGTACCGCCCCGTGATGCCCAGCGGAAGGAACTGCTCGCCGCCACTCGTGATCTGGAACGTGCAGTTGAGCCGTCCCGCTGGCACGCAGAACGGAAAGCTCGTGACGGCTGAGTCGGCGCCGAAAGCCACGTAGACCATGACGGCGTTGCCGGTCTTGTTCGCAATGCTCGCGGTTGCTCGTTCGCATGAAGCGATGCCGACGAAGGTCGCGCCGAGTAGAACGCTGATGACGGCGGTGACTTTGAGTTTCATGGTCGTACCTTGGATTTTTCTGGATGCGTTCATCTGAACGCCCCCGCTAGCTTCTTGAGGATACGGTTTCGATTTGCAGCGGTGAGATGCGGGAGCATCGCGCGCCAGTGCGGCAACTGTTGCAGCGAGACCGCGATGATCTTCCCGATCCCCCATCGCGTTCTCAGTGGTCCAGCCATGCGCCCGTTGACCTCATCACGAATCTCCTCGTACAGCTCTCGTGTGTGGGCTCGCACCTCTGTCGGGTCGTTATAGTATCCGGCGGGATCGACGAGATTTTCAGCCCGTGTCGGCCCTTCGTTGCGCGTTCCTCCTTGCGCTGCCCACTTCTTGATCCAGTCGTTTGCATGGGTCAGTTCGTGCATCAACGTCAGGCGCAAACGATTCTGCACCACCGTCGTGCCGAGTGCGGCGAGGGAGTACCTGGCGTCGTAGAACACCTTGACCAAGACGCCCAGACTAGGGTGACGACCGTAGCCGCCCCCGAAACCGTCGCTGGCCAAGAACGCGACGTTGACGGGAGTGTCGCCCCATGCGTTTCGCACCGTGAGGTAATAGAGACGGTCTAGCTCGGTGTCTTCCGCATCTATCGCTGCGGTCCCCGGCTCGTATTCTGCCGCCTCGTGCGTGGCCCATCGGCTGAAACTTTCGAGGATCTCTTGAACCGCGACGCGGTCCAATGGGATCATGCCCCCGTTTGTTTTGGTCAAGGGTTCACCAGAAAAGTCTTTCGGAGAGTCCGAGCGTACTCTCGATGTCGCTGTGCCGCATCTGGCCTCGTGATACCCTGGACGGCATGCCGGAACACTACCGGGACGTGGGCCACGTCGGAGGGCGCTGGGGCCACGCCGGATCGGGACTGCTCTTCACGACGGGGCGACGGATCCTACTCCTCCTCCGAGCCGACTGGGTCATGGAGCCCGGGACGTGGGGGATCCCGGGCGGCGCCATTCCGGTCGACGAGCACGGCCGCGCGATGGACCCATTTGAGTCGGCGCTACGCGAGGCACGCGAGGAGATCGGGCCGCTTCCGCCGTACTGCATCGTGGACGAGTTCGTGTTCAGAGAGAGTGGGTTCCGCTACACGACCTACACCGCTCAGGTCGAGCGCCAGTTCACGCCGGTCCTGAACGAGGAGCACGACGACTTCATGTGGTGGAACCCGGAGCGAGACTCACCGTTGGAGCTTCACCCTGGCGTCGAGGCTCTTCTTCGCCCGCATTGAAAGCCACTACGCGACGGTCCCCGGATCAGGCGCGGGCTCGGTGTCCGCCACATCTTCCCCCGCTCGTCGCCCAGCCCGGAAGGCTTCGTCCGCGGCGTCGAGCAATGTGAGGGAGAGCAGCCCCGCGAATCGCTCTCGATCCGCGTCCGTCAGTGGATCGGGCTTCGCTCCGATGAGAGGTAGCGGCTGGAGCAAGCGATCCTGATCTAGATCCGGGTGTTTCTTGTCGTACCCGCCGGGGCCATTTCGTTCGAACTGCGCCACGCGGTGCTGCCAGATCGTCGGCTCGACGCCGCCAGGCGATGCGGCTTTCGGAGCTGACGTGAAATGCGCGACCCACAAGGGTCGAGCGAGCACCCACGACGGGGATCCGAGTTGCTTGAACTCGCTCTGCGTGATGTACACGAGCGCTTCTCCGTACTCCGCAACCGCGCGACCCACGAACTCCTCGGCAGCGTCGGACCACGCGGGAGACACGTCTCGCCCTGGCGCTGGGAAAGGATCTCGCTCGATGTCGAGCGCCGGCACAATGTCGCCCTCGCGGTATTTGATCGCGTCGGCCACGCGGCGTAGCGCATCCCACTGGTCGGCGACCGGCTGGAAGTCACGGAAGAAGGTGTAGAGCCCGAGCTTCGCGCCGATCGTACGGACGCGGGCCGCGTGATCGATCACGCGCTTGTCTTGGCTCGTGCCGTAGGCCGCGCGGCAGATGACGAAGTCGACCTTGCCCGCGCAAGCGTCTATGACGCTCGGGGACTGGAACGAGGACACGTCGATACCGTAACCGATCATCGAACACTCCCCGTCTCGCGCATCTCCTCCCGTACGTCATCGACGATCCCCGCGACGAGCAGCCACGTCCAACTAGCGACAAGCCGGAGCGCCTTCACGGCGCCGCCTTCCCGCCGCACGCGCGTTCGGCCGCGCAATCTTTCGCTGCGATCCCGCAGGCGTGGTCGAGCGGCGCCGAGTGGAGAGCGGCCAGTTTTGCGTCCACGTTTTTGCAGTCCGGCACGCACGATGGCGCCCACGACGGGCAGTTGAGCTCGTGCAGACGCACACACCACGCCACGCACAGATCCGTCGGCGGCGGCGCAGCGTCCGCCACGTGTATTGGTTGAGGCTCGGGACCAATCGGCGGCGGGGAGTGTTGAGCGGTGCAGGTCGATGCGAACAGAGCGAGGAGTAAGAGTCTCATGGGATCACCTGGAGAGATCCGGCCCACACGACGGCTCCAGAGATGAAGCGCGAAGTCAAAATAGCCGTCCCCTGCTTACCCCAATCTAAGCCCCAAGAGTTACAGTCCAGAGCACCGGCATCTGAAAATCCTGCCAAGCATTGCGCGTGCAGTCCCCTGCTCGGTCCGCTCGGGTCGTCGATCACGCCGCCTGGTCCGGGGTTGTCGAACGCGCGCACGACCTGCAACGCGATCAGGACCGGCCGACGTTCGACCGCAATCACGTGCTGGATCGCCGGATAGAGCATGCTGCCCGTCGCCAGGATCGGCGAGAGGAGGCAGCGATGTTGTTGCGCCGCCAGAAAGGCCGTGTCGTTGGGCTTGTCGTTGATCTTCGTCTCGTTGAACGGGTCCTCCTCCCAAGGGCAGGCGCCGAAGTCCGAGAGAGCAGCGATCATCCCGTCGGGGTCCGAGCCACCGTCGGTGATATCTGTGTCCGCGCTGGTGTGCTCGCGTCGAGCGGCCCAGTACGGCAGCACCGGTGAGAGGAGCGACGAGGGGCGACCCTCTGCCTGGAGGGCGATGTGGATGGCCTGGACGGCGGCAAAGCCAAAACATTCCGCGGTCCCTCCCTGATCCTTGATCGTCGGCGTCCCGAGGATCGTTGGGGCCGGAGGGGGACTCGAGAACACCTTGCCCATGCGGGCCTGATGGGTCCCGAGTTCAAGTTGTGTGGGCCACCGTTGGGGAAAGTGAAACCCGTGAACCTTTCGCTCGATCACTTCGCGCACCCCTCGGAGACGTAGCTCGTCGCGGCGGATTCGGCGATAAATCCGGTGGTCACGGCGACGGCCGCAAGGAAAGCGCTGGAGACGCCGAGAGCGAGCTTGGCGCGGTCATCGGACGTCGGGACCGTCGCGAGCCCGGAAGCGCCAGCGAGAGCGGCAGATCCCTTCGCTGCGCCCCCGTAGAAGGCTTCGCGATCATCCAGGGTGATGCAGCGGGCGAAGCGCTCGGGAGAGGGAGCGCCGGCAGTGACGCTTCGGGGGCCTCTGGCCTCCTCGAAATGTCCGCCACATCCAGTCAGCAGGAAGATCATCCCGACGACCACCGGGATGATCTTCGGTGGCGGCGTCCCATAGGGCAACGGACTCTCTTTCAGAGTTCGGTGGAGCCCGACAGCCGCGACGCCGCTGACGAGCCCCGTCAAACTCATCCCGAGCGCCGAAACGACGGCTGCCACAAGCCCACCGGAGAGGTTCGACGAGAGCGCCGCCAGCACCGCGCCGCCCGCCAGCGCCGGCCACGCTTGGAGCGTCGGGGGGAGCTTCGCGAAGAGATCCGGCTTGAAGCGCCGACCGAGCCAGAGCGCGACAAAGAGGAGAGCGGCCAAGCTCGCGTTGAATGCGCCAGGTGACCAATGGTCAAGAGTTTCGCGTAGATGCTGAAGAATGAGCATGGGGTTCCCTTTCGACGCCGAGAGAGGATAGCATGAGACAATGCTCAACACAGGCTTGGAGTTCGCACCCGGGACGACCGACGATTGCAAGAAACTGGTCACGGAGCTCTTCACTCCGACCGATCTTTTCAGCGCCTACCAAATGGCGCGCACCCAGTTCGGCACGGGCGATCTCGTGCTCCGTGTTTCGGATCAGGATCCGTCTGGGTTCGAGGCAGAGCCGCGCATCGCGTACATCAAGCGGATCCGAGACTTTCAGGGATCGAAGGGTGTGCCGCTACTCATGCGCGGGATGGCGGAATCCTCGGCCCACAAGGTGGTGCAACTCCCGTTCGAGTCGGACGCCTTGTGGCTCGTCATCGTGCGCGGGCCGAAGGCGGTGCCGATCACGTGCGTGATTTTCGCGGCGCCGTATGACGTTTCGCCCGCAGCGAACTGAAGCCAGGAGAAATTCGATGAGCAACGCATCCACAGGATTCTGGTCCGCGCTTGGCGCCGTGGTCGGCGGAGCTGCGGGAGCAGCAGCGGGGCACTACGCGCAGAAGTCGCGTCCGCGTGTCAGGTACGCGAGGGCGCCCCTCACCCAAGGGGACATCATGGAAGACGCCATGGTGATCGGCGGCGCGGCCGGTGCCGTGGTCGGCGCGTTTCTTGGGGGCACGATGGCCGGTGAAGATCCGGTGCCTCCGCAGCTTACTCGTTGAGAGCTGTGCGCGGCCCGATCTACATGGGTGCGCGAGGCCGTCGCCCGGGAAGTCCCGAGCGCCTCTGCGAGATCGCGGTCGATCTGAAGACGTACCTCGACCAGGACATCGATCCGTACGACTTCACTGGAGACTACATTCTTGAGCGGTGGAACGAGGAGTACCCAGAACTCGCCGTAGACCTGGGGGCGGGAGAGCCTCCAAAGGGCGAACTGTTCCTAGAGTGGGTTCGAGACACCGTCGTCCCGGAACTGATGAGGCACGACCCGATGTCGCTCCCCGGCTACGTGTACTTCTACGGCCCACGCCTTCTCCCGAAGGGTTCTTGGCTCGTCCACTTCTCTTGTGATCGGTTCGACGTATTCGATCGCGGTACGACGTTTGAGAACCTCGCGCTCTCTACCTGGAATAAAACGAAGGCCGAGGTCTCTTGTGATCGGAACCGTTACCCCGACGCGAGCCTCTACGACATCGTGTGGGGATTCGCGTTTCAAGCGAGCGACAGGAACGTCGGCGGCGTTGGCGCGAAGAAGTACGGCAGCAACATCGTTCTCTTTCAGACAGACTGCGCCGTCGTCGCGCATCATTCCGGCGACGAGGAGTACCAAGCAATCTTCCCGCTCTGCTCTGAGTACAATCGGCACTCCGGCAGCTACTCAAGCGGCACCTTCTACTTCGAGGGCAAAGACCGCAAAGAGCGTGACTTCGATTCGATCGACGACGCCATCGAGGCTGTGCTCGCGCGGGAGATCCGGTGACCAAGGAACAGCGCTTGGCGGTTCTGGCAGAAGCCCGCATACACGGCATGGGCGGGTACTGCGGAGAAGCCGCCATCGCGATCAACAAGATACTGTTCGATGGGAAGGGCGAACTCGTCGCCGCGCTCAACGGGCCGCTGTACTACGACAAGGGGATCATCGTGGGACACGTCGGTGTGCTTTTCGACGGAGACATCTGGGACGCCGAAGGCACGTTCGAGGGTGAAGATGGGGTCGAGGAGTTTCGATCATGGGGTATGGTCGATCCAGAAGATCCCGATTACCGGCTATCGCCTGAAGACGCGGCGGACGCGGAGGTCTTGGCGATGAGCGCGCAAGAGATTCGACTGGCTCTCGACGTGTGCCCGGCCGAGGATTACGAGGCCAAGCTCCTTGCTGCTCGGCGGAACGTGCTGCGCCGCCGTCGAAGACAGGCAAAGGAGATCGACGACCAGAACGACGATGAGGATGAGCGCGAAAACACCGCAGAGCTAGACTACGAGCGCGGCGACTGCGCCATCCTCGCCTTGAGGCTCGCGGAGCTGACCGGTCTCCCGCTCGTGGGGATGTTCGAGGGTGAGGACTTGCACCACGTCGCCGTCGAGGTTGATCGCGAGCGCGTCCTCGACGTGAGAGGGGTGTCCACGAAGCGCGAGCGCGCGATGGACGCCGGAAGGCCGGAAGCTCGGTGGCGGCGTGTCGATCTACGCACCATCCACGCCTACGGCCTTCCAGACTGGGACGGCTACGACGAAGACGAGCTTGACGCCGTCGATTCTGCGGCGGACGCCTTGGCGCAGATGGGGTGAACGCGAAGATGTGGCAGTAGCGAAGTCAATCCTCGGTGAGTTTCCACATCGCTAGTTCAGCGGTGAGTGAGCCACCCAGCGATCACACCGCGGATTTGTGCCCACGCCTCAAGTGTCACGAGCACGCCACCGACGAGCATGCCCAGGCGCTTGGCCTCGATGTGGTAGGGCGGGATCGACGCCGGTTTCTGGAACGTCGGCATGCTCTGGACCTTGCTCGGGTGCTCAGCCATGTAGAGCTCGATAACGGGGCGCATGGTCTCGGTGAAGACGTCGAGGCGCTTGTCGAGATCGTTGAGCTTGTCGAGCGCGTTATCGAGTTTCTTGCCCACGTCGCCCAACTCTCCGATCATGCGCCCATGTATCCCGTCGTCGCTGGAGGCGTGTGCTTTTTGTCGTTCCTCGATCCGAGCCAGGCGCACCTCTGTGGATTCGTCGCTCATGCTGGCTCCGGGAGCGACCGCTGCACGGGAGCCGACCGCTTCGGCAGGTAGTAGACGACTAGCGCGCCACCTACGACGGCGACAGCTACGGCACCGGCGATCAGCGCCCAGTTCAGCGCTTTCGGGATCCCCTTCGCGGCCTCGGTGAGCCCCTGAGCCGTGGCCTGGACGAGATCGTGCGCTTCTCCGAGTAACTCACCAGCAGAGTAGCCGATGAGCTGAACGACGCCTTTCGCGGTGATGTAGGCCCCCTCGATGCGAGCACGGATCTCCTGCTGCGTGCTGAACGACGGCACGTCCGGAAGATGTATGGGGATGCCCCAGATTTTTCCGATCTCCAGGAGATCCTTCGCGTAGGGTCCACCGACGCGCATGACCACGTCCTGGTGAAACGCGAGCATCGACGCCGCACCGGCAACGACGTCAGCGCTGGATTTGTCCTTCCAAGCGTTCCATTGCGGCAGGATGCCGCCAGGGTCAGTGGTGCTGATGCGAATGCGCGAGTGCTGAAGCGCGGCGCAGAATCCCGTCGGATCGCTCGCGGCTGCGGCGACGCCCGGTGGGCACTGTTGTGCGGCGGGCACGCTTTCGAGCAAGGTATTCACCTCACGCCAAAGCGCGACGTGCGCCGCGATGAACGGCTCCCATTCCTGCCGGTACGCGAGGAGATCCCCGACGTCGCCGACGCCGACATCCCCCATGCCGAGCCGGATAACGCGGCGCCCTTCGTAGTAGATCCCGTCCGGTTGAATGACCGGGCACTCTCCGAATCCGACGACAGATGCCCCGCCAAGTGAGATCGTCTCGTTCATCATGGTGTCCAACCTGACGCTATCAAGGCACCAGCCAAAACGAACGGCGTCGCGGCGCCAACCAGTGCGCCGACAGTGGCTCCATGTGCGTTTTTCTTGATGCCGTATCCGACTAATCCGCCGATTGCGGCTCCAGTGGTAGGAACGGCCAACAGACGAAACACGTGCAATTTTTTCGTGTCGCCCGGGGCGCACGTTCCGCGAAATAGAGCCCACTCTTCACAAAAACTACCATCCGGGAACTCACAGAGCCCGCCCTGATCTCCGTTGAGGAGTTGGGTGATTTTTGAAACGCCACCTTTAGCGACGCAGTTCTCCGAAGCAGGGTTGGCTGCTCCAAATCCGATGATCGGCACTCCGTTGAGTGAAATTTGTTCGTTCATCGCCGTTTCTTCTTTCGGATCGTGCGCTGCGCGACTTCTTCGATGACCCAGCCAGCCGTCGCACCGACGACGCTGGTCACCAGCGCGACCGTCCATGGTGAGGTTGCGGCGACGGGGACCGCGAGCGCCTCGGCCTGGCCGAAACCGACGGTCGGCACGTTGTTGTAGCGAACGATCACTGCTTCTCCTCACGGTGAACCAGCACCCACCCGATAGCGAACAGCTCGATCGCCACGCCCGCTCCGAGGGCGCGTACCCAGAGGTGCGGATTCCGATCGCCGCCGATCGCGTACATGCCGCCCCCGATGAGCGCCGATCGGAGGAGCGTGTGCCCACTGGCTCGCCAGAACGCGCCCGGTTTGCCTTCGACGAGATCGATCGCTGAGCGGCTGGACGGCAGCTCCCTCGGATCAGTAGGTGGGGAGACCGCAGCGACTCCGAACCCGACGCCCGGGACGCCGTTGAGGGATAGCTGCTCGTTCACTTATCGCCCCCAAAGGAAGCGAGGGTCGCGATGATACCCACGGCGAGGCTCGCTACCGTGAGCCCAGCCACGAGTTTACCCGACCCGCTCTCCTGGGGCGGCGTGATGCCGGCCCCGTCAGCCGTCCCGCTCGGGAGAAAGATCGCTCCGGCGCGAAAGCAACCTGTCACGAGAGCGCCCTGCGCGTCGCGGCCCCAGGCTTGCGGCTCGACACGGATGAGCGTCGTGACACCCGGCAGCGGAAAGCTCTCGGTCGCGCCGAGGGGTACAGCTTGATCAGTAGCTATGGCCCGCGCGCGTGCGGCCAAAGCATCCGGAACAGGACCATCCGCTTCAACCCAAGATCGCCACCCGTCCGGGAGCGGGACACGAGGGCATTGCGCTGCGAGCGCGGCTCCGGCACCGAACTGCGCCATTCCAAACGAGTCTACGTGCAGAGCCTTGACACGTCCACTCGCGGCGACGCAGTATGCCGCAGGGCTAACCCCGGTAGAACGCATGGCACACACTCCTCCGTTCAAAACCAAGGTTGCGGCGGTAAAACTCACCCCCGAGCAGTATCGAGAGATCGAGCAGCGCGCCGAGCGCTGCGGGGTGCGCCTAAGCGCCTGGATGCGGTCGATCTTGCTCCAGGCCGCCAGCCAGAAGTCACGCAAGGGGTATCTTCACATTCGCGAACCGGACGGAGCCACGACCTGATGCAACCGAGCAAGATGATGGGGTTCGAGACGCCTGACGACCGGCGGGTGCCGGTTCCGATCCGCGACTGGAACGGAATGAAGCTCGGACTGTGGCGCAGCAAAGTGGCGTGGGAGATCGCGGCGCGGGAAGCAGCCGAGATCATCGATCGATGCGGCCACATGCCGGGCTGCCCCGGCAAGACAGACGAGGCCGAGCCGTGCTTGCCTCATTGCCCCGACCGCGAATTGAGGATGAGCGCTCTCGTTGTCCTGAACGCTGCGCGGATGTTCGCCCCGATGGATGCCCGCCAGCCCGCCAACGGGCCGTACATGGCGCCCAGCCGAGAATACTTCAGCGAGGTGATCTCGGCGCTCGGCATCGCTCAGCTCGAAGTCGATGTGCTGCGCGAAAAACTGCGCGAGCTTGGGCTGGAAGTACCGACGCCGCCGCCGAACGTGGATCTGGCGCTCTTGACTCACGAGTCCCCGCGACTCAAGTCGGACTTCGAAGAAATTTTCGAGGAAACCGAGCAATCGAGCGAACCCGAATCGGAGGCTACGTGAAATTCGTTCCCAGGCGCAATCAGATCATCGGTCGAGTCGTCATCCGGCGGTCCTCGTCAGCAATCGTTCGTTTGGACGAGACGAAGGTCACGAAGTTCGTGCTCGTGGACGCCGTCGGCAGCGAGGCCGAAGCGAAGGGCATCAAGGTCGGAGACGTCGTCGTGACGAAGACGATCAGCCACATCATCCTGGACGGAGGAACGAGCTTCCGTCCCTCCTTCGAAGAGGAGAGCGTCGCGTTCTTCGTGACGGACGTGCTGCCGGGCGAGCTCGTGGTGCAGACGGACGGCGGCAACGAGTTCGTTCCGCTGGACTCGCCGAAGGCGGCGCAGCCCCTCGGTGCACCCCCCAAGAGCGAGTCAGAGAAGGCGGCTTGATGTCCAGCTTGAACCCGTTTCTGCGCCGTGGATCCGCGTCGTCGTGCGCTTGTTCGGTGAGCCCACGCTCTCGCGTGCTCGAAGCCAAGAGGTGGTCTCCCCCCTCCTCATCTTCTCGCCTGCACGTGGTGAGAGATCAAGCTGTGCCGCACCGCCCCCGCGGCGTCGAGCCGGTCATCTTGATGGGCGGCCCCGGTTCGAAGTGCCGACCGTTCCTCAAGGTCGAGAAGAACGCCGAGGCGTTCGCGGCGTGCAATGCGCTGGCCGATGAGATCGGTCCGCTCAACACACCAAAGAAGGCGTACCGCATCATCGAGGAGGCCATCGGTGACGAGGTGAACGAGGTCTTTGGTATCTTGACGCTCGACATCCACCTGCGTCTGAAGAGCGTCGCCGAGACCGGACGTGGAGAGCCATCGAGCGTGATGGCCCCGATGGGACCGACGCTTCAGGCGGCACTCATCGACGGCGCTCACGCCGTAATTTTGATGCACGTGCACCCCTCCGGCGTCGAGGCCGAGCCCAGCGAAGCGGACAAGGACACCACGAAGGCGTTCGCTGAGGCGTTCGAGACGGTCAACATCTACCTTCTGGACCACATCATCGCCGCAGGAAGTGTGAAGCGGCGTAGTTACTTCAGTTTTGCGGAGGCGGAACTTCTGTGAGGCTCACCTGTGAAACTTGTGGCTCCGGGTTCGCTCGACGGCCGAGTGGAGCGGGGCCGTATTGCAGTCGACCGTGCATGTACAAAGGGAAGATCGCCCAGGCACGTGCGCGCAGGACGGAACAGGAACCTGCACCCATAGACGGGGCGCGATGGATCGCGTTGAACCGAGGTTTCGCACTCATCGACGCTGATCGATTCGAAGAGTTGAACACTTTCGTGTGGTCGGTCTATGGGCGAGACGGCAAACACGCCGCACGATGTGACGGACGCAGGACGACATCTCTTCACTGCGCCGTCCTTGGCACTCCGCGTTCCGTTCATATCGATCACATCAACGGCGACGGGCTCGATTGCCGTAAGGGCAATCTCCGAATTGCCGACAACTCACTCAACCACGCGAACATCGGCAAGATGAGGAAGGTTACTTCCTCGAAGTACAAGGGTGTGCACCTGCGACGGGATCGAGATAGGTGGTCCGCCGAGGTTGCAGTCAGAGGACGGCGACACAAGTTGGGCTGCTACGGCACTGAGCGTGAGGCTGCCCTCGCTTACGACGCAGCCGCCGTTCAACACTTCGGCGAATTTGCTAAGACCAACTTCCCCTTGGAGACTTCTTTCTCATGACCCAGACGAATACACCCACGAGAACTATCGAGCTGCCGCAGCCGCAGTTCCCGATGCTGACGCGCTTCATCTCGAACGCGCTCTTCCCGGAGAACAGGCGAGGCGTGCTCGACTCAGAACCGGTCACCTGGACACTCAGCCAGGCGCACCCACTCGTGCCGGACATGAAGATAATCCGGATGTTCGTCGACCGAGGTGGCGTCGAGGTCTACTCGGTGTCAGCGGACGGCAGCAAAGGGATGCGCAACCTCGTCCCGATGAACTGGGTACGCCTCATCGAAGAAGCGATGCCGCTAGACGTCTTCGTCGACGAGCTCGCTGCCTCCGAGTCGGATGAGGACGACGACCCAGAAGACTTGGTCGACCCGGAACCCGATCCAGAAGCACCGACTCCGGTGAACGGTCACGTCGCGTCCTGAAAACGTCATCGAAAGAGATACGAGAACGAATGGCAGCCAGACGCAGGGGACAGGAACGTTCGCAAGAGCGGGACGACAATAGAAGCACGCCGTCTCAACAAGATGAGGCGGACATCGTCGCAGAGTCGGGCGCCGAGCCCGACGAGAACGGCGAACTCATGGTCGACGAGGCCAAGATCCGTGAGCTGGGCGCGGTCGACGCTACGAGCGTGCTCGAGAACCGTCGGCTCAGCAAGGTCGTCGACAAGAAACGCGCAAACATGCCGGGCATCACGTTCAACACGAGCGATCCGATCGTCTTGTACGAGAACACCATCAAGGTGTGGCCCGCGAACACGATCGACATCAGCGTCAGGCGCCTCACCGGCACTCCGGTGCAGCACGTGATCATCAGCCGCCCTCGATCTGGGGCGGAGCTCTACGAGGCGATCAAGGCCGTCCACGGCCAGTACAGCGAGGCCGAATACGAGGTCAAGCTGCTCGACACGAGCCACAAGGTGTACCGCGGCACTGGGAGGATCACGATGCCGGACACGCGCGCCACGCAGCAGCCGCAGCAGCAGCCGCAGCAGCAAGGACAGCCCATGAATCCTCCTTACTATCCGCCGCAGGCTCCGTCAGGTTACCCGCCGCAGTACGCGCCGCAGTACCCGCCGCAGTACGCGCAGCCGCAGCAAGCGCAACCGCAGCAACCGCAGCAGGCGCCCCAGGTCGCGCCGCAGCAAGCGCCGCAACAGCCGCCGACCGTGCAAGTCATGCCGTCGTCGTTCGATCCGCACTCGATGATGTCGATGATGGATCAGATGTTCGGGATGTTCCGGCAGATGCAGTCCGCCGCGCAGCCGCCACCTGCTCCGCCGCCCGTGTTCTTGCAACCGCCGCCGCCTCCGCCGCCTGCTCTGATACAGCAGATGCCGCCGATGCCGTCACCGCAGGCCAGTCCTGCCGAGATGATGGCGTGGATGCAGGAGGCGTTTCGGATGTTCCAGCAAATGCAGCCGCCTGCGCCGCAGCCGTACATGCAGCCGCCCGCGCCGCAGCCGGCGCCGCAGCAGCCTGTTCAGCCGCCGCCCTCTCCGCAGTCTGGCCTCGTCGAGTCGATGGCGATGATGGAGAAGATGTTCGGGATGTTCCAGCGTATGCAGGCGCCGAGCAGCGGACCTGGGCCTGGGCTCGGCGGACCTGGCGGGCCGTACCGCGGACCGCGCCCGTCTTACAACCCGCAGGGCGATCAAGGCGACCCGCGCGCTCCTTACTACCCGCGGGGCGACGATAGACCGCCGCAATACCCCGCTCCGCCGCAGCGAGAACGGACGGCCGCCGAGCAGTTCCGCGAAGCGATGACGGTTGTGCGCACGGCCGTCGACGCGGTGCAGGAGATGAACGCGCTGATGCCGCAGCACGAGGCGCCCGCTGCCACTCTGCCGCACGAGGTGGACGACGACAGCCCGGTCCAGATCATCGACACAGGCCCGGTGAAGATCGCCGTCAACAAGAGCGACGGCGCCATGCGGTGGGCTGACACGAGCATGATCGCGCTCCCCGGTGTGCTCAGATGGCTCGGCGAGCAGCGCGAGGCGATTCAAAAGGAGAGCGCCGCGCGACAGACTCGGCAACAGTCCCCGCCGCCGCAGCAGCTCCCGCCTGGTTTCGTCGAAGTCGGTCCCGGCTACCAGCCACCGCCTGGATACGTGGCCGTGGCGGTCGACACGCAGGGGCATCCGTTACCGCCGCCTCCGGCATACGTGCCGCCGCCGATCCAATCGACGCCAGAGCCGCCGGTCAGACGAGCGTGGGGAGCGCCGACGATCCCTTCTGAAGGAGAAGGCCAGTGAAGTTCGCTGTCAACGTCGAGTTCACGGACGACGAGCTGCGCAAATACGCCGAGGACGTCGGTCGACGATGGACCATGGGCTTCTTTCAGGAGGCTTTCAAAACAGGCCAACGACTGAAAATCAATCCGAACGCACTCAGTGAGATCGGTCTCGCGCTCGCGAGCGCCCTCAGTGCGAGCGGCGTGAAGACGGACTCGGCACCGCGACCTGATCCGGGGCCGACGGCGGACACGCCGATACCGTACGCGCCCACGCCGTCGCGCTGCGAGCGTGTTGAGGTGTCGCCGTTCAACGAAGAGGGTTGGATGTGCCACCCCTGCGGCTTCTACAATGGAGTGCAGCGCTCGGTGTGTCGGCATTGCGACCACGAACGTTGCGACATCGTAGTCCCCCCGCCGCCCCGTCAAGACGATCCGTCCGTGCAGTAGAGGACACCGTGAAATACCGGATCATGATGAGCATCGAGGTGGAGGCGAGGGACGATCGTCAGGCCCACGAGTACGCGACGAAGTTCGCGGAACTGCTCAAGTCGCCGCTCGTGCGGATGGCGGTCGTGGGCGAGGGGATCCAGCTCTCCGGCGGCGGACGACCGATCGTGCATCAGCCGCAACGTGAGCCCACCTGAGCAGGAAAACTCGGGCGCCGATTGCTTTTGTAGACGAGTCTCGAACACGCGCGTAGGCTACCGGCCATGCGCCTCCATGAAGTGCAGCCTGGAGACAGTCCCGCGAGTATCGCGATTGCTCACGTCGGATGCCCCAAATGCGCGGTCGATCTCGTGCGCGCCAATCCGCACAAGGAAACCGTCACGCACCCGAACGGCTTCGTGACTTTCAAGGAGCTGCACGTCGGCGAGCAGCTCAATCTGCCGGACAAATGGTGGACGAAAGAGTTCGACGAGCTGCCTCCCGCGTACTTCGCGGCGCTACCTCACCCGGACGGCGTCACGCTGCCCAAATCCACTGCGCGCACGCTCGGGGATGACCCAACCGGCCCTCTCGTCGTCTCCGCAGCGCAAACGGCTGCCGCCGCCATTGCAGCCGATCCGAGCTATTGCGCGTCGGTCGCGCGCCCCGGCAGCGCGGTCAACACAGCGGTGCACGCCTTCAAGGTGGCCTGGAACGCTGCGAATCCAGGGGGTCCGGTGCCGATCAACACCGGCAACTACGAGCAGGCCACCGCCGACGCGCTCAGGCGCGCACTCGGCACGGCGCCCGCGGCGTGTGCGGCGCCTCTTTTTGTGCCCCCTTCTCCGCCACGGAAGCAAACGCAGCAGGGGCTCAGTACCAGCGCCGTCATGGGCCTCGGGCTACTGGGCGTCGGAGCCGTGGGCGTTGCGATCTACCTCGCTACGCAGGGAGATCCGCCTGCCCGAGCGCACCGCCAGCCTCCGCCCCGCCAACTTCCCCGAGCGCACCGTCAACTACCGCGCGTACACCGAGTGTGGCCGCCTCCTGGAGATTTTTCATGATCGAAAAGCCCGTAGAGAACGTGAAGACCGACGCCAGGCCGCATCCCGCAGGAGGCAAGGGCGCGAGACTGTCACTCAAGGAGGTCGCGGAGCGTGCATGGAAAGCGCGCATGAGCCCGCGGCTTCGCGCGTGGGTCACGCAACAGCTCGCCAAGCACAACGCCGCGACCGGAGCGCGCCGTCAGAAGGCGCAGGCCATCCTCACTGAGTTCCGGAAGAAGGTGCCGTACATCGCTGATCCGGTGATGGGCGAGTTCATGGAGACACCCGACCAGACGCTCTGTCTCGACGAGGGCGGCCTGTGCTTCATCGGGACGGACTGCGACGGCGCGGCCATCACGCTCGCCGCCGCGATGATGTCGATCGGGATCTCCACCATGATCATCGGCAGCAGTCACCATGAGCCGTACGACGTGCCCTCACACGTGTTCATGGGGTTCGAGGACGAACTCGGAGCGTGGGTGAAGATGGATGGCACAACGAAGTTCCCAGTGGGTCGCGTCTCGCCCAGCATGCGCGAGTGGTGGGTGGAGCCAGGTCAAGAGGCCAAAGAACGAGGCGTGGGCGACTTCGTCGGCATGAGCGGCGATCCGACGACGACTGGAGCGCTCGCGGCACCGGCTAGCGCACTCGATCTGCTCTATCCGGGGATCCGCTAGTACAACGCACGTTTACCCGGCGTAAAACTTAGCGCGGTTATTTTCAACATTTCGCACACGTCACTCACGTGTCGAAGAGCACTCCGCCGATCGTGCGCAACCGATTGTCTTGATTACGGTTTCGAGCCGTAAGCAGATCAGCGCGCGGAGCCCGAATGCTCCTGTAACCACGACTGCGGCGCACCGCAATGCGTGTATTAGTGGACGCCTCGATCTCAGGCTGCGATCGTATGAGCGCACCGTGACATGGGCCTTTACGACGATCGCTTGTCCGAACTCAGCGAACCCCGACACGGTCGGCGGGTCGCTCAGCGTCGATCTTCGTCACTCCGCCCGAACGCGCCAGTTGCCCGGATCCCCGAAGCCGCGACCAAGCCGCAATCGCTGCTCTTTGATCGCTCTTCCGGCTGGACCGTCAACAAATCCAAAGCGTGGGCCAAGTCCCGCGACTACCGGTACGGGGAGGTGGACGTCACCGACCAGTACATCCGTCTCCGCCAGTTCGATCCTACAGGGTTCAAAGTCAAACGGACTATTCCATTCGGCCGGGGTATCCGCGCCGTAGTTGCTCACGAGGAAAGCATGCTCACCACCACCGCCCGAGAAGCCCCCCGTCGCCATCGCGCCTCCAAGAAGAAGAAGAAGGCGACATCCAGCAAACGCCCACGTCGGCATGCGAAGAAGGTGACAGCCGTCGCGACTCGGCGTCGACACCGCAAGGTGAAGGCGGCGAAGCGGTCGAGTCACATGATGGAAGCGAGCAAGAAGCGTCGCACCAAGCGTCGCCCGGCGCGCGCATCGGAAGCGTGGAAGGGCGACTCGGCCGGTCACGCGAAGGCGGCTCGGAAGGGTCACAGGCGCAGCAAGGCGCGCAAGTCACGCAAGGCCGGTCGTCGGCGCAGCAAGAAGACGCGCGAGACGATGTACGCCGCAGCACCGAAGCGTCGTCGGCATGCGAAGAGGCGCACTCGCGAGCCTATGGTGATGGAAGCGAAGCGCTCGCGTCGCCGCTCCCACCGCAACTCCGAGGCGAAGCGCAGCGGACGTGGCAGCGCGATGGGTCCAGCCGAGTTCGGTATCGCGATCGTCTCCGCCGGTCTCGGTTTCGTGCTGGCCGACGGTCTCGACCGTATGCTCGCCACCTACGATCCGACGGCGAAGGAGTTGCCGACGGACAAGTTCACGTCGAGCGGCGCCGGCACTCTCGCGAACACGCTCAACGTCGCTGCGGCACCGAGCTGGCAGCGCGTCGTGGCGAGCATCGCCGTGACCGCGGCACCGGCCGTCGGGAGCATGTACATCAAGAACCCGATGCTGAAGAGCTCAGCCGAAGGGCTGGCAATCGGCGCGGGCGTCTCGTTGTTCAAGACGCTCTGGAGCAACGTCCTCATGCCCATGCTCGTGGGCAAGGACACCTCGGTGGATGCTCTCAAGAAGAGCTACATCGCTCGGCTCTACCCGGCCGAGGTCGCAGCGCGCATCAACTCGCGCAAGACCAACGACGCGGGCGCGGCCGTCACGCCGCAGATGGCCGTCTCGAGCACAGGCTCGGGCGCACTGTCTGCGCCTCCTGAGCAGCAGATGTACTACCCGCCGGCCGCTGGCGTCGGAGAGCCGGCGGACGTGGGTCCGTTCGCGCTGGCCGGTAGCTCGGACTACCCCAGCGCTGCGGAGGCTCTGCGCAGCCAGGCTGGGATGGGCGATTTCCCCACCGTGCAGCACACGTGGGGGACGGGCGGCTCGGCCGCTGGTGGGATCCTCCCCACCGCGGCTCAGGCGATGGGCACGGGCGGCTCGGCCGCTGGCGGGATCCTCCCCACCGCCGCTCAGGCGATGGGAGTAAGCGCGGCGTACATGCCCGGCCCGCCCCCGGGACCGGGTCCGGGTCCGAACATCGAGCGAGGATCGGATCCAGCAGCATGTGGCTGCATCGGTGACGACAACCAGTTCCTCGGCTTCGTCGGTGACGAGGCTGCGGACGGCACGCTCGCTAGCATGTGAGACGGCGCCTGCACCTAGCAGGCACATCGACCCCATCCCGGTAGGCTTCGAGCCCCGGGATTGGGGCGTTGAAGAGGGCACTGCGCGCCCCAAACCAAAACGCTCGCGTCGGCACAGGAAACGGCGAGCATCAGGAGACACAAGACATGGCCAACAGAAGCATCACGGGTCGGAAAATGATGAAGTACGGCGATTCGCAGGAGAAGGTCCGGCGAGTTCCGTTCGGTCTCGGAGCGGCTCCGGGCACGCCGGGCGCCGCGGAGAAGTGTCTCCGCTGCTCGTTCGGGAACATCCCGGTCATCGAGGAGGTCGTCTGGACGATCCCTCTCCCGCTGACGTCTGATGAGGCGCTCGCGACCCTCGGTGACACGGTGAACCTGCTCTCGGGCAGCTCCAGCGTGCCCGGTGTGGCGTCGATCGACTCGACGTTCCTCATCAACGGCATCCTCCAGACGGACATCCTCTCGCAGGGGATCGGCGTCCACGTCTTCTGCGAACCGATGACGTTCTCGACGATCGGCAACGCCTTCACGGCGCCAGGCACGCCTCCGGTGCAGACCCCTCCTTCGCCGGACGTGTTCACGTCGAACGACGTCTTCGCTGGCGCTCTCGGTGCGCAGTTCCAGGTCGGCGGCTCGGGAGCAACGATCACTCCCGCCGTGTTCGAGTTCGGATCCCCCGCGTGGCGCGCGGGATGGAACTTCATCAACGCCTACCAGTTCCAGTGGAAGACCTCGCAGCGCGAGCTCGTCCTCAACGAACTGGCGGCGGACGTGTCGTACTTCGGCTCCTTCGCGGACGCCGAGGCGGCCGGCACCTCGGAAATCGCCATCATCGAGTTCGTCGCCGCGGTCAACGCGACGTACCGCTCGAAGGGCTCAGCGACGATCTTCCTGCCGATCAGCTTCCGGCGTGTGGGAAGCGTCACCCCCCTCCTCAACGTCGGTGTCTTCCACCCGACGCGCGACTTCGACCTCGCCCCGGTCACCTGGGGTGGTCTCCGGTGGCAGGGCTACGGCTGCCGCGGTCAGATGTACCGGCCGATCGAGAGCCCGTGCTTCCTTGAGCGCGGTATCCCCATCGGGATGCTCTTCGTCGTGCAGGACGCCGTCCACCAGGCGCAGATGCTCGAAGCAGTCACGATCAACAACGATCCGTTCGGCTCCAACATCTCGCCGGACGAGAACCTGCCGTGCCTGACGACGTTCGGCGTGCTCGACCCCAACGTCATGCTCGAGCAGACGCTCGACGCGGTGCCAGTGCTCGCGTCGCAGCAGGTCAACGTCTGTCGCCAGACCTTCAAGGGCGGCATCCTGAAGCTCGCCATCAAGATCAAGGGCTGGGAGATGCCCGGTGGCTGGAAGGCGTATTGCTCCGCCAACCTGCCGCAGATCATGGCGTCGTCCACGGCGCCCTGATCTCTGAACAGCAGTAGCCCGACGGGCGGCGTGGCCAACAGCGCCGCGACCGCCCGTTCGCTTTTCCAAGGACCGTGATCGAGCTTCGAGGAGACTCCAATGCAGCCGCGTGACACTCAGATCCGCAATCTCGCTTTGTACGCCCCGAAGACTGCCTTCGGGATGATGGTCGGCGTGCCGCGTGTGCCGTTCGTCGCGGACATCCCGATCCAGTTCTCATCGAGCACGGTGAACGCGCCACCGGTCGTGCAGAGTCTTCAGAACAACCTGTCGCAGGATACGGTCATCGAGCGCATCTCGTACAACCTGTTCCAGCAGAACACCTTCCCCGGATCGCCCTTCCAGAGCACGTACTTCAACCAGTTGAAGCAGAGCGGACAGATCGGCGTCGGTATCCAGATGGCCGTCTACGGCGGCCCCAAGTACAACGTGAACGACACGTTCACCGATCTTGGCAATCTCGCCGACGTGTTCGCGGTGACCTGGCCCGAGGGCTGGCCGCTCCAGAAGCAGAGCAACGTGAAGATCAGCGCGATCCTCACGCAGACGCCGGTGAGCGTCCCTTTCAACATCACTTTGACCTTCCTCGGGTGGCAGTTCCTTTCGAAGGATCTGGACGATCTATCGGACGAAGAAGCACGTTCGCGGCTTCGCAAGCTCGGCATCGAGACGCCGGATCTCAGCATTCTGCTCAAGCCGTGAACTGATGACCTCCCGCTCCGACAACGTGATCCGTCTCCAACGCGCCGCTGGCGGCGTGGCGACGAATCTGCGCTCGGTGCTCGACAACGGCCGGAACGAGATCGTCACCAACGGCCCGAGTCCCGAGTTCGGGTTCATCGGGAGCGATCCGTACAACACGAACGCCTACACGGGGCTCGTCGTACCTGCGACGCCGAGCTCCGCCATCGGCGGCGCGCGCTACCTCTTCCTTCTCGCGCGTCAGAGCTTCAGCACCAGTGAGCAGAGCGCGAGCAATCGCGGCGTACGCCTCGTCGGCATCCGGCAGTACGCCGAGCTTGTCGCGAGGATCCCCGCAGGTACGGCGCCGCTCGCGAGTCAGGGCGGACCGCCAGTCGGCAGCACGGTCACGCTCCACAAGGAGATCGAGAGCCCGCTCTGGCACCCGCCGGATGGCGACATCTCCTGGCACGTGATGATCATCAACAAGGTGCAGCGCGACACGCGCAATCCGGCGAACACCGACGGATTCCTCTTCCAAGACGCGCTCTCCCCCGCGCTCCTCTATCAGACCGGAGCGCCAAGCGGCGCCGGGTACGCGCCACCAAACGGAGGCCGTCCGTGGGGCACGCCCATCGGAGCGAGTCTCGGAAACATCCACGAGTTGCGCTACCCTTGGCGCACCGCCTACAGCGAAAGCGTGCTCGACATCCCGATCCCGGTGCCGTGCGATGTTGCGCTCTTCGCGAGCGTCCGGCAGAACAATCCCGCCCTCAACCCGACGCTCGCTGACCCGCTGTTGACGCCTCAGTTCGTCGCACTCTCCAAGGAAGATCAGTTCCTCGTCGCGTACAGCGCGTTCGCGCAGTACGGCGTGATCGCGGGCTCGCTCGTCTTCGATCAGAACCTCGGGGAGGACGTACCATGAGCGCATTGTTCGGTGGCGTCGGCGTTCCGGGCCAGCACGCGACCCTGGCTCGTCCGGATGTGACGCTCGCTCGGAACATCCTGAGCCCCACGCCGGCGCAAGCGAACGGCCATCCAAATTTCGTCACGGACGTTCCCGTCCAAGGCCCGACCGATCAAGGCATGCGCGAAGCCTCCTGCTGGTTCGCGCAGAACCGACTACCTGCACATCCAGCGTGCGTCGATTGCAAAGGACCGATTCCCATGTGGGCACAGAGCAAAGGACTTCTTGGAAACGAGTGGGGTTCACTGGGCGGCGTGCGCGCTCCCGGATTCGCACTCGAGGCGCCAGGCGACCCCGAGGTCTGGACGAAGCTCACAGACGCTCAGCGAGCGTGGGTGGCGAACGTGTTCAACAGGCTCAACGGGCTGATCCTCAAAGGAGGTAGCTCACCGTGCCCGACATGGAAGCCGGCGCCGTCAGCCGAGGCGGGCGCCTGTATCCAGCGCTGGTTCAACTCGACCTACGCCAATCGCCCCCCGGCCGGCATCAAGATGCCGCTTCGAACCGACGGCGTCTTCGATCAGGATACGTTCTGGGCGACCATGAAGATCATCGAGGACAACTCGAAGGACTTCCCGGAGCCGTGGCCAGGATCGCCGGGAGCCATCGAAGCGGAAAAGTCAAAGGGCCTCTCCGCTGGCGCGATGACGGGTATTGCCGTCGTGGGCGCAGCGGCCATCGGAGGAATCATCTACGTCGCCACGAGCGGCAAGACTCGGCGCAAGGCCGGAAAGAGGAAGTAATGTTGCTCTACAAGACTCAGCCAGGCGATAGCCCGGCTCTCATCGCACGCAAACTGGGCACTTCGACGGAGGCTCTCCTCGCCGCCAATCCGTACAAGCCAACCACGATCGTTGCAGGCCAGCCCACTTGGCAGAGCTTGCACTTCGACGAGGTTTTGAACGTACCGGCAGGCATCGGCGTGCTTGGGACGCTCGGAGCAACGTGCACGCCGGCCGCTCGCAACGCGCCGCACGCGCTCATCAAGAGAGGCAGCTCCGGACCCGACGTCGGGCTTTGGCAGACAATTCTCGGCGTCTCAGTGGACTGCTCGTTCGGGCCGAATACCGAGACCGCGACGCGCGCGTGGCAGAAATCTCACGGTCTTTCCGTGGATGGCGTCGTCGGGACGAACACGTGGGCCGCAGCGCTCGGTGGTGCGGTTGCGCCTCCGTCGCCTCCGCCCGACGCAGGTCGACAGTCGGTGCTGGACGCAGCCGCGAGAGACACGGCCGCCGTAGCGGTTGCGGCGCTCATGTCCAACCCGAACTACTGCGCACCCGGCGCAATGGTCAACACGCCAGTCGGCAATGCGGTGCACAACTTCAAGGCGGCCTGGAACGCGGCCAATCCGAGCAAGTTGGTGCCTATCGGCACCGGTAAGTACGAAGTCAGCGTCGCTACTGCGCTCTCAGCGGCCTTCGGCGGTCGAGCCGTTCCTCCGGGCTGCGGCGCGGCGGCTCCTCTACCCTCTACTCCGCCTTCGTCGAGCCTCACAGCGGCGGCCGACATCGCGATCAACGCGCTCAACGCGACCCCGAACTACTGCGCGCCAGGTAAGATGGTCGGTACGTCGGTCGGCAATGCGGTGCACAACTTCAAGGCCGCATGGAACTCGGCCAATCCAGGGAGCCCTGTGCCCATCAACACCGGTAAGTACGAAGTCAGCGTCGCCGCAGCGCTCACTTCGGTGCTCGGCACTCAGGCGCCGCCGGGCTGCGGTGGCGGTGGCGGAACCACGCCAGGTGGCGGCGGCGGAACCACGCCGGGCGGTGGCGGAGGAACCACGCCAGGTGGCGGTGGCGGAACCAAGCCAGGAGCGACGTGCACGCCGGCCGCCCGCAACGCGCCGCACGCATTCATCAAGAGAGGCAGCTCCGGACCCGACGTCGGGCTCTGGCAGACGATTCTCGGCGTCTCGGTGGACTGCTCGTTCGGGCCGAATACCGAGACCGCGACGCGCGCGTGGCAGAAATCGCACGGCCTTTCCGTGGATGGCGCGGTCGGGACGAACACGTGGGCCGCAGCTCTCGATGGTGCGTCTCCTCCGCCGCCGCCGCCTCCTCCGCCGCCCCCGCCGCCGCCGCCCCCGCCGCCGCCGCCCCCGTCGGGAGTTTGTCCGCCAGGTTCGATGCGCAACCCCGCAACGGGGCAGTGCGAAGCCTTATCTCCTCCTCCTCCTCCTCCTCCTCCGCCTCCTCCGGGGAAGGTCTGTCCGCCGGGTCAGACGTTCAACGCCGCCACAGGCCAGTGCGAGGCGGGAGCGTCTCCGCCCCCGGGGCAGCAGTGCCCCGTCGGTCAGACGTTCAACCCCGCCACAGGGAAGTGCGAAGGTGGCGGCACTGCGCTCACGACGCCCGAGGACAAGGGCATCAGCACCGGCGCGATCGTTGTCGGAGCTCTCGGAGCGGCGGCGCTCGTCGGGCTGATCGCTGTCGCGGCGTCGGGCAAAAAGGCGCCAGCGCGTCGCGGTACGCGCGGCAAGCCGGGCAAGCAGGGCAAACGCGGGCCGGCGAAGCGCAAGAAGTCGAAGAGGTAGAGGCATGCGTATCGTCATCGACAAAGCGACTCTCAAGCGACACCGGGCTTGCAATAGATCCTGGGATCCAGGCGGCGGCATCGTCTCCCCTGAGTGGGATGCGGAGTTGCAAGCGCTCGTGTACGAGGATTGGTCCGCGACCGCCGAACGGCTGCTGTCCAGTCCTGCGGGCGTGGTCCAGCTCAGGTGGCTGGTCGATCACGAACTCGTGCCGATGACGGTCGCCGAGTTCGAGACAGCACGCGGAGGTTCCAAATGAGCGGTTTTCGAATCGGACGAAAGTCCGCGCAACACTTCTACCCCGAGTCTTCGCGCGCTTCGGCGCTATCGCTGTTCGCGCGAAACTTCGCGACGGGACCGAAGTTCAGTACGGCGCTCGCTCCCGACGCTCAGATCCCGTGGAACTCGATCGACGCCGATGTTCCGACGACGCCGTTCACGATCGCAGCGAATGGGATCACAGTATCCATCGCCGGAGACGTGACGGCTGCGTTCCAAAACTTCGACGACGTGACCGTCAAACCGACCGTACCGGCGTCGCTGACCGTTGTGTTCAGAACGATCGTGACCGTGCCCGTGTTCGCGCTCGGCTTCACGACGTTCGACATCAACGCGGCCATCGATCCCACAACCACGGCGGGTTTCATCAGCAGTTCGACCAGTGTGCCGATCACACCCAGGGTCACAGGGGTCGTTCGCGTGTCCGGCGTCGTCACGGTGAGTAACCCTACGGTCGCTCCGATCGACGTGGAAATAGGGGTTCAAGTCAACGGCGGCCCCACGCTCACCCCGGACTCTGAGATTGCATCGCTCCTCCCCGGCGGGGTGATCACGATCCCTTTCCTCGTCGAGACAAGTCCGCTCGACACGCCGATCGGCGTGACCAGCAACATCCAAGTCCTCGTGAGCGGAAACGGCGCGGCAGTAGTCGGGGACGGATCATCGATCGACGTGCAAGAGGTGTCGGTCGCAACCGGCTGAGCCGCAAGGCTGAAAGAGGCACTCCCATGAAGATGATCCACCAGGAAACGATGTGTTGCGGGTACAAGAAGTGTCCGACGGTCAAGGTGTTCGACGACGGCTCCGTCGAACTCTCCGACGACGACGCGGAGATCGGATCGGTCGGCACGATCAAGATCCGTCCCGAGGCGGCAGCGCGGCTCATCGAGGTGCTGTCGAGCGCCCGGAAAGGGTGATCACGTGAGCGCCATCATCGGTCAAGGTCGGTATGCCCGTGAGACGTATCCTGCGCCGTCCGGCGGAGGAGCGGCAGCGGCACTCGCGCGCGAGTGGGCCGACAACCCGCAGGGAATACTCGTCGGCTCGGCCAACGGCACGACGCTCGCGTCAGTCACGATCACCCCGAAGGTCACTGGAAAGTTCCGCGTGATCATCACGGGCGTGATTCTCTCCTCGCTCGCGAACCGCTTCACCTGCTGGGTGGGGCACGGCCCAGTCGATCCAGTGCCCGTGGACTACACGAGTGCCATCTATCAGGTGCCCGTCGCGGTCAGCAACGACGGAGTCGGTTTCTCGCTCGTCGTCGATCTCGACAAGATCGCGGCTCCGTTCGTCTTCCCTGTTGGTGTTCCGGTTCGGATCGCTGTGGGCGGGGCCGGAAACCTAAACGGCTGCTCCATCTTAGCGAGCGGCGTCCAGATCGAAGTGCAGGAAGTGTTCTGATCGGCTGATGATCTACGTCGCCCTCATCGGTCTGACGCTCATCATCGTGAGGGGCACCATCTTCCGTCCCGTCCGGCGGCTCTGGCCCGCGCTCCTTGAGTGCAGCCAGTGCACCGGCATGTGGGTCGGGATGACGGCCGGCGCGAGCGGCGTCGTCTCGACCGGTCACGGTCGCATCCTGGACACGGTCATCGTCGGAGCTGCGACGAGCTTCTTGTCGCTGCTGGCCGATGCTGTACTCTTGAATCTGCTCGGTCACCCCGAGGAAGGCTGATCCCATGCGACGCAAGCTCAAGAATCTGAAGAACAAGTCTGGGCACTCGGAAAACGGAGCGCCTCGGCAGATGATCGACGAAGCGGTGTACCGCGAGCGCGCGTCGCTTGCGCGTTACGATAGCGAGTATTCGGGCTGGAGCCACGCTTCGCGTCCGCGGGATCAGGCCATCAGTCTGCGCAGTATGGGATCCGGGAGACCTCAGTAGTTCTCCCGCCGCCGATGCCGCCCGCGCTCGGACAAACGCTGCGCGACTACGACACCGACTCACTCGGCGTATCGAGATCGGCTTCCGTGGCGTGTCGAGACACGGCCCGATCGATGTTGCGCCCGCCAACGCTGGCCCGCCTGTGCCCGAGCTCGCGCGCCGTCCGGATTCGGTTCGACCCGCCTAGCGGGTACGCGCCGATGAACCCGAGCGTTTGCTACCACAAAGGTGCACTGTGGTGCGTCGTGCGTGCGGTCAACTACTCGCTGGAAGGTCGGGAGTACGCCTCCCACGATCCGCACGGCGTCTTCCGCACAGAGAACTATCTGGGCCGTCTCGACCCGAACGGGGAGTTCATTGAGCCGCGACTTATGCGCGATCTCGACCCGTCACCAAAGTTTCTGTCGCGCCACGTCGGGTACGAAGACGTGAGGTTGGTGTCGATCAAAGACACGTTGACCGCCAGCGCAAGCGTCGACGATCGAACCCCCGGCAAAAGTTGTCGCGTCGCCCGGCTCCACCTGGACGGGTTTGGTGACGTGACACGCGCTGATGTGCAGCCGAGCAATCAGCTCCACGAGAAGAACTGGATGCCGCTCTCGGTGAACGGAGAGTTCGCGTGGATCTACTCGCTCGATCCGGTGGCGATCTTGCCGGGACCACTGCGGAGTTGTCCGCTCGCGCTGGATCACCTGCGCGGCGGGGCCGCGATCGACTTCGATGACGGCTACCTGTGCGTCACGCACGAAATCATCGAAGAGAGCGTCGGGCGGATTTACCTACACCGGTTCGTGCGCCTCGATAAGCGGTTTTGTGTGACTTCAGTCTCGCCGACTTGGGTCTTCGCGCGCCACGGTATCGAATTTTGCGCCGGGATCGCTCGCAACGAGGAGCAAGTCACGTTATCCTACGGCATTGCTGATCGAGAGGCATGGTTCACGCAGATCGATGCGAAAGAGATCAGAGCCATGGAGTGGATCACGCCATGAGCAGAATCATCGGTAATGGACGTTACGCCAGCGAAACGTATACTCGTCGTCGTCGCGGGACTACTGAGAAGGAGACGCTGTGAGCACCGTCATCGGACGTGGGCGGTACGCGCGCAGCACGTACCCTGAAAGGTCGAACGGCGGCAACAGCGTGTTGCCGTTCGAGGCCGTGTTCGGCAATGGTGCCGACGGCGCGATCGTCACTCCACCAGGCGTCGTCGCGTCACTCGGCGGCAACTTCACGACCTTCACGCTCAGCGCCGGCACGACGCTCAAACCGCCACCTGGGCGCAACCTCATCATCATCCGCGCGACCGAGCGGATCGTGCTCGATGGCAAGATCGACGCAAGCGGCGCCACGGCGTTCGCGACGAGTGGCATGGTCTGGTACGGCTCAAACCCTCCTGCGTTCGGCGGCGGAGGCGGCGGCGGAGGCGGCTCCGCGACCAATCCTGCCAATTTCTTCGACGGCGGCGACGGCGGCGGCGGCGGCCCGATAATCGGGTTCACGCCTGCGTCGTTCGGCAACCAAGGGAACAACGGCTCCCCGGGGAACATCGGTTTCCCCGGTGGCCCCGGCGGCGCCGCATCACCCTCGAGTCCCGGCGCAGCCGATCCTACGTTCGCACAGCAGGTCGCGCTCTGGCTCTCGCCGATCATCTTCGCGGGCGGAGCGCCTGGATCCAACGGTATCCAGGGGTCACAGGGCGGGACAGGCGCCCCCGACACCGGCAACGGGGGCAATCCCGGAAACGGAGGAAACGGCGGCGTTGGCGGCGACGGCGGGGGGCTCATCTTCCTCATCGCACCGAGCATCGTCTTCGGCGCAGCGTGTGAGTTGCACACGGACGGAACGATCGGCACCGCCGGTGTCGCCGGATCGCCTGGAGGCGACGCACCAGCCGCCTCAAACGGCGGCGGAGGCGGAGCTGGCGGCGGCGGGGGTGGCGGGGGCGGCGGATGCGGCGGCATCATCATCGCGCGCGCCGGCACGTTCTCTGGCTCCCCACTCGCTGCCACGGCGGTCGGAGGAGCCGGAGGTGCGCTCGGCGCAGGAGGTGCGCCTGGCGGCGCCCTCGATGGTACCGGCCAAAATGGCGGTGTCGGTGGAGACGGCGCTACCGGCCCGACAGGAACGACGGGTCTCGTTCTCTTCTCACCGATCTGAAGATCGAGATGAGATCATGTTCGTAATAGGTCGAGGGAGATACGCCAAAGCGGTCTATCCGCAAGCGCCGCGCGTGACCCCGGACGACCACAAGGTCGCGGTCACTGCCGTCGATCCGACGCCGGACTTCCTCGCCGCGAAGGTCACTGCGGGTCCCGGTATCTCTCTCGCAGTGTTGCCGGGACAGCAGTTGGAGATCACGGCGACGGCCGTGTCGGAGGACCACAAGGTCCAGGTCACGGCGGCGGACACGACACCTGGGTTCCTGGACGCGAAGATCGCTGCCGGCACGAACGTCGTGAAGACGGTCCTGTTCCCCGCCGGGAACGAGCAGGTCGAGCTCTCCGTTCCGAGCGCCGCACCGAGCGGGGCGGCCGGTGGCGATCTAGCCGGCACGTACCCGAACCCGAGCGTCGTGGCGCTCACCGAGGCGGGAGGCCCGACGTCGCTGCCGATCAGCGCAATCGCGAACGGACAACTGTTTATCCGCATCGGTGGGATCGTCGTCGGGATCTCTCCGAGCGGGCTCTACCCGGTCCCCGACAACGTCTTCTCGGTCAACGACAACGTCGATCCGACAAAGTTCCTGAACATCGAGCTTGCAGGTCAGGCCGCAGGCACCACTCAGACGATCGTCACGACGGCCACCATCTCGCGTCCGTTCCGTCTTCCGGACATCAGCGGCACTGCCGTCGTCATGCAGGACGTGACGGGGCAAGTCTTCATCGGCATCGGCGTGACCGGCACCCTGCACGGCTCGAACGCCGGCATCCAGTATTCGAGCACGACGGCGAATCGTGGCGCTGTTCGCGTCAACCAGTACGGGGCGAACGTCGGTGTCCCTGGGTTCGTCGGATTCAAGTCTCGCGGCGCGACCATCGGTTCTACCGCGTCCGTGATTGCTGGTGACGTGCTGTGGCGCGGCACCGCCATCGGTGTCACCGGGGACAACGTGAGCGTCCCGAACGCAGCCTTCATCTCCATCGTGGTAGCCGCGGGCGGACCTACGGCTGCGCAGTGCCCGTGCCAGTACGAACTGGAACTGACGAACCTGGCTGGCGCGCGCCAGCTTGCTTTCAAGGTCACCACCGAAGGCGAGGCGCAGACGTTGCGCGGAGTGCGCGCCGGAGGCCCGGCAACGCTCCCTGCTGCTCTAGGGGCAGGAACGCTCTGGTCGAGCGGGACAGGCAGTCCAGAGACCGTCATCACGGGCTCCCCCGGCGACCTATGGAGCCGAACGGACGGAGGTAGCTCGACCACGCTCTACGTGAAGGAGAGCGGCGTCGCAACGAACACCGGCTGGATCCCGGTCCAGTCGGCTGGAGTCGCCAGGAACGTACTCTTCTGGGGCGCTGGCACCCTCGCTCTCACTGCGGTGACACGCTTCCTGCGTCCTGGCTACCAGAGCGGGCTCGCTCCGACGACCAGTGTTCGCATGCCCATCACGCGAGCGGGCACGCTGCAACGGTTGTTCGTTCGCTGTCGCGTCGCTGGAGCAGGGGTGAACAACATCACCTACACCGTGCTCCTGAACGGAGTGGCCACTACGCTTGCCGTGTCCATGCTGCCGACTGCCGTGTCCGCGTCGAACATCGCGAACACCGTGGCCGTGGTTGCCGGAGACTTCGTCGAGCTTCAGGTCACGAAGGCTGGCGTCATTGTCACGACGCCGACCGATGTAGAAGTAGCCTTTGAGGAGGCCGCCTAATGGGAACGCATCGCTTTCAACTGGACAGCATCAACGCGACCGAGGTCGGCAATCTCTCCGAGCCGGGGCTCGTAGCGACCACGCTTGCTGCGCGTCCGCAGATCGACGTCACGCTCGCGAACGATGCGTTCCTGCCCGATCTGACCGAGGCGATGGCTCAGTTCGGGTACTCGTTCGTCGCAAGCGCCCCCACGACCCCCAGGGTCACGTCGAACCTCCTGGTGGACATGAGCGACCCGGGAGCGACCACCACCGTTGCTCCAGCCGGCACGATCCGCCAGCGGTACGACAACACTCAGAAGGCGCTCCTCGTGTCCGTGGACGGCGGGGCGTTCTACCCGCTCGGGGTGCCCCCCCCGAACGGGGCGAGCTTCTTTGACGACTTCCTCACCATCAACGGGACGGTTATCGGGAACGGTTGGACCGCAGCCACGAGCGGCGCGGGCAGCGCCGTCACCGTCGGCTCCGGTGTACCCGGCAACGTGATGCTCACCGGAGCCCGCCAGGGGATCCTGTCCTTGGCCTCCGGGACGACAGCCACCGGGCGAGCGAGTGCCAGGCAGGCACAAGCATACTCCAACCTGGCCGCCACCGGAGGAAACAGCCGCCTTGAGTGGCTGACGGCGATGGCCGACCCGTTGGCAACCGTAGCCGAGGACTACACCTACTTCTGCGGGTACTCCGACAGTATCGGTGGCGCCGGCTTCGGAACTCAAGCGGTCCTGTTCGCGCACATCAGAGCGGTCAGCGCGACCAACTGGATCGCCCGCACCGTGGTCGGCGGCGTCCCGACCGACATCGTGACGGCAATCCCGATCTCGGCCGCCGGCACCTTCGACAAACTCCTCATCGACATCTCTCCCGTCATCGGTATCCGGTTCTTCGTGAACGGCGTACTCGCAGCGACGCAAGTAACGATGCCGATCGCGAGCGTGGTGTACACTCCGATCACGAAGATAGAGAAGCTCGCCGGCATCACGACCCGACGAGTGAACATGGACTACGCATCTTGGAGCTACCGACTCTCCGTGGCGAGGTAACCAATGTCGTTCGTTTATGTTTCTGCGATCAAACTCAAGGCCGATGGCACGACGATCAACTCCGACAACTGCACAGGCGCTCGCACGAGTCTGGGCAAGTACCGAATCGATCTCGGGACGGACATGAGCGAGGAAGAAGCGATGTTCGTTGTCCAACCCGCGAACGGCAATGTCACCGACTGGGTGATCTCAAGCCAGAAGCTCCTCCCCGACGGGAGCACCGTCGAGATCGATTTCGCCACAGTCGCGGTGTTCCCCACTGACTCGGCGTTCAACTTCATCGCCTACAAGTTCCAGGCAGGCCCATGATCACGCTCTGGGCTGCGTGCAAGTGCGATGCGGCGGGCGTCATCCTCGCCTCCTCGAACGTCGTCGGCGTAGCCGTGATGGGCGCGGGCATCTACCACGTTCAGATGGTGAACGAACTCGGCCCGTACGAGTGCAGCGCGGGGGCGGTGCCGTGGTACGTCGAGCCGAGCGCCGTACCGCTGGTCCGATTCGTGTGCGGCGTCGATCCGGCTTTCCCTGATCGCATCATCGTGAACGGGTTCGCCGGGATCCCACCAGTAGCCTCCCCCGGGCCGTTCGACCTCATCGTCTGGCGGTTCGTGCCATGAGCCGCATCATTGGACGAGGGCGATACGCGAGCGAGACGTACCCGATCAGCCCAGGTGTAGGCGGAGGCGGGGGCGGGGGCGGGGGAAACACTCTGGTCTTTCGTCCTGGTGGTGTGACCTCCGGGAACGTTTACGCAACATGGCCCGCGCTGGTTGTTGCGGCGTTCGCAACTCAGGGGCCAAAGAACGTCGCCATCGACACGAGTTTCGCCGCAGCGGTGGTTCCGGCGGGCGCTTGGAACCTTGGGACTGAGGCGAGCATCGTCGGTAGCGCGGGGACGTCCCCGACACCGCTCTCCATTGCCCCTGGAGCGACTCTGGTCGGAGTGGTTGACGTTGTAGATGTAGCGGTCACGACGAACGGCGCTACTCCGACGATTCTGAATACCAACGCGGCGACTCAGTTTTTCTATCTGAGTGGCACCACGACGGTCACCTGCTCTGGCGCCGGTCCTTTCCTGCGCCAGACGGTCGCAGCGCCATTCACGCTCTATGTGAGAGGGCTTGCAGCAGTGAACGCTGGCGCATCGCCGGTACTCGACACGCTCATCGCCGGCACGACGCTCGGAGTCGTTGCGCTCGACGCGGGGTTCATCGACGCAGGTGTCGTCGCTGGCCCGGCGGGCGGGACGTATTACGGAGTGATCGGCAACGCGGCTGCGTTCGTTGATCCGTCGCAACCGGGCGTTCCAGGCGGAGTGATCCCGATCGCGAACTGGGAGCAGTCGAAATACGTCCAGTATGACGACACGCTCGCGCCGCCCGTGCTCGGAGCGAACACGGTGCAGGGCGCGATCGATGCGCTCAAGGCGCTGCCCGGGCCTCCGTATCAGACGGACGAGTTCGTGGCCGCCGCAGCGCAGACGTTCTTCGTACTGTCCTTCTTGCCCATCGACATTCCCAACATGGAAGTGTTCGTCAACGGTGTGCGCTACAACCTCGGATCAAGCTACACGGTGGCCGCGTTAATTCTGACATGGCTCAACTCGCCGTTCGTTATGTCGGCAGGTGACAACGTGATTGTCACTTACCAAAGATAGGAAATCCCAATGAGCACACTGATCAAAGGCAAGCAAGTCGATGTGGCGCCAAACGGTATCGCCACCGCCAATATCAACTCTGGAGCGGTGACGGACGCTAAGGTAGACGCGACCGTGCTGGTGGCCAGCGGTGCGAACCCGCTGACAGGGAATCTCCCGGCGGGAGGATTCAAGATCACAGGGCTCGGGACTCCTACTGCCCCCGCAGACTCGGCGACGAAGGCGTATGTAGACGCTTTCGCGAACGGGCTGACGATCAAGGCTCCTGCGCTCGTCATGTCCACCGCAAACATCGCGGCGCTCACTGGAGAGCAGACAATCGATGGCGTTCTCACGAGCGCGTCTCGCGTACTGCTCACCGGACAGACGACCGGATCTCAGAACGGTCTCTGGGTGACGGCCGCCGGCGCGTGGAGTCGCCCGTCAGACTTCGCGGCTGGATCTAGCGCAGAAGGCGCAGCGGTATTCATCCGGCAAGGGACTCTCAACGCCGATTCGCAGTGGGTCTGCATAACCAACGCTCCCGCGGACATCGTGGACACGAACTCGCTGACGTTTGTGCAGTTCGCAGCTCCCGGGCTTACGACCTACACGAACGGGCTCGTCAAGACGGTCAACAATGTTGACGTTGTAGTCCCCGCCGGCTCTGGCGCGCTGACAGCAAGCCCCGGAGCTCTCTCGGTGAACTACGCTCTGGTCGGCGAACTCGCGGCGGTGGATGCTGGCGCCGCTGCGGCCGGTGTGGGTGAGAAGGTCACGCGCCAAGATCACAAGCACACCATCACGACCGGCGCTCCCGTCAACGTCGGTGTCGCGAACTCTGCCGGTTCCGGCGTCGCGGTGGCGCTCGCGAACCACGTTCATGCCGTGCCAGTCAACACGACCGGCAACAAAAACATGGTCGCGAGTGTGACCGTCGCGGACAACGACGCTGCGACAGCGACGGTCGTGGCAAAGGCCAACGCGCTTGGAGGATACATCGCAGTATCCGTCAACGGTGTCGGTCCGTACTTGGTGGGAGACGGAACCAAGGTGGCGGTGGACTGCTACTTCTCGGGCGATGGTGGAGTCACGGCTCGCGCGCTGTCTGCCGTCGTTATCGGAGACACGCTGCGATGGAACGGAAGCGTTGCTGGGTTCCAGCTCGCAGCATCCGATCGCATTTCGCTGATGCAGGACGCATTCTAAAAAGGCCGAATGACGCTCATTGCCCAAAAGCAAATCCAAGACTTCCCCACGCTGACCAACTGGACAGCTACAGGAGCCTGGACGCCACCGTTCGTGTGCTGGCCCTTCACTAGCTACACCTCTGGCGGCGGGAACACATCGACAGGGACGGTGACTGCGTTCGGCACGCCGGTCAGCACAACGCCTGCCACCTACGGTGTCGTCATCACGACGGGCGGCATCGAGGGCACTGCGATCTTCTCACTCACCAGCACCATCGCCGCCACCATCACCGGCATCACGGTCCCGGCAGGAGCGGGGGTCTACGTCGTGCCGGGTACTGGGATCTCTATCCTATTTGGCGCGGGCACCTACGTTGTGACCAACACCTGGGGATGGAACACGGTGTTCGCGGCTATCGGTGACGGCTCGCTGACCGGCCATTACCGCGTGGTCGGAGACTCGATAGATCTCCGGCTAGTGTTCACTATGGGCACGACGACCGATCTAGGTGGCGGCGTCGGAACCCCAACCTCGCAGGGGATCATCATCCCGACCCCTCCAGCCTCCGTAGTGGATGGGGACAAGCTCCCGTTGCTAGCCGTGAGCGGCGGGGTCAGCATCAAGGCCATTCAACTATTGGTTTCAATCGGAACCGGCGTAGGCAACACGGTCGGGCTACTACAGTTCGTCTACAAATATTCGGCGTTCAGCCAGGCTGTCGTAGACACGGATACATTGAGTTCCCTGGCGCCTGGTAACTTCGCGATGATTCAAATGGCCGATGTACCTATAAAACATGACTGATTGAATCAAGCACTCAACGGAGAATCAGATGGCCGAATTCAGAATCCGACGCGCCGACATCGTTGCGCTGAACCCGTGCATGAACAGGTCCGTGAACCTAGCTGGTTCCGACCCCAACAGCTTCGACTACGGCCTCAACGCTGTTCAGCTGCTCGACAAGTACGTGGCGTGGTCAGGACTCGATCCTACCGATCTGGTATTCCCGGACGGCTGGACCGAGCTGCACAGCATCTTCCTGTACCAGCGGCAGCCGCTGATGCATCAGTGGCTGATGAAGAAGGGCTTGATCCCAACCGACACGGTTGCACAGCGGTTCCCTCCGCCCATCATGTACCGGCTGTATCCGGAGTTTCCGAAGCAGCCATGACCTTGGGTGAGCTCATGGAACAGGTAGGCTGATGTCCGGCGGATTCGGCGGCGGCGGATGGGGCTCAGTCCCGTGGGGCGGAACTGCGCTCGAATTCGAGAACCCACCCGCCGCCTTCGATGTCTTCTGCTTCTTCGACTCGCCCTTCTCTATGGGTTCGATCTTCTCGGAGCAGGCTGTCAGTAGTGCCGCTCGCTCTGGACCCCGAGCCGAAGCAATTCCTGATCCCCGAGACGGTACACCTCGCTCATGACCACGTGCTCGGCCATGAACTTGTAGTAGATGACCTGGTTGGCG
>Ga0315291_10001026_pt1 | contig 37649 bp, 30 predicted proteins | sample YL17G12_20_MG_FD_203070 | JGI IMG/M metagenome (GOLD analysis project Ga0315291, IMG submission 203070) | Sediment microbial communities from Yellowstone Lake, YNP, Wyoming, USA - YL17G12_20 | ecosystem: Environmental > Aquatic > Freshwater > Lake > Sediment | place: USA: Wyoming | collected...
AAGTGACCGTGGTTCTATGCGGCGACCGCGAAAAGGTCAAGGGTGATGCAAAAATAAATCTCGATGTCCTCGAACGCCTGGGCCAATCGATTGAGAAGTTGGACATCCACGATGCGGGTGTCAACAGTCGAATTGAGGAGCTTGCCGCTGGCGACGATATGCTTGTTGATGCCATTTTTGGCACGGGTCTTACGGGGCAATTGGGTAATGAGCACAAAGGTCTGATAGAAAGTATAAACGCCCTGAATCGACCAATTCTGGCAGTGGACATTCCATCCGGGCTTGACTGCGACACTGGTCAGCCGCTCGGTGCCGCCATTAGGGCAGCATATACGGTAACTTTCGTCGCGGTCAAAAAGGGCTTTACCGAAAGTGACTCCGCTCAATACACAGGCGAGGTTTTTGTTGCCTCAATAGGTGTCGAACCGCCTGTGGCGGAGAAATAATCAATCGAAGGGTGGATTTGGTTGACGGCAAAGGCCGATTAGGATAGGCTGTGGGCGAGAAGGTGAGGATTGTAAGGAGATTCGTGTTCGATAAATACCTGAAAGGAATAAACAAGGCGTATTCACGCAGAGACGCCACTGAGCATACCCATCGGCCTGCGCTGAAGGGGCGTATCGATGGGTTTTTGCAGTGGTTAAAGCATCCTAATGTCCAGAAAATAAATCTTTATGGATTGACAAATGGATGGACGTTTTGATATAATTGTGCGTGTGGCATGGAGGAGGTTAAAATTATCAGACCTTATACCACAAGGAAAACGTGTGCTTTGGAGCATGCCTAAGGAGTCTATGTTGAATTAGAACCGACACAGGGAGGTGGTAGGTATTGATGCTGCCTTTTCCTGCAGGCCTGCAGGAATGTGCTTGATGTTGTGATGATATGAATATATTATTGAAGACTTGCGACAAACAATTCCGATAATATTAGATAAGGATGGTAGTGTTTGTCGTGTGCTAATGTAATCCTGGACACGGGTACGCAGGTCGCTGACACAAGCGGATGAATGGAGCGATGGAAGAAAGGAGCACGGTATATGGGGAAAGAGCAAAAAGCGGCAGAGAAGCCAAAAGCAGAAGAAAAAAAGTTTTTTGCTGGTGAGGAGACGAATGAGCAATTTGATGCCGTGCTTTCTCGTTTGTCCGAGTGGATAAAGGCTGACTTGGTCAACTTAGAGATTGATGCGGATGGGGATATCCGCTTTGAATTGCGAAGTGAAATGGCGGAGCTTCTGGGGGGCGAAGTACCCACGGGATTGACACATAGTGACGTTCAGGAAATTGTCCGGAAGGAAATGACAACATTGGTGTCGGCAAGACTTAAATCGGACACGAGAGAATGGCTTGAATTGCAGAAGCAACTCCATGGGAATATGGATGCTATGCTGGAGCGGAGCAAGAAAGCGTTTTCTTTGCTCGTGGATAAAAGCCTGAAAGAGAGGCTGTTACTGCGGAAGGCAACACCGGCTTACGTTTCGCCGTCAATTAGACAAGTGGTTATGACAACTTACCACGTGGAATCGGGAGAGGGTGAGAAGGTTGACGTGCCGGTTGCCTGTTTGGAATTTGAGTTTGCGAAGCCGCAGTCAGGGTATGCCTTTGAGGTGAATCTGAGGGGGCCAAGTTTTAGGATAGGCCGTAAGGATGACGTAAGGGTGACTGCGGACCTTCATAAGGACGACATAGACGACCTGATAAAGAAGCTGGAGAAGATCAGGGGAGAAATGACCGGCGAAAAGTGAGACGGATGAGTAGGAGGACCTATGGCTGAAAAGGCTATGAGTAAAAAAAACCATTTAGCAGAGCAAGTCTTGGACGAGGCTCAGAAAACTGCTTTGCCGAAGGAGTATCTGGAAGCTGTCGTTGAAATTGTGGTGTCGCATGGTGTGGGCCACGTGGGATGGGAAATGTCGCAAGGCAGTGCAGATCTTGTCAAGCTCCTTCTTGTCAAGCTGTTGGCAAGGTCGGCGGGCGAGAGGTCTATGGTAGAGAAGATTGCGCAACTGGATAGGAGGACTCTGGTCCACAGTTCACAATTAGAGAAGGTGGAAGCGGATATAGAGGGTCAGAAAAGACGGCGAGGTGAAATCAAAACTGGGGTAGGCATAAACGGCGGGCAGGAATGGCCGTTATACGCGACCAAGGACTTCGAGACAATTGTCCAGAGGACGCGGGATATCGAGAATGCGGGCGGCGACAGTTCGCAGATGCTATACTGTATGATAGAACTGGAGACATTGCTCGATGCGGTGGCGAAGAAGGCAAGGGCTACTGGTAGGAAGTACGAGGGAAGATTGGCCGCATCTCTAAGGGACGTATGCAGGATTTATGAACCGGATGAGATATCAGAGGAGCAAGCGAAACGATTTGGGGCCTGTGTGCGCGCCCTAATAGAGGGGTGGGGTGGGCTGAACAGAGAAAAGGTCAGTTTGATACGGAGTAAGTTGCTGGAGGTGGGCCTTACTTGGCTGCCGGTAACCAGGAAAGCTCAAAAGGAGATAGAGGAAGCGAAAAGGTCGAATAGTACGGCAAATGGATAAGGAAAAAAAGAGTCTTTTCCTGGACACTGCGACACAGATAGCTCGCCACTGGCACAGCGAACCGACGCGCACTGAGACACAAGAGCAACTTCACGGGCGGAGATTATATTGCTCCCGGTATGTCAAGTGTCAGTGCAAGGCAACGCAGTTGAACTCGATTATATACCTGCACAATCTCCTGCTTAAATCGGAAGACCTACTCCAAGCCATACAGAAAACTACAGAATGGCGGTTTTCCGAAGAAGCTGGCAGCCAATTGACTTCTGCGGTGCTACCGCGGATTGTTGATATAGCCTACTGGATATCGCGGAAGTACAAAACGTATGAGGAACAGGTGGACGGACTGAGAGACCTGATTGAGGACGCGTGGGAGACACTGTTCCACGATGGGATAGCGCTACCTTTGGTTGATGAAACGGGGTGCGTGTATGCAGCGGGTCATCCGAAGATGGGGGTTAGTGGAGCATACGAGCCGATAAGAGTATCTTGTAGCCAAAAGGATCCGCCAGAATGTCGGATAGAAGAGTTCTGGGAGAACCATTGGGACGAAATTGGGGTTTTGGCAGGTATGGATATCGATGCGATTAGAGCCAGACCAAAGGATACAGGGGCTTTGGATGAAGTGAAGGAGTATGCTGGCAGGGTTAGAGGTCGTGGGTCACCCCACGGGAAGACTTGCACTTTTTATCTTAGCGACGCGATCGTGTGTTTGGAAAGCACGCACTGTCCTGAACCCGCAAATGTTCACAGCACCAACAAGAAGCATTTCCGACCGCTATGTGAGGTGCTTGGGATTAAGTGTGAACCCTCGGACGAATAAGCTGTTGGCCGACTATCCAGTAATATCCTCTGTGGCAGATTGGGGAAGAGTCCGTCGGGTTCGGGTTAAAATGCCCCCGCCTTGCTTATCTGCCCTTTGTATCCGATGAAGTACAGGAATCTTTCATAGTTGAATACAGGAATCCACAGCGCCTGTGCCCGGCCCTGGACTTCCTTGTATTGGTTAAGTCTTTGTAACGATGCCTCGTATTTTTCCATCGCCTTTGGGTCCAGCTCTTGGTCTTCGAGCGTCGGCTTTTTGAGGACCTGCGGCTGGTTGCCCAGAACTAAATAGTGGGTATCGACCGAGATTGTCTCGGCGACCTTGCCGCCCCATTTTTCAATCAGTCCTTTTATCCTGTCAGCTGCATCGGCGTCGAGGGTTCCATCGCCGTTGATGTCAAAATCGCCTGCAATGATAAATACGTTCGTCTTGTCGCTGTCCCAGATAAGGTTGGCGACAAAGTCACCCTGCAGGATGGGCCTTTTTATCTCCGAACGCAGGACCCTCGCTGCGGAGAAATTCTTTGCAACGTCAAATACCTCGATTTCGGCCTTGCCTTTGCCGTCTTTGGGAATGGGTGCGTTTCTATCGTAAACCGAGAAAGTCAGGCCTTGATAAACGCGATTGTCGCTGCCGATGTTGAGGTGGACCGTCTTCGCCGAGTCGTTGACCAATAGTATTTCGCCGTCGGGTTTGAACGCCGCGACCTCGCGGTCGGGCGGCGGCTTGACCTTCGCAAGCTCTTCCTGCGCGCGGTTCACCATATTCTCAGCCGTCTCCAGCTCCGCCTTGGTCTTTAATAGCTCCTGGTTCGCTGCCTTCAGATTGGCTCGCTCCTCGTCTAATTGGGCCATAAGGGTCTGGACCTGCTGGTCGGCGGTCTGCTGCATCAGGACCTTAAGTCCGTTGTAGTCCTGCATTGTCTCGTTGACCTGCTGTTGCAGATTGTCTTTCTCGGCCATCAGTACCTGCTCTTTCGCAAAGCTCGTTGTCATCGCATCGTCAAATCTCTGCTGCAGGTCCTGGAGCTGTTGCTTCAAACCTGCTCCCTCGCTCGTGGCATTATCCATCGCCGTTTTCAGGGCCTGGATTATCCGCACAAGTCCCGGTGCATTGGGGTCGGTGCTTGTTATCTGAATGTATTGTTGGGCTGTTTTTAGTGCATTGCCCGCTGCTGTGCCGGCGTTCTTGACCTTGACTTCGGCAGAAGTCGGTTCCGGCACCCCGCCAACGACCGCCGATACCGCCTGGTCGAGGTAATCAGTCATTGTGGCGAGCCAGCTTTTGCCGCTCTGTCTTGTGCCGACTATGGTCCCGAGTGCCTGCTGCTCTCTGCTGTCGGCCAAGTCGTTGATTTTATTGTCTAAGTTGGCTGCTGTGGTCCTGTATTCTTCCGCTTTGACATAGTAAATGACCGCAATAGTGGTTGCAGCGATAAAGAGCCCTACGAAGATTATCAGGGTGTAGAGCATTGCACTGCTTTGCTGCCTTTTGGCTGGTGGCATAATAAACCTCCTTCGAGAATACTTAATAATTAGCCATCAAGGCCCCTTTTTGAACTATATTATTATCGCCTGAAACTATCTATAAGTCAACAAAAAAACAATACCCACGCTGTTTTTACAGTCGTAATAGCCGCTTGTCGGTTAATCTGCATTATGAATATGGGACGGGCTCGTAATGTCAAAAGTGTCAAAGTTGCTCCAACAGTGGCGGCAATTCGGTAAGCCGGCGTATCACGTATTTCGCTTCAGCATCAGCATTGGGGGCAGGTTCTGTGTGGATGCCGGCAAGGCGGACTATCTGGATGGTCGAAAAGCCCAGCTTATTCGGTGCGATAAAATCCTTGACCGCATTGTCAGCCACATAAGCCATATTTTCCGGCTTTGTATTTAGAGTTCCCATTAGCTTCTCAAAACTAACCGGCGACGGTTTCCAGAATCCCCTGCCAAGCTGCTCAGTGTAGATTATGCACTTAAAATACTTCTCAATCCCCAGCGCCTGAACTTTTAATTGCTGGGCCGGCAGAAAACCATCTGTCAGGAGCGCCAGCGTGTATCTGCCGCTTAACCGATTGAGAGCGTCCCCGCTGTCCTCAGGCAGTGTTATCTTCGGGCTATGATTTCGATAGACCTCCACTAACTTGGCGATGAGCTTTTCATCATAGCCTATGCCAAGCTGGTCGAGTCCGGCGTTGAATGTCTTTGTGTGATTGCCGGCGGTAAATTGCCTCCAGAGGGTGTCAAAAATTTGCCCGGCCTTGTCTTTTAACCGGGGCATATCTGGCGAGTTTGCAAGAAACCGGCCAACAGCAGCAAACCCGCTTCTGCAATACTCCACCTCATCATATAGCGTGTCATCTAAATCAAAAGCGACTGTTGTTATCATAATTTGCGTCTCATATCTTGCCGTTTGGGCCGGTGAAGATATAGCAGAGGAGCTATACACCGTGCACTTGTTACACTATAATACGCGTTGACCGTCCAGGTGTCGATAGCTTCAATTGGTGAGCAGTCGGTAGCCAATAGTATCATAGTTGGGGAAAGCCGGTGACTGGGAATAGAAAGGCGGACTTATGGAATTTTTGCAGATAATGCGGCCTGCACACTGGACCAAGAATATGTTCGTATTCGCGGCCCTTATATTCGGTAAAAAACTCTTTGGCCCGGCTAATGAAGTCTTTTTGGCGGTTGCCAGCGCCATCGGCGGATTTTTTTGCTTTTCTCTGGCTGCATCGGCCATTTATATCTTCAACGACATAATCGACCGTGAAACGGACACCCTCCACCCCGAAAAACGCACCAGGCCCATCGCAGCAGGCGATGTCGGCGTCGGTTCCGCTGCCGTGTTATCTGTGCTTTGTGCGGCGGTCGCCCTGATTGGCAGCTTTCTCCTTGCCCGCAACCTTGCGGTCATCACCCTCGCATACATTGTCCTGATGGTTCTTTATTCGCTTCTGCTGAAAACAATAATGATTCTGGATTGCGTCGTAATATCCGTCGGCTTTTGCCTGCGTGCCATTGCGGGGGCCGTCGTGGTGGGCGTATTTATCTCGCCCTGGCTGATTATCTGCACCTTCGCCTTGTGCCTGTTCCTCGCCTTCAGCAAACGCCGCGGTGAAATCGTCCATCTTGGCGAAGACAGCGAACTATTTCGCAAGACCCTGGCCGGTTACACGCCGGAACTATTGGCCCACATGCTCGATGTCACCAGCGGCCTGGCGGTCGTATGTTTTCTGCTTTATGCGATGGACGACAGGACCTTCCGGATTTTTGGCACGAACAATCTTGTCTATACTACGCCGCTCGTTTTGTATTGCATCTTCCGCTTTAGCGCCCTGATACAGAAGGGCAGGTTCTCAGACCCGCTGCAGGTTATCCTGCGCGATGTGCCGTTTCAGGCCGGCCTTGTGCTGTGGGTCTTGTCCTGTATTGCCATTATTTACGCCGACAAGCTCGGCATCGGCCTGGGGCGGATTTGGGCCTACTGACCCGCCTTTGGCGGGTTGGTCGTTAGTGCATAGTGACGCAACAAAGACTCCAAAAAGTTTTGGCTGCCGCCGGTATCGACTCTCGCAGAAAGTGCGAAGAATTGATACTCAACGGCGCTGTTACCGTGAACTCGCATGTAGTAGATACGCTGCCTGTCTTCGTTGACCCCGAAAAAGATGTCATCGCCGTCCACGGTAAAAAGATTCGCGCCGAACAGAAGGTCTATTTTCTTTTGAATAAGCCAAAGAGCGTGATTTGCACCAACAGTGACCCGCAGGGCCGGAAAAGGGCTATAGATTTTGTCCCTTGCCGCCAGCGCATCTTCTGTGTCGGCCGGCTCGATGCCGATACCGCCGGCCTTATTATCCTCACCAATGATAGCGAGCTGGCAAACAAGTTGATGCACCCGCGGTATAAAGTGCCCAAGACTTACCTTGTCAGGGTCAGGGGCTATGTTGACGATGAAACGGTCGAGAAGCTCAAAAAGGGGGCTTGGCTGGCTGAAGGCAAAATCGCCGGCGCAGCCGTCGAAATATTGAGCCGAGGCCATCAGGAATCGCTGGTCCATATTACCATTCGACAGGGGCTTAATTGGCAGATTCGCAAAATACTGGCAAGGGTGGGACTGCCGGTAAGGTCGCTCAGAAGGACCCGAATCGGCTCAATCACGGACAGGGGCCTGAGCGTGGGCGGCTTCCGGGAGCTGACCAAAGCCGAAGTCGCATACCTGCGGAAAATAGGTGAGTAGTCGTTTGGTATTTAGCCCGCCGTTTCACGGCGGGCTCCGCCTAAAACTATGAACAACGAACTATGAACAATGAACTACGAGCGACGAGCGACGAACTTCATCGCCAGATTGCCTGCCAGAGCCAGTTTTCGGCAATTCGCGTCAGGTCAGCAAAGTCCACAAGATTATCTTTAGTGAAGTCAGCTTCTAAAGAACCGGACCGCAGCCATTGGTTGGCAAGTTCAGCAAAGTCGAACATATTTACGAGACCATCGCCGTTTAAATCCGCACCATCCTTTTCACCGGCAAAAGGCATAACAATAGTGCTTACATTGGCAGGTACACCATCAACTATCTGAACCGTTGTTGTTGATGTATTCAGGTACTTGCTGTGAACGGCGGTAGCAGTATACGTTCCAGCCGGAACGTTGTAAATTATGTAGTCGCCGTTGGGGTCAACATCCGCAAATCCAGCAAAGTTTGCCGTGGTCGAATCCGTAAGTAATACGGTAGCCCCCAAAACAGGTTGGCTGGTAGTGTCTAATACTTTGCCTGTAACCGTACTCCCTTGCGAATTGTAATACAGATTAACGCCGGTTGTTCCGACGGGTACATTAAACACGGAATCTCTCAGAGCGAATGACTGTATTTCGTCGGCGGTGTTGCTTGCTACAAGGAGGTGAACATCGCAGTTAACGCCCGGCGGCAGCGAGGTAATGGCAAAGGGTCCTGCCTGTTGCAAATCAGTTTCACTAACTGACTGTATAGTGTACCAGGTATCGGGGTCAATTACAGTTCCTGTTTCGAAGACGCTGATGATAAAATTGCCGGTCTTGGGGTACCCGCCCGGGTTATTAACGGAACCGGAGATTTGACCGCCTGTCTGAACGGAATAAGCCGTAATATCAGGAACATTTACGGGCTGATTTACATCCGTTATTGTAACTTCCTGAGGTAATGCGCCAAAGTCGTCCTCATCGATATTGATAGCATAAGTACCCTTGGGCAACCTTATTCTGTACTGGCCGTTAATATCGGTTTCGGACCATCCATCGCACAGTCGCCCTTCGAAATCATATTCGAAATTGCTCAACGGATTGCCGTTGGGGTCTTTTATATAACCGCTCACCAGAGCGCCTTTGTGTAAGGCAACAATGCGATTTGACCTCTCCTCGCCTTCATTTAAGTATATCATGTCGGCGGGCCACGGCAGACTCCAGGCGTAACCGGTATCAACATTTGGCTTTGCCTTGATTTCAGCTACCCCAGGCTGAAGATTTGTAATGGTGAATGTTCCATCTACATCAGAGAAGTCATTCTGCCAAACGGCGTACCTTTCGCTCCAATAAGTTACCTCAATACCTGCCAGCGGCTGGGCGGTATCGGCATCAATCACTTTGCCGGATAGACTTGCTCCTACCGGCAGCGCAAAATCGAGGTTATTGATGTCCCCAGTCAACTCAAATTCAGTTCCAATCCACGCATAATAGGATTCTGGTTCGGCTCTGATTTTAACCCAACCCTTCGGAAGGTTGGTAAAATTATACATTCCGTTTGCATCTGTGTAGTCATCCATCCACACCTCAAAGTCATTGTTCCAATAAGTCACGTGAATGTTGGGCAAAGGCAGGCCGGTTGCTTTGTCGGTTACTTTGCCTGATACTGTGCAACGCCCCATTCCAATGGCGCTGTCACCACCGGCGTACCAACTTTCGTTTCCATTCGTCTGATTTTCATTGACGATGGTGGCAGGGTCATCGTTGTTCGCCTGGTAATCGGCGTCATAGGCTGTTACAGCCACATAGTAGGTGCCTGCTGCCTCAAGTTCTGTTATGGTATAGGCTAATGAGTCTCCGACATCCACAACATTTTCAAAAAACGGCCCCTTTTGCGTGCCCCAATAGACTTTATATCCCCTGACATCACCTTCGGGATTGGAATCCCAGTTGACCATTATATCTGTAGCCGTTTTGGAAATGGTTAATCCTGTGGGCGGTGAAACAGGAGCGTCGGTGCGGATAGATGTTTCAAACGGAAAATAATTCACAACTCCCTTAGTTGCGTCATCGAACCAGTCGTATATCTTATCCTGGATTTCCGACTCAATATCAGTTCCCCACCAGTTATTGCCGGCATTCAAAAAGATTGAACCTGCGGGATTGTTATTCCATAGTTCGTAAACAGCGGCATTAGCAAAGATATTGTTGTAATTAAAGGCGGGGTAGGAATTGAGATATATCGTGCAAGGAGCAAATGTATCGGTTGCCACATTGCCGGTGAGGGTGTTGTATTTGAATTCATCACTGCAGCCGAAAACAGCGCTGGCAATTTGTGCGCTGTTGTCCAAGATGGAATTGAGAGAGATTGCCGCCGCGCCGTAGATTCCGCCGCCGGTTGATGCTGTGTTATCGCTGATTATATTGTTAGAGATGAGGGTTCCACCATAAATTCCGCCATCATGGATTCCGCCACCGGAGCCGGCTGTATTGTAAATTATTATATTGTTAGATATTGTAGCTGTGCTTGAATAATTCAGCATTATGCCCCCACCTTCGCCCTCAGTGGTGTTTGTCAGGGTATTATCTTTGATAATATTATTCGTGATTGTGGCGTCGCCGTCCACAATATGGATGCCGCCTCCTCCGCCGCCAGCAGCGTAACCTAACGCTCTGTTGCCGCTAATGATATTGTTGAATATGATACTTGTGTTGGAATAAGTAAAAATCCCGCCGCCTCCGTATGAACCCCCAACTTCAGCGTGGTTATTCTGAATACGATTGTCAGATATTATGGCTGTGCCACCACAAATACCAATTCCACTATCGGCGTTGTCGGTGATGGCATTGTTGGTAATCTTAATGAGTCCGGTCAGGTTATAGGCGATGATTCCCGATGCAGAATTGTTCCGAACGATGCAGTGGTTGATAAACGGATGAGCATTATCCATTCTTACCGCGCCATTATAATCAATAGTCTCTCCGCCTGCATACTCGACAATGCAGTGTTCGAGAATCGATCCATCTATGTAGTTTCCATCTATATCGAATGCTGCATCCTCGCTTGAATCGCTGAAAAAGATATATGCCCAATCCCCCGGAGCAGGCACACTTTTTCTTGAGGTGAATGTAATCATGTTAGCATCTGTCCCTCTGGCAACGAGCTTTCCACTTATTTGAAGAGCCTTTTTATCTTCAAACTTTACTACTATCCCTTGCTCGACTGTCAAGGTTACCCCTCCCATGACAAGGACATTTCCGGTTACAATATATGGGCTGTTAGCTAACCTCCAGATTGTGTCTGTGGTTATGAACCCTGACACGAACGTGTCAGCCTGGAGATTGTAGGCCCAAAATGCGCATACGATTGCCATTAGAGCTAATTTTTTTCTAAACATAACCCACCTTCCTTTCTCGCTTTTGAAAAATCTTTTTTTGTCAAAACCTGCAGTAAAACCGCACTCTAAATACACAATAAAGACTGGATTCGGCGTTTTCACTCCTGGTTGCTCCTCCAACCATCTTCTTCGTAATGTATCAAATTCGTGTATAAAGTCAAGAGAATTAAGGTTTTGGGGATAAAATTCCGCTTTGTTCTTGCAATTTTGGGGCGAAACTGTATTATTTTGGCTAATCGTGCTTCGTGAATCGCCCCGCCAGTGCCAGGGCAGATAGCGAGAAGCTCAATGCGATATTCGCACGACGAACGACTAATAGTAGAAGGAGTAAACCGGATGCCCAGAGTTTGTTATTTTACAGGTAAGAAAACGGTGTTTGGCAGAAGTATCACCAGGCGCGGCAAGGCCAAGTATCTCGGCGGCGTCGGCAGGAAAATCACCGGTATCAGCAGCAGGAAGTTCAAGCCGAACCTCCAGAAACTCCGCGTCGTTGTCGATGGCAAGGCCCGCAGAATCAGGGTCTCGGCCAAGGCTATCCACATGGGGCTGGTTCAAAAGCGCCAGAAGCGAAACTATAAGCCCGCCGAAACTGCAACCAGCTAAGATGGTATCTTCGCTGCCGCCCTTAATCCGCCGTCCGCCGCGACTACCTGGTGGGCTGAACGTGGAAAGGTTCCGGTCAAACCAGAGTGATATTTCATATTTTGAAATCGATGTGTGTGATGAATTTTTCGGCAGCAGTCTTTTAGCGAGGCGGGTTTCGCCTCGCTTTTAGTTTAGGCAAAGGCCAAAATGGATAAAAAAATCGACCAGGCGCTTGTAAGAAAAGTCGCGAAGCTGTCTCGCCTGGAGTTGACCGACCATGAGGTCGAGGAATTCACGAGTCAATTAAGTGCGATTCTGGACTACGTGGAAAAAATGAATGAACTGGACACGACCGGCGTAGAGCCGCTGGCACATTGTCTGCCGATAGCCAATGTCCTTCGCGAAGACCGCGTTAAAGAGTCGCTTGGAACCGAGCGGACTTTAGCCAATGCTCCGCAGCGGGATGGTGACTTTTTCAAGGTGCCGAAAATACTTGATGAAACTTATAGTGCGTAAAAGCTGCAAGACTAAACGTAAAATCGCTTCGGAGGTATCTTACAATGAAAACCAGGTGCTTAGTTTGCGCCGCATTTGTCTCTTTTCTTTTAATTGGTTGTGCGAAGATGGAGTCGGCTAAAATGAAATGTGCTCCGGTTCTGACCCCCGGCCAGCATCCGCAGGTATTTGACAAGACAGTGGCTAAAACATTTAACTGTAAGTATCTGCTGTTTCTGCCGCAGGATTACGGCAAAAAGAAAGAGCAGTGGCCGTTGATTCTGTTCCTGCACGGTGCAGGCGAGCGAGGCAGCGACCTCGAAAAAGTAAAAAAGCACGGCCCGCCCAGGATAGTCGAGGAGCGAAAGGACTTTCCGTTTATTGTTGTCTCTCCGCAGTGTCCCGACGGCCGCTGGTGGCCCGAAGAAAACGAAATGTTGATAAATCTGTTGGATGATGTGGTGGCTAAGTGCAGTGTGGATAAGGAGAGGATTTATTTGACAGGCCTTAGTATGGGTGGCTACGGCGCCTGGGCCCTGGCCTCGGCTTATCCGGAGCGTTTCGCCGCCATCACGCCTATCTGCGGCGGCGGAAGAGGTTTTATGGCGGATAAACTGAAAGATGTGCCCGTATGGGCCTTCCACGGTGCAAAGGATAACGTTGTCCCGCTTAAAGAGTCCGAGGAAATGGTCAACGCCGTGAAAAATCGCGGCGGCGATGCTAAGCTCACCGTTTATCCTGAGGCCGGCCACGATTCCTGGACTGAAACTTACAATAACCCGCAGCTTTACGAGTGGTTTCTGCAGCACCGTAAAAACCGGACAAAATAATTCTTGATTTTTGCGATGATGGACCTGACTGCAAAAGAATTGCGTGACAAAATAGCCGCACGCCGGATAACCAGCGTCGAAGCAGCCACTGCGGTCTTCGAGCGGATAGACAAATTCGAGCCGACTATCGGCGCTTATATCAGCACTTTTCGCCGGGCCGCTCTGGACAAAGCGGCTGAGGTTGACCGCAAATTGGCCGCCGGCGAGCCGGTAGGTGGGCTGGCAGGTGTGCCGGTTGCGATAAAAGACAATATGTGCACAACCTTCGGTGCCACCACCTGTGCCTCAAAAATACTCCAGGGCTTCCATTCGCCTTACAACGCCACGGTTGTCGAAAAGCTGCTCGCCGCCGATGCCGTCATAATCGGCAAGACCAATATGGATGAATTTGCGATGGGCTCGAGCACGGAGACATCGGCCTTGAAGCGGACCGTTAATCCGTGGGATACCGCTCGTGTCCCGGGCGGCAGCAGCGGCGGTTCTGCCGCCGCGGTGGCGGCGGGCCTGTGTTTTGTCGCACTCGGTTCCGATACGGGCGGCTCGATTCGTTTGCCGGCCGGCTTCTGCGGCGTAGTGGGCCTGAAGCCTACTTATGGCAGGGTCTCGCGGTATGGACTTGTGGCCTACGGTTCGAGTCTGGACCAAATCGGCCCAATCACACAGACAGTAGCTGATGCTGCGTTAATGATGAATGTTATCGCCGGGCACGACCCCGCCGACAGTACCAGCGTTGATGAATCGGTCGCTCCGGTTTGTGATTACCTCCGGATGCTCGATGGGCCGGTGGAGAAACTTAAGATTGCGATTGTGCCGCAGTTCAATGCGGGCGCCGACCGGCAGGTGCAGAAATCTCTTTATGATGCAATTGACGTATATAAAAGGCTCGGGGCCGAAATCGTGGAAATGGATATGCCTCATCTGGATTACGCCATTGCTGCTTACTACATAATCGCCACCGCCGAGGCATCCAGCAACCTCGCCCGTTATGACGGCGTGCATTACGGTTATCGCAGTGAGAACGCAGCAGATTATGTCGAGGTCTATGCGAAGTCGCGGGCCGAGGCGTTCGGCAAGGAAGTCAAAAGGCGGATAATGCTCGGAACTTATGCGCTTTCGAGCGGCTATTATGACGCTTATTATTTGAAGGCCCTTAAGGTCAGGAATTTAATACGCGGCGATTTTGTCGGGGCCTTTGACAAGTGTGATTGCATTATGATGCCGGTCTCGCCCACGACCGCCTTCAAAATCGGCGAAAAGATTGACGACCCGCTGACGATGTATCTTTCGGATATTTATACGATAGCCGCAAATCTGGCCGGCGTCCCTGCCGTCAGCGTCCCTTGCGGTTTCGATGATAAGGGTTTGCCCATCGGTCTGCAGATACTTGCCCCGGCTTTTGCCGAAGATAAGTTGCTGCGGATAGCGAGAATGTTCGAGAAAGAGACCGACTGGCACAAAAGAAAGCCGGCAATCGTCGGTTAACAGGTAAAATAGAAATTCTAAATACGAATATCGAAGCATGAAACGAATCCTAACGACCGAAATTCAGATGACGAGAACGGAAAGTTTTGAAAATTTGAAATTTAGATTTTGAATTTGTTTCGGATTTCGGATTTCGAATTTCGGATTTATACGAAAGATAAAAGATGGCTGAATTGCAATACAAGCTCATCGTCGGCTTGGAAATCCACGTGCAGTTGTCAACCGGCAGCAAGATGTTCTGCGGTTGTGCCGTGCAGTTCGGCGGCCAGGCCAACAGCAGGGTCTGCCCGGTCTGCCTCGGTATGCCGGGCGTTTTGCCGGTGATGAATAAACAGGCGATTGAATATGCCGTCCTTGTGGCAATGGCCCTTAACTGCCGGGTCCATTCGTTCACAAAGTGGGACAGAAAAAGCTATTATTATCCCGATTTGCCGAAGAACTACCAGATAAGTCAGTACGATTTGCCGCTCGGCAAGAACGGCTTCATCGAAATACCGCCTGTGGAAGTTAAAGTAGAGGGCAGGGTGGGCTTCAGCCCACCGATAAGCTCTGCTGCGCAAACGAAAAAAATCGGAATAATCAGGACGCACCTCGAAGAAGATGCAGGCAAAAATCTCCACGCCACAGGTGATTTCTCGCAGGTGGATTTGAATAGGGCCGGCACGCCGCTATTGGAGATTGTTACCGCCCCCGACATAAATAGCGGCGCCGAAGCCCGGGTGCTGGCGATGGAGCTGCAGCGAGTCGTCAGATGCCTCGGCGTTTCCGAAGCCGATATGCAAAAAGGGAATATGCGTTTTGAGCCGAACGTCAATCTGGTTATTACTAAAGACGGCCGGCATTACAAAACGCCCATAGCCGAAATCAAAAACTTAAATAGCTTCCGCGCACTGGAGCGCAGCATCGACTACGAGCAGCAGAGGCAGCTCGATGAATTCCTCGAAACCGGCCGCGTGATGGAGATGGGCAATAAAACCACTCGCGGCTGGGACGATGAAAGGGAGGTAACGACCCTCCAGAGGGAAAAAGAGGAGGCTCACGATTACAGATATTTTCCCGACCCCGACCTTGTGCCGGTCGAGTTCACAGATACGTACCTGGCGAATATCCGGACGCGTTTGTGTGAGCTTCCGCTCAAGAGACAGGTCCGCTATGTTAATGAATACAAATTGAGCGATTATGACGCAGGCGTTCTGACGGCCGAGCGTTTGGTGGCCGAGTTTTTCGAAGCTGCCGTTGCCGCCGGCGCTGAACCCAAGCGAGTATGTAATCTGCTCACTCAGGTTGGCCTGAAATTGGCCAACGAGGCCGGCTGCACCCTTGCCCAGCTGGGCCTGCAGCCCGCCGATGTCGCCGAATTGGCGAAAATGATTGAGGCCGGCCAGGTCAGCGCTACCGCAGGCAATACCATTTTGGAGGAAATGGCAAAAACCCGCAAAGCCCCCTGCGTAATTGCTGGAGAATTAAACCTGCTTCAAAAAAGCGACACCGGCCAGTTGGAGGCGGTTGTTGACCAGGTTCTTGCGGAGAATCCCGCGGCGGTCGCCGATGTTACCGGCGGCGGCAAAAAAAGCGACAAGGCAAGGAGCTTTTTGCTCGGCCAGGTTATCCGGAAAACCAAAGGTCAGGCAAACCCGAAAATTGTTTCTGAAATTCTTTCTAAAAAATTACCTTGACATCTCCGGAAGTAGTTGTTAGAAAAATTAGCCAGAGCTAACAAGTCAGGCAAAGGAGCGAACAGGTAACGAGAGCCGCTTGGCCTTGGTTACTGTTTAGACCGAACGGTGCGTTGGACGGGAGAGCGCAAGGATGCGGGATTTGGATGCTGGTGGGAAGGAAATTACGGGGGAAATTAAGGCACTCCATTCGCGCGTAACCAAATTGGAGCAGGCCAGCCGCAGCTTAGCCGGACACAAAGATGCGGATGAGGAGCTGGACGAGGCCTGGCGCGAGTGGGAAGCCACCTTCGATGCAACCAAAGACTCCATCATTCTGACCGATGGCGACTTCAAAATCATTCAGGCGAACCTCGCGGCCTCACAGCTTTTTGGCAGGTCCCTCGACGAAATAATCGGAAAGACCTGTTATCAATTACTCCACGGAACAGACCGCCCCCCAAAAGAATGTCCGTTGGCAAAAGCAAAAAAAACAAAAAAACACGAGGACGTGGAGTTTTATTTGCCTCAAAAAGGCATCTGGGTGATAGCTTCCGTGGACCCCATTCTCGACGACCACGGCGAGGTAAGCAGCGCCGTTCATATCATAAGAGACATCACTGACCGCAAAAGAGCGGAGGAATTGCTGCGAAAAGAAAGGGATAGAGCACAGAAATATCTTGATGTTGCCGCGGTTATGCTGGTAGCCATCGACACCGAGCAAAGGGTCGGCCTTATAAACAAAAAGGGCTGTGAAATCCTGGGCTACAGCGAAGAAGAAATCACTGCGAAAAACTGGTTCGATAATTTCCTGCCGAAAACGGTCAGGAAAGAGGTGAGGACGATTTTCGAAAAGATGGTCAAAGGAGAAATTGACCCGCCCGGGTATTATGAGAACCCCATCCTCACCAAAAGCGGCGAAGAAAGACTTATTGCCTGGTATAATACCGTCCTTCGAGATGATAAGGGCCGGGTCATCGGCACCTTAAGTTCCGGCGAAGACATCACCGAACGCAAAAAGGCAGAACAGGCGCTCCGCGAGAGCGAGGAAAAATACAGAGACCTCTTTGAAAATGCGGCAGAGGCCATAATTACTTTGGACTTGAACGGACATATCACCGGCGCAAATAAGTTGATTGAAAAATATGGATTCAAAAAAGAGGAATTGCTTGGCAGGAAATATATTGATTTTGTTGTCGAGACGTTCAGGCCCAAATCAGCCGAGGATTTTGAGACGTTGGTTCGAGGCAGTCCGGTCCAGGGCGAAATGGAGGCAGCCACTCCCACAGGACGTATCGCAGTTGAATATAGGGACAACCCGATAATGCGTGAAGGCAAGGTCGTTGGTGTTCAGATGATTCTGACGGATGTTACTGCGCGTAAGCACGCCGAACGAGAGATTGCAATGCTCGCAAAATTCCCTGAGGAAAATCCTAATCCAATCCTGCGCGTCTCAGTGGAAGGGATTGTCATTTACAGTAACCAACCCGCGATTGTTTTGTTAGAGGCGTGGGGCTGTCGTGTCGGCCAATCTCTTCCAGGCCATTTGTATCGATTAGTCTTGGGCGCACTCAACTCCGGCCAGACCCAGGAGTTCGAAAACAATTGCGGCAGCCGCACATTCTCCATACGGCTTGTGCCTATCGGGGGCTCCAACTATGTCAATGTCTATGGCCTCGACATCACCCAGGAGAAACTTGCCAAACAGCGGCTTATTCAGGACCGAGCGCAGCTAAAATCTTTGACCTCGCAGTTGACCTTGACTGAGGAGCGAGAAAGGCGGCGGCTCGCCGCCGAGCTTCACGACCGAATCGGTCAGTCGCTGGTTATCTCTAAAATCAAGCTGGAAGCCCTTCGCAAGTCGGGGCGTAGCCGAAAACTCGATAAAGCGCTGGAAGATGTCTGTAACACCATCGGCCAGACAATTCATGATACCAGGACCCTGACATTCGACCTCAGCAGCCCTGTGCTCTACGAGCTGGGTTTTGAGACCGCTGTCAGCCATTGGCTGACCGAGCATATCCAGAAAAAGCACGGCATTACTGTTGAGTTTGAAGACGATGGTCGCCCCAAACCTTTGGATGATGATATCCGGGTCCTTTTGTTCAGGGATGTTCGCGAATTGCTTATTAACGTCGTCAAGCACGCCCGTGCAGCCAAAGTGAAGGTCTCTGTTCGCAGGGTCGATGACCGGATAAGTGTCCGGGTCGAAGATAATGGCGTGGGGTTTGACCCCAAAAATGTTGCCTCAGTTTCTACTAAAAACGGCGGATTCGGCCTTTTCAGTATTCGGCACCGCCTGGAGGAGTTGGGATGTCATCTTCAGATTGACTCCGCACCAGGCCGAGGATGTATAGTTACGATGACCGCCCCAATAAAGCAAGGAGGGATTGGCGATGCAGGAAGCAGCAAACTTACTTAGAAAAACAGGAATCGATGTCCTGGGCGATGTTGTCTGGGGTGCGCACTTCTGTCTGTTCTACAGAACTAAACAGGACTTGATTGATATACTTGTGCCTTACTTTAAGGCCGGTTTGGAAAATAACGAATTCTGTATTTGGGTTACTGCAAACCCCCTCACGCCGAAACAGGCGGAAAACAACCTGAAAAAAGCTGTCCCCGATTTAGACACCTATTTAAAAAAAGGCCAAATCGAAATATTACCTTATGACCGGTTGTATCTTTACCGGGGCCGTTTTGACCGGCAGCGGGTCCTGAAAAAATGGGCGGATAAGCTCGACCAGGCGATTGCCGGCGGATATGACGGTATGAGGGTAACAGGTAATTTAAGCTGGGTCGATGAAAAGGTCTGGCACGATTTTATTGAATACGAGCACGCCTTAAATGGCACAATCGACAAGCAGCGGATAATTGCCGTTTGCGCTTACTGCCTCGATACCTGTGGGGCTGCTGAGATTGTTGAAGTAGTCAACAATCATCAATTGGCTCTTATCGAGAAGGCAGACAAATGGCAGTTTGTGAAAAATGCCGAGCGCAAGCGCGCGGACGGAGAGGCCCGCCTTTACCAGGCGCAGCTCAAGTCTCTGGCTTCGGAATTATCTCTTGCCGAGGAACGCGAGAGGCGCCGCATAGCCACGGAGCTTCACGACCGAATCAGCCAATCCTTGGTTATCTCCAAAATCAAATTGGAGGCCCTCCGCAAATCCGGCTACGGCCGGAAGCTTGACGGGGCATTGGAAGAGATATGCAGCTCCCTTGGCCGGGTGATTCAGGATACCAGGGCCATAACGGTTGACCTCAGCAGCCCCATCCTCTACGAGCTGGGCTTTGAAACAGCGGTGCAGGAATGGCTCACCGTCCAAGTTCAGGAAAGACACGGTGTCAAAACCGAATTTGAGGATGATGGGCAGGTCAAGCCGTTGGATGATGATATCCGGGTCCTTTTATTCAGAGATGTTCGCGAATTGCTTATCAACGTGGTCAAACATGCCCGCGCAAATAATGTGAAGGTTTCCATTAAAAAGACCGGCAGTGCGATATCCGTTACTGTCCGGGATGATGGGGTGGGCTTTGACCTTGCAGAAGTTTTTTCAACGGCGGCCAAAAAAGGCGAGTTCGGGCTTTTCAGTATTCGTGAACGACTGGGGCGATTGGGGGGCAATCTTGAAATTGAATCGGCGCCCGGCTGCGGGTGCAGAGTTACAATGGTTGCACCGTTAAAACAGGAAAAGGTAAGTGAGGGAGATAAAGATGAGCATAAGAATTCTATTAGCCGATGACCACGGAATCGTCCGTGAAGGGCTGCGGTTCCTGCTCCAGAAGGAGCCCGACATCGAGGTGGTCGGCGAAGCCGAGGACGGCCTGAAGGCCATCGAGCTTGTTCGCCGGCTTCTGCCCGACATCATTGTTATGGATATTACTATGCCCAATCTCAACGGCATTGAGGCCGCCCGCCGGATTGTTCACGATTTCCCTAAAGTAAAAGTGCTGACCCTGTCGATGCATTCTGACAGGATGTTTGTCGTCAGCATGCTCAAGGCCGGCGCATCAGGTTATCTGTTGAAGGAGTGCCTCTCTGACGAGCTGGTAAAAGCTGTCCGGGCCGTGGCTGCCGGCGAGTGGTATGTCAGCCGGAAAATTGCCGGCTTGGTAATGGGGGATTATGTAAGTCGCCTGCTCGAAACGTCTGATTCGCCCTTGGATGTCCTTACCGACAGAGAGCGTCAGGCGCTTCAGCTTGTGGCCGAAGGCAAGAGCACCAAAGAAATTGCCATATTGCTGCACGTAACTGCCAAGGCCATCGAGGCAACACGACGGAAAGTGATGGAAAAGCTGGGTGTGCAAAGCATACCTGAGCTTGTCGTAAAGAGCATCCAGTGGGGTTTGATATGCGTCCAGCGTGAGTGATTGCCGCCGGATGCCTGACAAACCGCGGGTGTTATGGGTCGTTTCAATATGGGGGTTTTGTCTGGCTTGGGGACATTTAGCATCTTTTTAGTCCCATAACAGCATTTGGTCGGTCCGATAATAGGTTTTCAGAAGCCAAAATGTAGGAATAACCTATACAGCTTTTTTTGCCTAAGGCCGATAAAAATGCTGACACAAGTCAGTCCGACAGCATCAGAGATTCTTTTTTGGGGGGCAGGCGGTGGGTGAGAAAAGGTATAAATCTTGTTGAGCCGTTACTGGGGGGCGCCAATCCGCCGGTACCAGTGGATTGGCGGAACTGCCTCGCCGAGGGTTACTTTTGGGGCAGATATAGGCCAGTAGTCGGTATCTCTGGCGGACGAAGTTGCTCGCCGTTGGCCTGCCCCCTTTTTGTTTCTTCCTGCGGTTCGGTGCGAAAATGACATTGCAGCATAGATTCTACCTGCAAACGCGAATCGCACCCTTTTGATGCTCGGCGGGAGTTTTTGGCTTGCTTTTCAGTATCTTGCCTTCTGTCCCTGCCGGCAGTCTCTTGATATTTTCCCAATGTCGGACAATGACCATAACCGGTATCGCGGTTGCCCCCACAAATAATGGCCACAGCTCGGCGAACTTCCAGCTCGGTGTGAGTGCTGTCACGAGCGCCAACACGACGGGAAAGGCAATGGAAGCAGTGATGGAAGCCAGCGAAACATATCTCCAGATTAGGGCGACCGCCCCCCATACTGCAACGGCGGCGGCCGCACACACCGTATAGTATGGCCACAGGCCCAGCGCAACTCCGAAGCTCGTTGCGACTCCCTTGCCGCCTTTGAACTTTAGATACACTGGAAAGATGTGCCCCAGGATGGCCGCGCAGCCCACCGCCAGCCACAGCCACAGCAGAACAACTTTTTGCGGATGTGCCTGGGCCGACGTAGCATTTCTGACAAGAAACATTGTTACTAACATTGGCGCCAGGCCCTTGAGCATGTCCAGCGAGAAGCAGATATACGCCCACTTTCGCCCCAGTGCGCGGGAGACGTTGGTTGCCCCGATGTTGCCTGAGCCTATCGAGCGCAGGTCTTTTCCGTGCGCCTTGGCGATGAGCAATCCAAATGGTATTGAGCCGAGCAGATAAGCCCCGATTATTGCAAGTGCAAAAGTCGTGTCCATTTATCCGGCGTCTTTCCTTTGCAATATGGATTCATAAACGGATACTAACTGTTTTGCAGCGCGTTCGATAGAGACTTTTTCGATTAAGTTGTCCGCGGCAATCGCCTCCGATGCCTTCTGAATGTTCTTTTTGTCCGCAAAATACCGGATGGCCTCAGCCAGTGCCCCGATGTCATCGGGGCTGTCAATTACTTTCCCATGCCGGTTGTCGATGAATAAGTCGATTGCGCCGTTGAATCTCGTGGTTATCACCGGTTTGCCGGCGGCAATCGCTTCGAGGATGAATCTGCTTGATGGGTCGTAGAAGGTTGGCAGCACGGCAACATCAATTACAGATAAAATGTTCTGAATGTGCCTGACAGGTCCCGAGAAAACGATTTTCTTCTCGACATCAAGTTTCTTTGCCATTTTGCGGTATTTGGATATCCTGTCGCTGCCGGCAGCTATCAGGTAAGTGTCCGCCTGGGTCCGGCGTTGTGCCGCTGCTGATTGCATTGCCTTTATCAGGGCAGCTAACCCTTTCAATCTGAAGTTGTTGGCCGCAAATAAAAAGAATACCGCGTTGGCTGTTTCTTTAAGGCCCAATTGCCCGGTTATCTGTTCGCGGAGTTTTTTGGCTTCCTCCGTGTCGATTCTCTTGTCCGTTTTTACGCCGTTCGGTATGACCACAATGCGGTCGTCTTTGACGGCATAATGTTGTTTGAACTGCTCCGCGACATACTTCGAAAGGGCGGCGATTATTGGCCCATCCGGCTTGCTGCACAGCTTTCGTTCGGCCCGCCGGAGTATTGTCCGCCGCACGTTGGTAAAAGCCGTCAGCTTCTTATAAGATTCGGTGAATCTGTTTTGGTAGCTCGCCGCGTTTCGCAAAGTTGACTCGATGTATGTGCCGCCTCGCGGCTGATAAACATCGGCAAATTCAAATGGCAGCACGCTGTGAATTATGTCGTAATGGTTCTCGGATAAGTGTTCTTTCAGGGCTTTTTTGAAAGTAAAGTAGCAGGCGCGCCTGCCTGGCTTGTCCTGACATAAAACACGGATGTTTTCGCTGCTTGTCTGGCCCTTTGCGGCGACTATCTCGACATCGTGCCCGAGTGCCGATAGTGCGCCTGCCATTTCAAAAACAGACCGTTCTGCCCCGCCAAGTGTTATGTCCGCTCGTTCTATTATGATTGCAATTTTTCTTTTCATTGCGCAATTATAACCGGATTTGCTCATCCTGCAAATGGCGCGGTCCTGCCGTGCTTTTTATCGTGCAGCGACATCAGCTCTGCCTTTTTTATCACCTTATGAATGAATGCCTTGTCATTTGCGGTCAGTTTGCCTTCGCCGGCATAGTCTAAATAGAAACGCATCCTGTCGGTGCGTGAGAATCGCCCGGCTGGCGCAGAGTAATGTAGTTGGGCGATATCTTTTGTCCGAAATCGCTGCCCCAGCAGGACCGGCTTAAAAGCACGCGCCAAATCTATCAGGTAAAATTCTCCATTGTTGCCGTAGTATATGTGTGAGAAGTAAAAGTCGCGATGCCGATATGCTGTCTGGTGAAATCTTCTTACAAAGGCCGCTGATTTGGCGATGAAATCTCTCCGCAATTTCAGATTTTTGACCATAAAAGGGCCTTCAAAATAGTCCGGCAATTTGCGTTCCAGCGATTCGGCATCCGGAATTTTTTCGCTGATTATGAAACTTCTCTTCTCAAAAAGCGTCCCCCATTCTTCGCCGTAGCAGATGATTTTAGGAGTATTTATCCCCTGTGCGGCCAGTTCGCTTGCCGATTCGAGCTCGCACAAGCTGCAAGCCTTGCGGCCGCGGTGCGAAAACCAATTCTTAAGCTGTACTGCAATCGGCGGCCTGTCATATCGCTTCAAGAATACCGTGGTCGGCGGCGGACTTGTTTCAAATTGCAGTCGGCTGCGATACGCCGCAAGGTTGTCTTTGGCCAGGTTCTTTGCCGCACTGAAAGAAAAAACGGCGTCAATAGACGCTAACCCCAATCTGTCAAACGCCGTTCTATAATCCGTGTCTATGAAAAACGATTTTGAAGTCTCCGCAAATTCCCGGCAGACCTTAATTACTGTCTGTGTCTTGCTGTGTTCGGGTCCGCCACGAAGTATGGCGGATTTGGCGGCATCGCAGACCATTTCAACCGTGATTGCCTCCATACATAGATGTCCGGCTTTTTTGCATACCGGCTTGGTGCAGGGGGCGCAGGGAACGTTGCCGATGATTTGAATTTCGTTTTCGTAGTTGGTGTCCGTCCACGCCGGGTCGTTCGGCCCGAAAAGGGTAATGACCTTACGCCGCAAAGCTATGGCTATGTGCCGCGGCCCTGTGTCGTTGGCTATCACCAAATCCGCCCTCGAAAAAAGCGCCTTTAGTTCGCCCTGACCCAGCGGTCTTTCCGCAAGGTTGATGAGCTTATGCTTGCTGTGAGCGCAGATTTCTTTGGCAATCTGTTGTTCGAGCGGCTGCGGTGCGACGGATATAATTACGGTTGCATTATAATTGGCAATCAGCCGGTCGGCCGTTTCTGCAAACCTCTCGCTCGGCCAGCATTTGCTGGGGCCAAATGCCCCGCCGGGGACAAAAATGACAATCGGCCCGCGAACGCCTGCGAGCTCAGGGAATCGGCTGTCAATCTTGTTGCCGCTTTTGGGCTCTATGGATAGTTCCAGAGACCTGTCCCTCGTATCGCCGCCGAGGTAGTCTGCTATTCCACGGTAGTAGTCAATCATTGAAATCGGCTTGAATCTGCCGTCGGGTAGTTTGGGCGGATATAGTCTGTCGGTCAACAGAAACCCTCGTCCTTCGCGGGCGTAGCCAACCCGGGCCGGTATCCCTGCCAGCCGCACAGCCAGGGCCGAGCCGAACGAGTTCTTGAAAAGTATCGCCCGTGTGAATTTGTGTTTTTTTAGTTCCCGGGCAATTACAAAAGGATTGTTGCCGCGGTGCTGGAGCCAGTTGTCGTTGAATTTGCACGGTGATAATAGCTCGCGAACCGGCAGCTCAGCCGCAAACGCAATCTCGCAGGAGATGAAACGTTTGCGAATGGCCCGCAGGGCCGGCGTGCACAGGATTGCATCGCCAAGCGGAGAAGGAAGCCACACCAAAATTTTGTCTTTTGTGTCTTGCATTTCGTATCTCGCACTTCGCTCCACGAGATACGCCACTATTTTCGCCCCTGTATTACGTACAGGGTAAGTGCCATAATTTGCAAAACCGTAGCGAACCCCAGTGTGATTTGGATGGAACTGTTCTGCGGCGCAGGGCCCATCAGAAATTTTATGGTCAGCAGTAAACAGAATAGCGCCCCGATTTGCACGACCCCCGCCAGCAGTCTCGTTATTGAAAAATCAGCCTCGAACATCTCGGCTCGCTGCATTCTTCTTAGTTGCTCAAGTATCGCGCTCAGTAACTGTATGGCCTTGTTAGAGTCCGTTTCCTCCTCAAGCGAAGCTGACTGCGGCTCTGGATACTCTGGTTCGGATAATTGCTCCTCAACTTGCGGAGCGGGTTCAACAAGTTCGGGTGCCGGTTCTACGGTTGGAGGTGCCGGTTCTGCGGTTTGGGGTGCTGCTTCTACGGTTGGAGGTGCCGGTTCTACGGTTGGAGGTGCCGGTTCTACGGTTTGGGGTGCTGCTTCCACAGCTTGCAGGACCGGTTCGGTGATTTGTGCGCCGGCTTCGGCAGGTTCAGGATGAGGTTCGGCTTCGTACGTGGAGCTGGCCTGCGCCTTGGTCGATGCCTCGGCAAGCGAGCGGCGGTAATGTTTTATGATATTTACCGCCTCTTTGATGTTCACGGCGCGGTAGTCTGGAGCAGGCGCATTAAATTCGGGCTGCTTGTGATGCGAAGGGTGGTTTATCAGTATGGTTTTGCACCCGGCTCGCAAGCCCGCCTCGACGTCGCGGCTGCTGTTCCCGATGCACCAGGATTGCCCAAGGTCGATGTCCATCTCCTCTGCGGCGGTCAGCAGCATTCCCGGGTTCGGCTTTCGCCGGTCGCTTTCCTTGCGATACTTGGGGATGACTCCATCGGGATGGTAAGGGCAGTAGTAAATCTGGTCTAAAAAAGCGCCTCTTTCCGCAAGTGATTGTTTTAGACGATTATGAATATCGTCAAGAACCTCCTCGGTCACAATCCCTCGCGCCACGCCGGACTGGTTGGTGGCGACAACCAGCTTATACCCCATCTCTTTAAGCTCTCTTAGCGCCTCAGAGGCGCCATCCAGCAGCTTTACCTGGTCCGGATTATCAATATAGCCCGCGTCTTCAATGAGCGTGTCGTCACGGTCTAAAAATATCGCTTTATTGGACATACTTAGTCTGATTTCATTTTTTGCAGAAGTTCTGTTCCACAAGGTCGCATACTATATGATAAGCAAGCTGGTGCATTTCCTGGCTGCGCGCCGTTGAGTTGGCGTTTGCGCAGAAGCAAATATCTGCGAGTCGTTCGAGCCGGCTGTTGCGTCTGCCCGTGAAAGCCACCACACAGGCGTTTTTTTCTTTGGCTGACCTGGCGGCCTTGATTACGTTCCGCGAGCTGCCGCTGGTGGAAAACGCCCACAGGATGTCGCCATTTCTGACAAGGGCCTCCACCTGCCGGGCAAAAATGTCCTCATAAGAATAATCGTTGGCAATGGATGTAATAATGGAAGTATCGGTCGATAACGCTGTGGCTGGCAGGGCCTTTCGCTCCCTTTTGAATCTGCCGACCAGTTCTCCTGCTATATGCTGCGCATCTGCCGCTGAGCCGCCGTTGCCGCACAGGTAAATCCTTCTGCCTGCTTTCAATGCTTTTATTATTGTGCTGGCGGCCGCTGAAATTTTTTCGACGCCGCTTCTCTGGAATTCCGCGAGCATCTTCCTGTGCGTCTCTATGGCTTCTGTAATTTGTGTTTTTGTTCTCTGCTTCATCGGGATTTTGCTCGTAGCGCCTTGATTTTCTCGATTGTTGCGGTGGAGCTTTTGCCTTCCACAAGCGGTGCGAGAATAACTTTGCCGCCGTAAGATTCGACAAATTCCCGTCCCACGACGCCTTTTTGTGCCCAGTCCTGGCCCTTTACCAATATGTCCGGTCTGATTTTTTTGATTAGGTTCAGAGGGTCCGGCTCCTCGAATATGGTGACATAATCGACCGTTTCCATCGCAGCCAGAACTGCTGCCCTGTCGTATTGATTGTTTATGGGTCTCTCAGGGCCTTTGATGGTCCTTACCGAACCGTCGCTATTCAGTCCTGCAACAACTATGTCACCTTGTTGCTTGCAGAATTTCAGATACTCTATATGCCCTCTGTGCAGAACGTCAAAACAGCCGTTCGTAAAGACCACCGTCTCTTTCTGCCTGCGCCGCCAGGAAAGTTCTTCAACCAGAGATTCGACCGCCCGGACCTTGCCGCTCCTGCTTCGGTCCTGGCCGACAATCTCGTTGATAATCTCTTCGATATTTACCGTGGCGGTGCCGAATTTCTCAACCTCGATTCCGCCCGTGATATTCGCAAGCTCTACGGCGGTTTTGTAATCACAGTTGGCCGCCAGGGTCATTGCAAGCGTCGCCAGGACCATATCACCCGCCCCGGTAACGTCATAGACGCTCCGAGGCCGTGTGTGTATCATTTCGTTTATGTCTTTTGTTCTCAGATATGCGCCTTCTTTGTCGAGTGTGATTACAACGGCCGCAAGCTTTAACTTTCGAGCAAGCTCCTGGGCCGCCCTGGCTGCATCGTCGGCGGTCTTAATCTCAAAGCCTGTTGCTGCGGAGCTTTCTTTACGGTTTGGCGTGATGACTGTAGCGCCCGCGTATTTTGAATAGTCGCTGATAAACGCAGGGTCAACCACCACCTTTTTTCCCGCTGACGCCGCCCACTGTATCATTTTTTTGCACACCGCCGGCGTCAGCAGCCCCTTGTTGTAATCCTGCAGGCACACGATGTCGGCCTGAGCAAGATTATCTTTATAAGCCCGCAGAATCCTCGCATACAGCTCGTCAGGAAGCGGCTCTGCGGACTCGTAATCCATCCTGAATAGTTGCTGCCGGTGCCGGTGCTGTGCCAGGCCTATTAGTCTCTGCTTTGTAATAGTGGGGCGGTCGGTAACTTTGAATAGGCCGCTTGTGTCGGCCCCAATCTCGACCATTTTTCTCTCAAGCATTTCGCCGTTCTGGTCGTCTCCAACAACGCCTAAGCAAACGGGTACTCCTCCCAGCGCAGCCACGTTCGCAGCCACGGAGGCGGCCCCGCCGCAGCGGCATTCCGTCTCGGTAACTTTCAAAACCGGCACAGGCGCCTCGGGACTTATCCGCACCGCGTCCCCGTAAATATAAACATCGAGCATAAAGTCGCCTGCGACCAGAACTCTTGGCGAGCCGAGGTTCGTTACCGTTTTTAATAGCTTTTCATGCATAAGAGCATAAGTGCATAAGTGCAAAAGAGCACAAGACCATAAGTTAAGCGTCATTTCTTTTCTGTATTTTACCTGTTAGCGTATCTTCAAGCAACTGTGTTATTTTATCTTCTCCACTAATGAATTTTAGCTCAATTGCAAGATATGCAAAAGGTATTGGTGATTGGAAATCGGAAATCGGAAATCGAAAATCGCCAATGATTCGGGTCCAGTCTTTCTGTGTTGTGAGTATCAGCTCCGCCTTAACACGCCCGGCTTGCTCCTCGATATCGGCGATATCTTCAATTGTGTAATGATAATGGTCGTCATAGATTTTGAAGCCGACCGCTTCCGCCCCGATATTTTTAATTGTGCCTGAAAATGCCTGCGGATTGCCTATTCCGCAAAAGGCAAACACCCTTTTGCCTTTCAACTGTTCGATACCGATTTCCTTGCCGTCCGCAAATCTTGCACAGATGGGCTTGTGGACCGACCTTGCGATTATCATGTCCGGATTGATTTGTCGCAGTCTTTTTTCGGTCTCGCTCAATTCAGTTTCGCAGACCTGGTCGCACCTTGTAATGACAACCGCATCGGCCCGCTTTAGAGCAGTGACAGGTTCTCGCAGCAATCCTGCCGGCAGGACCCTGCCGCAGCCGAATGGACAGGTTGCGTCGATTGTTACAATATCAAGGTCTCTATGTAATCGGCGGTGCTGGAAACCATCATCCATAATCAGCGCCTTTGCCCCGAATTTATTGACGGCTTCGGTGGCAGCCGCAACGCGGTCGGGATTGACGATTATCCTTGCTTGTGGACAGCCCTCAGCCAGAATTGCCGGCTCATCAATTTTCGTCTCTCGTCTCTCGTCCCTCGTCCATCGTCCTTCGTCCCTCATCCCTCGTCCTTCGTCCCTCATCCCTCGTCCTTCGTCCCTCATCCCTCGTATTTGAGTGTGTGTTTTATATCCCCTGGTTAGAACAGCGCAGCGGAATTCCTTTTGTAGTAGAAATTTGCACAGCCAGACAACAAGCGGCGTCTTCCCTGTCCCGCCGACCGTTATATTGCCGACACTTATGACCGTTGCGTTGACGCGGTATGTTTTCAGCCGGCCTTTTGAATATAGGAAATTGCGAACTGCGACAATAACCCGGTAACCTGCCGCTGCTGCTCTCAAAAGTGGCCGCACAATTGCCGCACTGAGGCCGGCCTTTTCACCGCGGATGAGTTTGCGATAATCTTCCTGATTCAACGGTAATATCCTTTTTCAGTAATTGTTTCCTGTGACAAGGATATATATGCTACACCGAAACCTTATTTTTTGCCACAAAAATCGGCCTCTGCAAAGATGGCAGCACTAATTGTACTAAAACGCACTCTGCAAAACTTGTCAAAGATGTTGAACAATGGCAGTGGTCAACGTATCATAAATACGTAAAAGAAGGGTTTTACAAACACGATATTCACAGCGATAATTTTGAAGAAATTGAATCTGGAGAATGAGACTGCGTGTGCCAATTTGCAAAGCTGTGAAAAACTCTCGCTATGGCTAATGCAAAACTAAGCATAGAAAGCCTGTTACAAATCCGCCCAAGGATTGGAGAAATATTGGGGTTGCCTTGGTGGTATTGCGGGAACATAGTGTATTTGAATAACAACATAAGAAACGCGAGAAAAGAAAATCCACCCGGTCCCTTTTGTCTTGAGCACGCCCGGTTACTCTCTGGCTGTTACAGCGACAGGAAATATATTGATACCGTTTTGGAGCACGCGGGATTTGAGATTAAAACTGGGCAGGAAAAAAAGTGGATTCAGGCTTATTCCGATATCGGCTTGACTTTGTGCGATCTTGGGTATTGTTCTGAGGGGATACCATATCTTGAGAAGGCAATTGACCTTGAAAAACGTCCTGAATTTAGAAGCCACCTCACACTGTTACTATGCTGTAGATTGAACGACAAGGCGAGCTGTAAGAAGAGACTCGATCTTGCACAAACACTGGCAAATGATAGGCCTACGGATACTAATGTAAAGGCGCTATTTGCAAAGGCATGTATTGATGCGAGAAGATTCGATGATGCAGAAAAAGCTGTAAGAGAGATTGTTAAGAAATATCCCAAAGCATATGGATTCCTGCTGGCAGAACTTCGCTTCTCATCGAGGGATTTCAAGGCAGCATCAGACGCCTTTGACAGATATAAAATTGGTCGGGGATTACGTTTTTGGTGGGCAGAATATGACTATAAAAAGGCATTAGCCTACTATTATTCAGATCAACAGGATAAATCCCGCAGGCAAGCGATGAGAATTAGACGTCGTATGAAGTGGGACAGGTTTTATAAGTTGCATGATATTGAGAATGCTGGCATTGAAAGAGTCCCCGCTATAGATGAGATAATAGAATCTGATGAGGAGGATAACGTCCTTTTCGATGTCGATAAAATCTCCCATTACTTCAGGGCCATACATCATATTACAAGGCTTTATATACTAAAATATTTGCATATCATCCTGCTTTTAGTACCGTAGGGTTCGCTTTAGCGCACGCGGTGAACTTGTCCTAAGTCTCCCTGTGAGCCGGGGTCGTGCCGAACGAAGGAGCAGAAATCCAAATCTTTAACAAACGGTGTTAATCTGTGTAAATCCGTGTCTGACTTGTTTTGAATTTATAGTTTCGGTCATTTGGATTTGTTTCGGGTTTCGGATTTCGATATTCGGATTTTCCTTTTTGCTTTTGTGCCTTTGTGTCTTGGTGGCATTCTCTGAATTCTTGGCGGATTAACTTTTGACTTTCTTAATGATTGCGTCGGCCATTTCTCTTGTGCCGACCGCCGTCGGGTCGTCGCGGTTCTCCTTCATATCATAAGTTACGCTCTTGCCCTCGGCAATTACCGCGGCAGCCGCCGCTTCGAGTTTGTCCGCCTCTTTTATTTTGCCGATATGTCGCAGCATCATCACGCCGCTTAGTATAAGTGCCGTCGGGTTGACCTTGTTTTGCCCTTTATATTTTGGCGCGCTTCCGTGTGTGGCCTCAAATATAGCAGCTTTTTCGCCGATATTTGCCCCGGGCGCCACGCCGAGCCCGCCGACCAGCCCGGCGCACAAATCACTTATTATGTCACCATAAAGATTTGGCAGCACAATCACATCGTAAAGCTCCGGCTTTTGGACTAATTGCATACACATATTATCCACAATCCGGTCCTCAAACTCGATGTCCGGATATTGCTTTGCAACCTGCCGGCTTACCTCTAACCACAGTCCATCCGTAAATTTCATAATGTTCGCCTTATGGACGCTTGTCACTTTTTTCCGCCTCATTTTCCGTGCGTAGTCAAACGCAAAATGCACTATCCGCTCCGTGGCCCTGACCGAGATGGGCTTTATGCTTACCCCGGAATCTCTGCCTATCTTTCGCTTGCTGTGCTTATTTAACCAGTCTATCAGCTCTGCTGTGTCGTCGTTTCCTTTTTGAAATTCCACGCCGGCATAAAGGTCTTCTGTGTTTTCCCGCACAATCACAAGGTCGATATCGGAATACTTGCTCCGCACGCCCGGATAACTCTTGCACGGTCTCAGGCACGCATACAAATCCAGCGTCTGGCGCAGATGCACATTTATACTTCTGTAACCTCCACCGACCGGCGTAGTGATCGGCCCTTTTAGCGCAATGCCGTTTCGCTTCACCGATTCGACTGTTGCATCCGGCAGCGGTGTCCCGAGCCGTTCTAATACATCCATCCCCGCTTCCGCTGCTTCCCACTCGATTGCAACGCCCGTGGCATCGATGCACCTGCGGGCGGCTTCTGCGATTTCCGGCCCTGTCCCATCGCCGGGTATCAGCGTAACTTTACTCATACTTTCCTGACCTCGAATTAACTATGAAGCCGTTATACTAATTCTTTATCGCAGAGTTGTCAATCGGCGGTATTTGCACTGCACCCCGCGGTCCTGTCAACCCAGAATTGCATTAATAGTGCCGTTTCTAAAAAGTTAGTATTACTTCTTGTCATTCCCGCGCAGGCGGGAATCCAGGAAACCGGCGAAAATAAAGAAGTTGGCTGCTTTTTCGGCAAGTTATGGCGACCCGGAAAAAAGTAATAATTATTTTTTAGAAATGGCACTGGCGGCCGTTCGTCGTCCATAAAAGATTGTCTAATCAACGGACTATGCTATAATGGGCCCGCGTAAATTTTTACCGACAGGAGGTCGAAATGAAGTTGTACCTTGTCCAGCATGCAAAAGCTGCTTCCAAGCAGCTGGATCCGCAGCGTCCCCTGACCGAGGAAGGGCGTCAGGAGATACAGAAGGTCGCCGCCTTTGTCAAACCTCTGGACTTATCTGTTGATTATTTGTGGCATAGCGGCAAGAAACGCGCCGCCCAGACAGCGCAAATCCTCTCTGATGTCGTCCTCATAAATAAAACCGCAATTGCCCGCGACGGCCTTGGCCCCAATGATGATGTCACCGCCTTGAAACAGGAGCTGCTTTCGGCCCAATGCGATATTATGATTGTCGGGCACCAGCCGTTTTTGGGTAAGCTCGCCTCGCTTCTTCTGACCGGCTGCCGGTCGGCCGATACAATAGCATTCAAGCAGGGCGGCATCGTATGCCTCAACCGCCTGGACAATAATCAGTGGCAAATCGAATGGATTGTGATACCGCAGCTTATATTAAACCCTGATTTCCACGTTGGCAGCAAATAGAAAGGATTTTGATTAAAAGGTGCCGTGATGTTTCCCGGATTAGAGGATGAAAGGTCTCAAATGAAAAGGTTGTCTATTATACTTCTCGTTGTAATGGTAATCCTGTCCTCCTGTGCGACGAATAAGGAGAAAGAAATGGCTAAAGAAAGTAGGCCTTCTGTATTCCTGCCGAAGCCTCTTGATGACAACTGGAGTAAGTGGATTGTGGGCGAGTGGGAAGGCTCAGGTGAATCAGATACGGGAAAAGGTAAAGGCCGGACGAAAGTGGAGCTGGGTTTGAATGGGCAATTCTTGATTTATAAAGGCGAGGCCGAAATAACTGAAATGACTGCCGACAACATACAATACCTTAAAGAAACTATGCACGCAACTGATGAAGAAATCGAAAAATTTCGAGGTTCGACTTTCAAAGAGCTGCAAATTCACACCATTGATCCGAAAACCGGTGAGATTATTGGATATTTGTTTGATAGCTTGCGCTGTATGGCCGAAGGCAGAGGTAAACGCCAGGGAAATAAAGAAATCATGGAATGGAAATGGTCCGGGTCCGGACAAGGGACTTCTGTCCGTATCACAGAAAAAGTCAGTGACGAAAAGATTATAGTTACTGAAAAATATACCCTGCCCAATGGCGGTATAATGGAAGACAGAGGGCAAATGACTCGCAAGAAGATAGCTGCTGGAAGGTAAATCTAACCGGCCTGAAAAATCATTAACGTAACTTCTTTCAAATAGCGAAACTGAATGTCGGAGACAATCTTGAAGCGATTTTTCTCATTGCCCGGCTTGCAACGGCGTAGAGATATCAAGCAATTCGAGAAAGATGTATATGACAACTGGGCCAATGCCTATGATACATCGATTTGGTCCTCTTGGCTAAATAAATGGGTGGATGGTTTTGCCGAGGATGTCCCGCAAGGTTGCTCGATACTTGATATAGGGTGCGGAACAGGAACTGCTCTTTTGCGACTGTCCGGGAAGAATCCTTCACTTTTGGCAGGCATAGATATTTCTCCAAAGGTAATTGCCGTAGCCAAAGATAAGCTCTCCGGTTTACCTGCTGACCTGAGGGTCGCCGACGCGGAAACACAATTGCCCTGGTCCGATGAGACTTTTGACGCAGCAATTTTGAACGCAGCAATACATCATTTCCCCAATCCTGAAAAGGTTCTGTGCAGGGTCTTCCGGGTGTTGAAACCAAAAGGAAGACTAATTATCGCAGATCCTTTTATCTTTTTTCCATTTCTGCAAATCGTTAATTTACTCTTAAAGATTTACCCTTTGAATGGTGACCTGCATTTCTTTAGTCAGCAGGGTATTCGAAAACTGGTTGGAAGGTGTGGTTTTCAGAACATTGAGCAAAAGCACGCTGCCTTCCTTGCGAAATATACTATAGCACAAAAACCTCACTCAACACAGTCTTTACAAAAAGTGGATTTGGAATAAAATACTTAAGTTGCTCCGGCTGTATTGTATCGGCGAAATGCATATAACATCTTGTGCTGACGACCGCATAAAGCTGATGCAGGGGCACATAATATCTTGGAAAGTCGGCTTAAAGTTAAAGGAGTAAACTCCGATGGCAAAGCATGGTAAAAGTGAAATGCGTCGAGCAAAAAACACGGTGTCATACGGGCGGAATGCTGTTTCGCACGTTACATTCGCGGGTTGTCTGATGACTCTTGTTTTGTCGGCGGCGTGTTGGGCCGTTGCCGAAGGCGACTCTGTAAATGTTGTGCCGTTTGGCGAGCTTAAAAAATGGGACGCGGAAGGCAAAGACTACGGCGTCTTCTGGGAAGACTCACGCGACATCTTCTCGATTGTTGTGAGGTTTGCTGATGTTTCCTCTGTTCCGAAGCCGGAGGACGTTCGACTGGAATACTGGCAATCAACGTGGCCGAATAGCCGAATCCCGCGTAACAGACCTTCGGGGGCCGGTGACTCCGGCTGGCTCAACGTCGGCGACTGGTTCCAGGGAAAGTGGCGCAAGGCCGATACCAAATTACAGGTCGATGGTTCCACTTACACCTTCACCTTTAATCCCCTCAACGCAAAAGAATTTCCGGATATGAAGGATTTTCCTACGGTGTATCGTTCGACAATGAAGCTTCGGGTGCTTGGCAATGCGCCGCTTCCAAAAATCCGGGCTCTTGAATGCTATACAGATTCGACCTGGGAGCCGCTCGAATTTGAGGTTGAATGGGGAGCGACCGCAAAACAGCAGCAAACCTGGGATGGAGGGCTTGAAGTATTCAACGGCACAATCGAAAAAATTCAGCCAATCTCGACTACAAGTGAAGTCAAAGTCGCACCCGATAGCACCTGGACATCAACGGTCAAGGACAGGAGCGATGGCATCCGCGCCGACATTTTATTTGCAAAGACAAATGCCTACAACTCTTTCGATGAGACTGTTGTAACTGTGCGCACTGCCTGCGAGACCTTTTCATTTGCCGCTTCAGATTTAATCAAACACGGCCACATCTTCATCCCCGACTTCGGCGTCATCATTCGCAAGGCCGGCGATGACATGACATACGCCTCCGCTGAAAAACTCTGGAAGGAAGATAGCGATAAGAATATCTACCGTCGGGTTTCAAGCGTTCCCGAGCAGACCTTCCCGAATGCCTGGAAGGACATACCTCAGAAAGAACCGTTCTATATCCCGCTCGGTTTTGATGGAGGCCGTCAGTATTTTGGCCTTGAACCCGATGGCAGCATATTCTGCCGCTTCGGCTGGCTCCATCGTATCCCCGGCAGGGATACAAAACGTTGCTTATTTGACGGCGACTCGGTTACTTACAATTTTGGTCTATCTGACGCTAAATTAGTTGATAGGCAATTGGTAGATGGTTGTTTGCCGATGATAGTCGCTGCGTGGGAACGCGACGGCGTCCGTTATCGCCAGACCGCTTTTGTCGTTCCTTTCGATGATGTGCCGAAGGCAGGAGCAGCAATTTATGCCGATGATACACTGGTACTGGTAGCCAGATTTGAAATCACCCGCACCGCTGATAAAGAAGCCGAAGCCAGACTCGATATTGGGGCTGGCAGCGACCCTCTGACTATCGATGATGGTTTCATCTTCGTCACCGGCACCGACCCAAAACGTTTGCGAATGTTGATTACTTCCTCCGACCGCGCAGATAGTTATACCCTCCAGGCGAAAGACAAAAAGGTTGTCTATCGAACTATGCTTACCGCTGACAAGCCAAAACAGACACTCGATGTCGCAATTCCGTTTATCACACTCACCGGGAAAGAAGAATGGGCAAAACTGCGAACCATTGAGTTTGATAAGGCGTTCAAGGATGTCCGCACATACTGGCAAGAGCGAGTTAAGGAAGGGACGCAAATAGTTACGCCTGAGCCGATGATAAATGATTTCTATAAAGCGCACGTTTCGCACCTGTTACTCAATACCGACCGTGAGGTCGGAACCAGCGACCGATATGTTGCGAGAGTGGGGACATTCTCTTATGGCGCGTTCAGCAATGAATCTTGTATGATGGTCAGCGACCTCGACCGCCGCGGCTACCGCAGGCGCGCCGAGCAGGCCCTCGAAACCTGGCTGCACTATCAGGGTAAGGAAGCCCTGCCGGGTAACTATTCTGACTACGAAGGAGTTTTCTATGGCGCCGGCGGTTACGAAGACGGCGGCTATAACCAACACCACGGATTTGTCCTTTGGTGCCTCGGCGAGCATTACTTCTATACCCGCGATGTAAACTGGCTAAAAAATGCTGCGCCAAAAATCATAAAGGGCTGCGAATGGATTATAAACCAGCGAAAGCGCACAATTGATGAGGCCAGGCGCTCGCCGATTCGCGCTATTGAACGTGGTTTGTTGCCGCCCGGCTCGCTGGAGGATATCAGGGATTGGCGATGCTGGATGTCAAACAATGTCTATTCCTGGTTCGGAATGCACAACGCCGCCGCCGCTCTTACTGATGCTGGATTACCAGATGGCAGGCGTTTGCTGGATGAAGCTGAAGCGTATCGAAAAGATGTTCTGTCGGCATTTACCGGGGCGATGCAGAGAACACCCGTTGTCCGATTGCGGGATGGCAGTTGGGTGCCTCACATCCCGCCCGATGTGCACCGCCGCGGCCGAACATTCGGCTGGATTACCGAAACACTCGAAGGACCGATACATATGATTCGCACCGGACTTCTCGAACCTCAGGACAGAATGTCAACCTGGATAATCAAGGATTTTGAGGATAACCTCTATATCTCCGAGCAATATGGCTACAACATTACCGGCGAGCAGTTCGAGAGATACTGGTTTAGTAGGGGCGGCATATCAATGCAGGCAAATCTGTTGTGCAATCCAATTCCGTATCTATTGCGGGACGAACCCGGACATTTCCTGCGGGCATACTTCAACGCCTTTGCAACCAGTTACTGGCCGGACACGCGTATGATGACTGAGCACGCCCTTCCCAATATCGGCGACCATCGGGGCGACCACTACAAATCCTCCGATGAAGCCAACTCTGCCTTCTGGCTGCGTTTGATGTTTGCCGAAGAAAGAGGCGATGAGCTTTGGCTCGGCGCAGCGATTCCACGCTACTGGCTCGCCGACGGGAAGAAAATCGGCATCGAAAATGCCGCGACCTATTTTGGCCCGATGTCTGCTAAATGGGAATCGAAGGTCGGTAAGGGCAAAATCGAAATGACGTTCGACCCGCCTCGCCGAAATCCGCCGAAGAAAATCTTTGTTCGTTTCCGCCACCCAGAAGGCAGGAAGATGACTCGCTGCGAAATTGACGGCAAAACCTACAAAAACTTCGACCCGGAAAAAGAATGGGTGGTCCTCGAACAATGCCCGAAAAAAATGACTCGAATTGTCGCATATTACGAGTGATACGGATCATAAAAATTAAATGCGCTTTACATCATCAATATGTATGTTTGGGAATGGTCAATATGTCATTCCCGCGAAGGCGGGAATCCAGATTCCCGTCTGGACATTATGCCAATGGCAAATTAT
>Ga0315291_10001028_pt1 | contig 37619 bp, 30 predicted proteins | sample YL17G12_20_MG_FD_203070 | JGI IMG/M metagenome (GOLD analysis project Ga0315291, IMG submission 203070) | Sediment microbial communities from Yellowstone Lake, YNP, Wyoming, USA - YL17G12_20 | ecosystem: Environmental > Aquatic > Freshwater > Lake > Sediment | place: USA: Wyoming | collected...
AGATAAACGCAGATGGACGCAGATATGATCGAACTGAGCTCCGGAAACGGGAAACTGTCCTGTCGGCGTGTTTCGGCGTTCATCGGCGGTTACTTCCCAAATACATCAGAATAATATTGAGGGAGCACTATTGTCTTCACGATCCATCAGCGCAGACCGGTCTTAGCACATCTGGATCACAGCGCACGCTCAATGTACCGCGCTTACCCGCCCGGGTCAACAGGCGCGGTGTCGGCAAGACGCGACAGTGTGCGATGAACCGCACAAGAGAGCAGCGGCTGTACTCACAAATGGCCCACGGACAGCGGTTTGCGGCGAACGGGCAGCCAATGCTCGAAGTTCGGGCGGCGAGGCAAGACACGGCGCGGGGCCCATTACGTCGGGCGTGACGGAACTCACTACGCGGTCGCAGAGATGGCGGAGAGGGCGGGATTCGAACCCGCGATCCCGGGGTTAGCGGGATACTCGATTTCGAGTCGAGCGCCTTCGTCCGCTCGGCCACCTCTCCGGGTCCAGTATATCCCGCGTCGCTTGCCGGTGTCAATGCGACGGGCATATCGCAACAGGGCCTGCTTGTCCTGCGATGTCGTGTCGTAGCATCGCCATAACCGGGGCTCCGCGTGTCACCGGCCGCCGGTTTCAGGCCTCTACACCGCGCACCGGCTGGGAAAGAATCGAGGCGCCCATGGAGAATGGAGAAGCTCACGGCGAGCGCCGTCAGGGGCTGCTTGCCCGCAGAAGGGCGCGCGGCCGAGCGTCTTGGGGACTGCCGTATGTTACCACTGCGGCGGCCGGATGTGGGACCCGCCGCTCATAGCCGCAGGGCCCCGCAGGCCGGTGACGGGGAATCGGACTGTTGGGCGCGAGGAGGGCGTTATGATTCGATCTCTGACGGCGATGGCAATCACGGGAGTGCTCGCGCTTGGGGTGGTGCGCGGCGCGGCAGCCGAAGGCGACAAGCCCATAGGGCCCGACAAGAGGATCATCGAGTGGGGTTGGGATCAACCCGACACCGCTTACTTGCGCGCGCACATGGCGGAGATGGAGAAAACCCCGTTCGACGGCGTGATCCTGGGCGCAAGGGCGTGGACCAGGGACGGGCCCGTCTACTTCTCGCACGAGAACTGGAGCAAGCGGCGATTCACCGAAGAGGAGCTGCGGCCGGCGATCGAGGACCTGCGCGCAACCAAGTTCGCCCGCTTGAGCGACAACTTCCTGCGCATCAACGTGACGCCGGGAGACGTGGACTGGTTCGACGGGGAGTTCGACGCCGTCATCGAGAACACTCGCCTGGCGGCGAAGGTTGCGGCGGCGGGGCGGCTGCGCGGGTTCATGTTCGATGTCGAGATGTACCAATCGCCGGTCTTCACCTATCGCGGCCAGAAGTACTCCGCGGAGAGAAGCTTCGAGGAGTACGCCGCGCAGGTGCGCGCGCGGGGCCGCGAGTTCATGCGCGCGATCGAGAGCGAGATGGCAGCGCCCGTGGTGATGATGACGTTCGGGCCTTCGCTGCTGCACCAGGCGCCGCAGGACCGGATGCGGGATGTGGGATATGGCCTGCTGCCAGCCTTCGTGGATGGCATGCTGGAGGCGGCGGGCCCGCAGACGCTGATCGTGGACGGGTATGAAGGCGCCTACCCGTTCCGCGACGCGGCGCAGTTCGCCGCCGCGCGGCAAGCTTTCACAACAGCGGGAACCAGGTTCTCGGCCGTCCCCGATCTGTACCGCAAGCACATGCGGCTGGCGTTTGGGCTGTACATGGATCAGGGCTGGAACTCGGTGGGCTGGTTCGTCGACGAGGCGCAGAAGAACCGGTTGTCGCCGATCGAGCTCGAATATGCCCTGCACCGCGCGCTTGCCACGACCGACAAGTACGTCTGGGTCTACAGCGAGCAGCCTAACTGGTGGACGGGTGAGCGCCTGCCCCCGGGCTACGCGGAGGCGGTGCGCGCAGCGCGCAGGCCGCATGACCCAGACTGGCGCACCTCGCGGGCGATCCCTGGCGGCGCCACGCAGGTGGTGACCGCCGCCAGCCAGCCGGGGCACGATGACCAGGCAACCTTCGGCATGCTGTGGTCGCAATACGACAAGATCATGGACCTGCCGAAGGCATGGCTGTTCCGCCTCGACCCCGAGCGCGTCGGGGAAAAGGAAGGATGGTTTGCCCCCGACGCCGACGAGCCGCCTTCGCCCGCCGCAGCGGGAGCTGCCTACTCCGCCGCAGTAGCTCCGGCTGCGAAGGCTGGATCGGCGCCCCGCGAAGGCAGGTCGGAATGGAAGCCGATCGAGATCGGGAAGTTCTGGGAGGAGCAGGGCTATCCCGAGTACGACGGCGTGGGGTGGTACCGCGTACGAATCCAGGTTCCGGGCACGGCGAACGGACGCGACTTGCTGCTGGCCTTCGGCGCCGCGGACGAGACCGCGAAGGTGTGGGTGAATGGTCAGCTCGCCGGCGAGTTCGGGCTCCTGGGATTCACCTGGCACGAGCGCTTCGAGATAGACGTCACGCCGTATGTGCGCCCCGGGGAAGAGAACGTGGTGGTGGTGCGGGTGGAGGACTCCATCGGGATGGGCGGCCTGTGGAAGTCGGTGCTGCTGATCGCGCCGAAAGGGCGGTGAAACGGCGTCGCTGCAAGCGGAGTATTCCACAGCCGAGGTTTACCCGCCCCTGGCGGGCTTGCCCGCCTCAGGCGTGGCGGCTGTGCCACATGACGGTGCAGAGGCCGCGCGGCTCTACTTCATCCCGTTCATGCGGCCGAGCCGCTGGAGCCACTTGTTGGCGCGCAGTTGGAAGCCCTGGTTAACCTTGCGCGCCCACCACACGTGCGCCCCTGTCTGCCCGGATAGGCGGCGCTTGATGCCGCGGCGGCTGTAGAGGTGGGAGTAGGCCTGCTGGAGCCCTTGCTCGATGAGGCTCGGCGGGGAAATCTTGGGGTGACGAAACACGATGTGCGAGCCGTCGCGCTTGGAGTAGTCAGGATCGAAGATGCGGTCGGCGATGCGTTCAGCGTCGTCGGTGCCGGGGATGGGAATGCGAATGGCGATCTGGATTGCGTCGAGCTTGGCGTCCTCGGCGAGGGCCACGATCTTGTCGAAGACCGTCATGTCATCGTGGTCGAGGCCGACGATAAAGGCGCCCAGGACGGCGATACCGTTGCGGTGCACGCGCTCCACCGTTTCCTTGATCTGGGCGGGGTGGTTGAAGCGCTTGTTGACGTCGGCGAGGTTATCGCTAGACAGGGACTCGAAGCCGACGAACAGCATGCGGCAGCCGGCGCTCCCGGCTAGGCGCATGAAGTCGTCGTCCTGCAGGGTGTCCATGGACGCCTGCCCGAACCAGCCACGGCCCAGCGGCAGCAGTCTCTCAACGAGCTCCTGGGCGCGCTGGCGATTGCCGAAGATGTTGTCGTCGACGAAGATCAGGGGGCCGTCGCTCGGAAGCCGCCGCACCTCCTCCAGCACCTGCTCCACCGGCCGCATGCGGTAGTGACCGCCGAAGAACTTGTGCACCGAGCAGAAGCTGCAGCGGAAGGGACATCCGCGGCTGGTCTGCAGCGTGTTCCACAGGTAGTACTCCTTGCGCCGCACCAGATCGCGACGAGGCACGGGCAGGTTATCCAGGGACGGGAAATCGTCATTGCGGTACGCCTGCTCCAGCCTGCCGCGCGCAAAGTCGGCCAGCAGCCGCGGCCAGAAGCCCTCAGCCTCGCCGACGCCCACCGCGTCGGCGTAGCGCAGCGCTTCCTCGGGCATCGCCGTCGCGTGGATGCCCCCCATCACCACCGGCACTGCGCGCCGACGGAAGCCACCCGCGATCTCGTACGCGCGGGGCGCGCTCGCGGTATTGGCGGTGATGCCAACCAAGTCGGCCGGCTCGTCGTAACGCACCGCACGGATGGATTCGTCGAGGATGCTGACTTCGTAATCCTCGGGCGTGGCAGCGGCCACCGCCAGCAGCCCGAGCGGCGGGAATAGAGTCTTCGCCAGGCGAATACGCGGCCGGCGATCCCCGATGCAGCCGGGATCCGGCGCGATCAGAAGAATTCGAGGTCTGTCGTTCATCGGTGGCCTCAATGCCTGGGTGCCCAGGCAGGTAGTATTTCGACGTGCATGATGCGATTTCCTCCATGTCGCACGCAAACCGGCGACACCGGCGGCCCGGTCGCGACCGGTCGGGGCTAGTTCTCCGCCCCGCCGCCTTCGGCTGCGAGCGCCACGAACTCTGCCAGCGTGCGCAGGTTCCGGATGAATTCCTGGCAGTAGATGCGACCGTCCGTGACCCAGCGTCCGCGCTCATCCTGGGCCTGGATGACCGCCTGCGCTTTGGCGGCGAGCGATCTCCTCCGCGCCTCTGTCTCCGCTGCGCTCGGCGCGCGCCTCTGCTCGGCCAGGTAAGCCTCTCGGCCGAGTGAGGAAAGCCGCTCGAAGCGATCCCGGGCCGCTTCCGCGCCGTAGTCCCCGCGCCAACTGTAGCCCGGCCGAACGTCCACGAAGTCGCCCACAATCTCCCGTTTCGTGTTGACGTAGATCGGCCGGTCGGTGTCCAACTCATAGAAGCGCGCCCACTTCCCGTCGGGCAGACGCGAACGCTTCAACCAGGCAACGGCAGCAGGAATCGGCCGCAGGTGCCTATCCTCGCCGGTTTCGAGATAGAGGTCCATCAGGGTGTTGATGTTGCGCGCCGTCACCGCGGAGCACGCCGCCGGTGGCTCGAACCACCGCGCCCAGGCGGGCTTCAGGTCATAGTCATACTGCTGCGCCCACGCCGCCTGAGGCGCAGGCAACTGCGACAGGATGATGAAGTCCCCGCCGCGCCGGGCCCGCTGCAGATACTCGGGATCGCCGTAGGCGTGATACGCATCGAGCATCACCTTGATGCAGTCGTTGATGGCGGCGTCATTGAAAGTGTACCAGCGACTGTAGCCGGACTCCGCCAGGGGATACCACTGCGGCCAGGCGCCATTGGAAAACTGGCTTTCCAGCATGAATCGCAGGCCGCAGCGCGCCGCGTGGTGCAGCTTGTCATCCCCGGTCGCGGCGGCCGCAGCCATGATGAAACGCACCGCGCTCTGCGTCGTGTCATCATCCAACGTGGCGCGATCGCGGCGGCCCTGGCGCTCTTCGGACGCCTCCTGGTCGCGACGGAAGTACCACTGCTTGCTCGCCGCCGGGTCGAAATCAATACGGTAGTCCCAGCCCCCGCAGGCAAGCTGACCCCACGCCAGCGCCCCGGCCGCGGCGCGAGCAGCTTGCAGGTACATGGGCTCCTTTGTCACCTCGTACGCCCGCAGATACGCGAATCCCACCGCCGGCGTCCCGGGCGGCTGCACCCATATCTGGCTCACGGTGGCCGGCTCCTCACCTTCGCGCTGCTGTAGATCCTCGGAGTAGGACCAGAGGTATCCGCCCTGCGCGGCGACCTCGGTGCTGAAGTAGCGGACGGCGCGCGCCATTGCCTCGCGCGCCGCGGCGGCGAGCTGCTGCGACCCCGCCTCCATGGGGGCCGCGCGACTGCTTGTGGCAATCCACATTAGCACGCACGCTGCTATGGGCGTCATCCCGCGCTGAAACATTATCTCTCCCCGCGCGATCACCGCGCCGACGGCGCCTGTGCGCCTCCGGCGCAAACGTCAATCGGCCGCCGGCCCTTCAGTCACCGGCGACCGATTGACGATCTCTGTTCGCCGCCCTATTCAGCTTATGCTGATAGCCTCGACCGGGCACTCCTCCGACGCGCGCTTGGCGCACTCGAGATCCTCGCCCTCAGGGTTCGCGTTCATCGCCTTCGCCACGCCCTCGTCATCATCGAGCTTGAAGATGGTCGGGCAGGTCTCCTCGCACAGGCCGCAGCCGGTGCACAGATCCACGTCGATTTGGACAGGCATTGAGTGGAATCCCTCCTTGAGTTTGCGCCCCAGGTACAACGCGGGGCACGACTTATGATATTGCGCAGGTCGCGTGGTTGTCAAGGGCGGGCGGGGTGTGTTCGCAAAACGTTGGGATGACAGAGAAGATACTCCTCTCCCTTCCAGGGAGAGGACGAAGGTGAGGGTAATGGGCGTCGCCGCGCACCCTCACCCGGCCCTGCGACTCCGCTTAGGGCCGACCTCTCCCTGAGAGGGAGAGGAGTTTACGGCACATTCGCATACCCACGAGAATCGGTCACACCCCGCCGGTATTTACCCGCGAAAAGGTTCGCCCAGCGCGGCGGCGAATGACAAACTCCTTGCGCCGCGGCCCGGCCGCGGCGCGCGTCATGTCAGAGAGCGGCCGGCGCTGCGCTCGTCGGTCGCCCCCATGGTGAAAGGAGACGTTGACGTGTCTGATGGACCGAAATGGCAGAAGCCTGACCCCGAAATCGTGTACTTCGTGCCCGGGTTTCATTGCGATGCGGTGTGGCTCGAGGACCAGCGCGACTACGCGGTATCGCTGCTGGGCGACGTGCGCCAGAACCTGGAAACCTGCCGCCGCGACCCCGGCTATGGCGTTTTCTTCCACGAGCTATCGTACCTCAAGCCTTACTACGACACCCACCCCGAGGAGCGCGCTCTCATCCGCCAGCTCGTGCGCGAGGGGCGTATCGGCACCGGCGGCTCCTACAACGAGCCCACCGAGAAGCTCATCAGCGTCGAAGGCATCATCCGCAATATCATCTACGGACGCCTCTACCATGAGCGCGTCCTCGGCGACGAGCCCTTGGTGTACGCCCCCTGGGACGTGTTCGGCCACTGCGCGCAGCTATCGCAGATCCTCGCCAAGTCCCGCTTCATCGGCTGCTGCTGGTCCAAGCACATCTACGGCTTCTACCCGATATTCTGGCACGTGGCGCCGGACGGCACCCGGTTGCTGTATCGGCGCCTCGGCTACGGCTATCACTCGGAGGGGCGCGAGGATTTGCTGCAGCGCGTCAACAAGCAGCGCACCGAGTTGCAATCCTACGGCCTCAACTGCGACATCCGCATCGATGCCGGCGACTTCAAGCCGCCGACCGCGTGGATGGCGGGGGAGACGCAGGCGCTGCGCGACGGCCAGCCCAGCATCGACGTCACCGGCGCCGGCATGACCAAGTTCATGCTCGACGCCCACCAGCGCATCAGGGAGAAGGGGCTGCGCATTCCGGTCACCGCGCGCGACATGGAGTACCATCATCAGGGCACCGCCATCTCCCGCGTCCAATTCAAGATCGGCAACCGCATGGCGGAGAATGCCATCATCAACGCCGAGAAGTTCGGCGCCTTCGCCGCCGCCCTCGGCGCCACTTACCCGGAATTGGCCCTCGACAAGGCCTGGCGCCAGCTCCTGTTCAACCAGCACCACGACGCCATCACCGGCCCGTGCTGCGACCGCGCCTACCTCGATCTCATGGCGGCCTACCGCGAGTCGCTCGAGCTCGCCACGGAGGCGCTCGATTCGGCGCTCAAGTACATCGGCTCCCGCATCGACACTGCCTCCCCTGCCCCCGATGCCAATGCGCTGCCGCTGGCGGTCTTCAACCCGCTCAACTGGCAGCGCACCGACGTGTGCCGCGCCGCGGTCGAGCTGCCGGCCGGGTGGAAAGGCTTCACCCTGCGCGACGCCGACGGCGAGGAGGTGGCGGTGGAGCTGCTGGCGAGCCGCAAGCGCCGGCGGCGCACGCAGGTCGAGTTCCGCTTCATCGCAAACGCAATTCCCTCGCTCGGCTACCGCTTGTACTACCTGGTTCCCGCGGACCAGATGCCGACGCCGCCGATGACCAAGCACGCCACGACCATCGAGAACGAGTTCTTCCGCGTGCGCGTGGACGCCAAGCATGGCGGGATCGTGAGCCTGTATGACAAGCAGGCGCGGCGCGAGGTGCTGGATGCGTCGCGCGGGCCCGGCAACGAGATCGTCGCCCTCACCGAGAACCCGACGCGCCGGGAGCCGCCGTGGGAGGTGTGGACCACGGGGCCGAAGGAGTTCTCCCGCGACTACGAGGCGGCTGCGGAGGTGCGCCAGGGGCCGGTGAGCACGTCGCTGGTGATCACGGGCGCGATGAAGGACTGCGGGCGCGAGCAGCAGATCACTCTTTACCCGGGCCTGCTGCGCATCGACTGCGTCACGCGGCTGGTGAACTATCGCGGCAAGCACGACCTGTTCGTGGTCACATTCCCGTCGGCGCTGCAGGGCCTGGAGCCGGTGTTCGAGGAGCGCTGCGCGGTGGTCACGCGCAAGAAGAGCAAGGGCTGCCTGGACTTTCGCACGCAGGCGCAGAACAACCCCTCGGAGTGCGGCCTGCGTTCCGCTTACCAGTGGTTCGCGCACAGCTCTTGCGCGCGCCTGCGCATGGGGGCCAAGGGCGCCGCCAACGCGGCGTCATTCACGCTGGGCATGGTCGCGCTGGTGATACCGCACGGCGAGGCGGTTGAGGACGCAGCATGGGCCCTCGCGGGTCAGCTCATCGGCAAGGGCGTGTTCTGCACGCCGCTCTTCGACGACGGCGACCGCCGGCATCGTGGGGTGTCCGAGCCGCAGGACCTGACCGTGCCCGAGCAGCTCAACGGGGACTTGCCCTGGGGCACGAGCTTCCGCATGGCGCTCGACGTGAACGGCGATAACCGCTACGCGGGGAAGCTGGTCAACGGCCTGTCCGACCGCGCGACGACGAGCTTCGAGAAGCGGCGCGAGCGCGATGGTTACGCGTTCGTGTTCGTGCTCGACGACGACGTGCCACCGGGGTGGTCGCCGCTGCCGGTGCTGATTCTGTCGGCGCGGGGCGACGACGACCTGCGGCGCGGCATCGAGCGCATGATGCGCGATTTCGCGCAAAACGCCGACATCAACCTGCCGGCTAACGTCAATGCCTCCGGCGCGCGCCAGCAAGTGGACGACTACACGCTCGCGATCGCCAACCGGGGCAACATCATGACCAGCATCGAGGCCGACAACACCATGGTGCTCGGCCTCATGCACACCTCGCCCTGGGGCGGCACGCCGTGGGGCCGCGACCGGCTGCCGTTCTTCCTCGTGCCGGAGCACAAGACCCACGTTTATCCATACGCGCTGTACCCGGCGGCGGGAGATTGGCGCGCGGCCGGCACCTACCGCGCCGGCTACGAGTTCAACAACCCCCTGCTCGCGGTCGCGCTGGGGCAGCACCCCGGCGTCCTGGCGCCGGCCATGAGCTTCCTGCAGGTCGAGGGGGATACCCTCATCGTCACCGCCGTCAAGCGTCACGGCAACCCCGTCGCCGGGTTCCAGGGCAACGCGCCGGTCGAGGATCCCGGCGTCACAGTTCGCCTGTACGAGGCAACGGGCGCCGCCGCTGCAGCCTGCCTGAAGTGGTTCGCGCCGCTGGGAGAGGCGTGGCAGACCAACCTGCTGGAGGAGCGCGAGCGCCCGCTGGTGCCGTGCGGCAAGAGCAGCGACTGCGTGTGCGACCGCGTAGGCCCGTTCGCCATCAACACCTACAACCTGCGCTTCAGCACGCCGCTGTCGCGGGGCGAGCCTTCCAAACTGCCGGCGGGCAAGCCGTGCGCCCTGGGGCGCGAGATCGAGCCGGTGCAGCCGCTGCACGTGCGCTATTGGGATCATAACCTCGGCGAGGCGCCGCTGGGCAACGCGCCCGTGTCCGTAGTGTTGGAAGGCGACGTCAAGACCGGCATCCATATCCACCAGGGCGGCGTCACCGTCAACACGCTTAAGCTCGGGGTGTGCAACAACTACCTCGACCGGCGCATTCGCGGTCGCGTGGACCTGGTCGTGCCCGAGGGCTGGAAGATGCTGCCGGCCTACGTCGAGTACAACCTCGGGCCGAACGAGCACATGACGCGAGACATCCTGCTTTGCTTCTTGAGCTACCGTGGGCGGCGCTGTGGGCTGGTCAAGGCGCGCCTGGCGCACGAGGGGCAGGTCTATCAAGACGTGATCGAGGTCGGCGAGGCGCCGCGCATCGAGTGGGAGGTGGACAACCTGGACGGGCGCATCGAGGCGCGCCTCACGAACGTCGGCGAAGATGCGATCGAGGGCGGCGTCACCCTGGTCGGGCCTATGGAGACGTGGGGCCAAGCAGCGGGCCCGTTCGCGCTGGCCGAATCGTCGCCGCCGATGCAGGGGTTCGCCCTTGCGCCGGGCGAGGAAGCGACCTATACCTTCCATCTCGAGGCTTTGCCGCAGGAGGCCGGACTGCCGGATTACTGGGCGGTCGTCAAGATCTTCTACAACGGCCGCGTTGACTACAAGCCGGTGCCGGGCACGACGGTTCCCGCACCCGAGGACTGACGGCCCCGAGCAGGGGCTCGACGAATACATGCGCGGCCTGCGCCCGCGGCGCGAACGCTGATTGTCGCCTCCCGGCGGCAGGCGGCGCTTGGCGACCGCCGAAAACCCCGGAGAGCGCCGACGGCGCACAGTGGAGAACGCGCAAGCTGCCAGAAGTGAATGCGCGCCAACAGAGCTCTTAGCGCTCTGGGCGGTAAAGGGAGGATCATGCAGTATCGCGATTTCGGCAATACTGGAGTCAAGGTCTCGCTGCTGGGCTTCGGCGCCATGCGCCTGCCCGAGGACGAGAAGGACGCGATAGCGGTAATGCGGCGCGCCTACGACCTAGGCGTGAACTACTTCGACACCGCGCCCGGCTACTGCGACGGCCGCAGCGAGGTCTACGTCGGCAAGGCGCTCAAGGGCATCCGCGACAAGGTCTACCTGTCCACCAAGAACCCCATCCGCGACGCGTCGGGCGACAGCTTCAGAAAGCGGCTCGAGGATTCGCTGCGCACGCTCGATGCCGACTACATCGACTTCTATCACATGTGGGGCCTCAATATCCAGACGTTTGAGGAAAAGATCATGGCCCCCAACGGGCCGATGGACGCGGCGGTGCGCCTGCGCGAGCAAGGCATCATTCGCCACATCTCGTTCTCGTTCCACGACAAGCCGGAGTCGCTGCTGCGCATCATTGACTCGGGGCGCTACGAGACCATGCTCGTGCAGTACAACATCCTCGACCGCGCCAACGAGCAGGGGATCGCGCACGCTCGCAGCAAGGGCCTGGGCGTCGCCATCATGGGGCCGGTGGGCGGCGGCCGGCTGGCGGCGCCGTCGGAGCGCATCCGCGCCATGATCCCCGGCGGCGCCAAGACCACCGCCGAGATGGCGCTGCGCTTCGTCATGTCCAACCCCAACGTCTGCACCGTGCTGTCGGGCATGGACTCCACACACCAGGTCGAGGAAAACGCAGCCGTGGCCTCGAGCGACGCGCCGCTCAGTGATGCGGAGCGCGCGCGCGTGGCCGAGATTCTGGCCGAGAACGAGCGCCTGTGCCAGCTCTATTGCACGGGCTGCAAGTACTGCATGCCCTGCCCCAACGAGGTGAACATCCCCAACATCTTCGAGTTGGTGAACTACTACCGCGTGTACGGGCTCGAGGACTACGCGCGGGAGCGCTACGCGGGCATCGTCAAGTCGGGCAAAGGCGCCGACCAGTGCGTGGAGTGCGGCGAGTGTGAGGAGAAGTGCCCCCAGAAGATCCAGATCATGGAGCAGTTGAAGGAGGCGCACGAGGCCTTGTGCGCGGAATGAGGAGGGCGAGCCGTGAAGTACGGATTCGGGCTCATCGGGTGCGGTAACATTGCGCCAGTTCACGCGGACGCGATCACGCGCATCGACAACGCGCGGCTGGTCGCCGTGTGCGACCTGGTCGAGGAACGCGCGCGCGCCCTGGGTGGGAAGTACGGCGCTGACCCGCACACGGACTGCAAGGAGATGCTGGCGCGCGATGACGTGGACGTCGTCAATGTCGTCACCTGGAGCGGCAACCACGCCGACATCGGCATCGACGCCGCGCGCGCGGGCAAGCACGTCATCGTCACCAAGCCCATTGACGTCACGCTGGAAAAGATCGACCGGCTCATCGCCGCCTGCCGACGGCAGGGCGTCAAGCTCGGCGCCACCCACCAGTTCCGCAGCTTCGGCTCGTTCGTGCGCCTCAAGCGCGCCATCGAGGAGGGACGGCTGGGGCGCATCTACTTCGGCAACGCCTTCGTCCCCTGGTGGCGCCCCCAGGAGTACTACGACAGCGCCGAGTGGCGCGGAACGTGGCGCTGGGACGGCGGCGGCGCCCTCATGAACCAGGGCATCCACTACGTGGACCTCATCCAGTGGCTGGTGGGACCCGTCGCCCACGTGCAGGCGTACACCGACACGGTGGCGCACGACATCGAGGTGGAGGATGTCGCGGCGGCCGCGCTGCGCTTCCACAACGGCGCGCTAGGTCTCATCATGGGCAGCACCGCGGTGCATGGCGGCCTGCCGTCGCGCATCGAGGTTTACGGCGAGAAGGGCAATGTCGCCATCGACGGCGAGGCCATCACGCGCTGGCAGGTCGAAGGGGAACAGGAGGCGGCGGCATCCGCGGGGGCGGGCATGGGCTCTGCGGATCCGCTGGCCGGGTTGTCGGATGCGGTGAGCGCGCACGTGGAGCAGATTTCGGACGTCTTGCGCGCCATCGAGGAGGACCGCGACCCCGCCCTCAGCGGCGAGGAGGCGCGGGCGGCGGTGGCGGTGGTGCTCGCCATCTACGAGTCCGCGCGCACGGGCCACCCGGCAGTGCCGGGGTAGCCACTGTCGCCCACATGATGGCGGCTGAGCGAACTCAAAGCACCGTGTGAAGGATAGTCAAGGTCATTGCAGGAGCCCGCTGTCACCGCCTGCCGCGGAGGTCGCGCGATCCTCGGCATAGGAGGACCGCGATCGATCACAGCGCGTTCTCAGCCGCACTGTTTTCGCTGGCGTGCTTGCCAGATGTAAGCGTGAGCCAGCCGGCGCTCGTGAGCAAGCCAACCGCGGTCGCGTAGGCCGTCGGACGTTATGTCCTGAGCCAGCAGCGCATCCTCAGTGCGTCCCGCTGCGGCGAGGCGCTCTGCGACCCACGCCGTCATGCGCGCTTCGAGTTCATCGGCCAGCCCAGACGCTAGGTCCACCAGATTGAACTGCTCCAGGGGGTCGGCCTCAAGGTCGTACAGCTCGCGGCGCACGACCGAATCGCCGTCCCCGAAGCTGTGCGTCAGCTTGTGAGTGCGAGTGCGGATGCCGCGTTGTTTCTGGTAGGTGTTCTCCACGAAGTGCACGGTGTCGCGCACCGACGCGAGGTCGCCGCGCATCACGGGAGCGAGACTCATCCCATCCACCGCGTGGGGCGGTTGCCAACCCGCCAGGTCGGCGATGGTGGGCAGGAGGTCCGGCTGTTGAACCAACGCGTCGGATCTCCCAACCGGCACGACCCCCGGCCAGTGCAGCACCAGCGGCACGCGCAGGCATTCGTCGCCGAGGTCAATGTGGCTGGTGTTGAAGCGGTGCCCACGCACCATGCGATCTTCGCCCATGATCTCGCCGTGGTCCGAGGTCACGATCAGGAGCGTCTGATCATAGATGCCGGCGCCGCTCAGAGCCGCGACGATGCGGCGGATCTCCGCGTCGGTGTAGATGATCTCCCCGTCATAGCGCGCCACCACGTCGGCCAGGTCATCGCCCTTGTCCCATTCAAACGGCTGGCAGCCGGCAGGCGGCTGGTAGGGCCCATGAGGATACCACGGGTGGTAGAAGAGCAGGAAGTCGTCCGCAGCATGCCGCTGAATGAGGTCGCACACGAGGTCGCAGTTAGCCGTGTCATGCCCGTTCGGGTCCTGGCGGAACTCGTATGCGTCGTAGGCGCGGCGGAACCATGGATAGAGGCGCCAGCGCTCCTGCCAGCGATCGTAGAGGTTGTCCACCGCCAGCGTGCGCAGGCCGTGGGCCTTGGCGATCTCGGCGAGCATGGGGATGGCGTCAGGCAGGTCCACGCGCGTCCAGTGGGAGGTGACGCCGGTGGTCTCGGGGTAGCAGCCGGTGAAGAGCGCAGTGAAGCCGGGGTGCGTGCAGTTGCTTACGGCGAAGCAGTGCGTGAACACGAAGCCGTCGGCGGCGACCGCATCCAGGTTGGGGCTGGTGGCGCGGTGATACCCGTAGCAGCCCAGGTGATCCGCTCGCAGCGTATCCACGACAACGATCACGATCTTCATGCGACGCCTCCGGCAACGTCTTGATATTCGATGCTGAATCGCTCCTACCTCGTGACGATACGTCTCGTCAAGGAGGTCGGAGCGGCAACGGCGAACTACGGTGCGCGTCTCGCGGCTGCGGCAGCGCGAGGCGTGGAGAGGAAACGCCGCGTGAGTGGATCGCCCATCACCGACAAAGACCGGGAGATGGCGCAGCGCTGCGTCGAATGCCCGGTGTGCAGCAGCGCGCGCAGGAACCAGAGGGGCCTCGCCTTCTGGTTCGTGAAGCTGATAGAAGGCGGTCTATGCCCCTACTGCAAGGCCTACGAGCGGGTGTACGGCCGTAAGGCGCACGAGGCCACGCCGGGGTAAGAATACCATCCACAGATTTCGCGGATGATCATATTCGGGCCGTTCGGCCCCTGCGTCCTATCCGCGTCAATCGGCGTTCATACACGGCTAATCGTCCCCGATGGTTCCCGAGCAGCCTTCCCCCGCCCGCGCCACATAGAACACGCGCTCCGAGCGCGGCCCCGGCGGCAGGAACGTGTAGGCCTCGAAGGCCCCCTCAAGGATAAACCCCGCCGTGTCCAACATCCCGATGATCTCGGCTTCCGTGTAGCCGCGCTCGTAGTGTGTCTCGCGGAAATGGGCGCCGTCGGCGGTCCAGAACTCCATGTCCACCGTCGCGATGCGCGTGGTGCGGTCGTAGCGGCTGCGCCAGCGGTAGCGCACGTCGCGCTGCGGCGATAGGTTCTGCTGGGTGAACAACTCCTGCTCCAACGAATAGACGGTGTTGAGGTCGAAGACGAAGACCCCGCCCGCCACCAGCGCGGCGGCCGTGCCCTGGAACGCCCACAGCAAGCGCGCCGGCTCCACGATGTAGTTGAAGCTGTCGTAGAGGCAGATCGCCGCCTCGAACGAATCCGCGGGCAGGTTCAGTTCCGCCGCGTCGCGCTGGATGAAGTCAATGTCGAGGCCGGCGTCGCGCGCCTTGCGCCGCGCCTGCTCCAGCATCGGCGCCGACAGGTCAACACCCGTGACCTTGTAGCCGCGCTCCGCCAGCAGCAGCGCCACCGACCCGGTGCCGGTGGCGATGTCGAGGATGCGGCGCGGCGTCACCCGCAGGTGCTCGAATACCTCCTCCACATAGTCCGCCCACATGTCATAGGGGACGTTGGACATGAGGGCGTCGTAGTAGGGGGCCACGCTGGTGAAAGGGGAATCGGGCATTCTGATGCTCTCGAGAGGAACCGCCAAGGCACTAAGAGCCTATCCTAAAATCCTCACACGGTATCCAAAATGTCATTTATACAACCTCGTGTCTTACCGGAACCCCGACCATGGTCGCTCTCACGCGCAGGGTACCGCTGAGCACGAGGATGTGGCACAGGCGCCCCCGCCTGTGAATGGGCCCCGCGCCGCGCGGCCGACACACCCGAGGCTTGTCCGCCTCTGGCGGGGCGGGTGTGCCACATGACGAGGGCCGACGCGCAAGTTTCTCCATAATACACGAGACTCTGTAAGACACAAAGAGGATCGGATTTCAGGTCCCCAGAAGTCCGGCGTCTTCTCTCCTTGGTGCCGTGGTGTCTTCGTGGTTCAAACCATGCGACCAGGTCACGACTTGCGCTGCACCGCCGGCATGCGCCTGCCGACGGCGCGCGCGACCTTGCCGACCTCGCGCATCAGGCGCGCGAACTTGGGCGGCTCCAGGCTCTGCGGCCCGTCGGACAGCGCGTCCTGGGGACGGGGGTGCACCTCGATCATCAGCCCGTCGGCGCCGGCGGCGATGGCCGCCCTGGCCAGCGGCGCTACGTAGCGCCAATCGCCGGTGCTGTGGCTGGGATCGACGATGACCGGCAGGTGGGACAGGCGCTTGAGCACGGGCACGGCGTTAATATCGGTGGTGTAGCGGGTGATGTCCTCGAAGGTGGTGATGCCGCGCTCGCACAGGATGACCTCGCGGTTGCCCTCCAGCATGATGTACTCGCAGGCCATCAGCAGGTCGCGCACGCGGCAGCCGGGGCCGCGCTTGAGCACCACCGGCTTGCCGCATTGCCCGACGCGCTGCAGCAGCCGGGAGTTCTGCATGTTGCGCGCCCCGATCTGGATGACGTCCGCGTAGTGCATGATGACGGGCAGGTCGTGCGGGTCGAGCACCTCGGTCACCACCGGCAGCCCGGTCTCCTCGCGCGCCTGGGCCAGGATCTCCAGCCCCTCGCGCCCCAGCCCCTGGAAGGCGTAGGGCGAGGTGCGGGGCTTGAAGGCGCCGCCGCGCAGGATGTTCGCGCCCGCGGCCTTGACCGCGTGCGCCACCTCCAGCGTTTGCTCGCGCGACTCCACGCTGCACGGCCCGGCGATGATGGCCAGGCTGGGGCCGCCGATGCGCAACCGGCCCACGCGCACGACCGTGTCATCGGGGTGAGTCTGACGCGAGGCGAGCTTGTAAGGCTCCGAGATGGGGGCGACGCGCTCGACCCCGGGCATGCTGGTGAAGCGATCCGCGAGACTCGCCTTCTCCGCATCCACCGCGCCCAGCAGCGCGATCACCTTGCGCTCGACCCCCGGGTTGACGAAAGCGCGGAAGCCGGACCCCTCGACGGCGTCGATCACCGCCTGGATTTGCTCCGGCGTCGCCTCGGTTTGCATGATGATGACCATGGAAGTGGAGCGGAAAACCTCGGTGAGATTCGGCGCGGGCGGCGGCGGGGACGGATGCCTATCCGCCGTTGTCCTTCGGCCGCAGCTCCTTCTCAACCCACTCGAGGAAAGCCTTGTTGGTCGGCGTCTTGTGCAGGCCGGTGAGCAGCAGCTCGGTGGCCTGGACGGTGTCGAGGGCGTTGAGGACTTTGCGCAGTTGCCAAACCCGGCGCAGGGTGTCTTCCGGCAAGAGCAGCTCCTCGTGGCGGGTGCCGGAGCGGCGGACGTCGATGGCGGGGAAAGTGCGGCGCTCGGACAAGGTGCGGTCCAACACTAGCTCCATGTTGCCGGTGCCCTTGAACTCCTCGAAGATGACGTCGTCCATGCGGCTGCCGGTATCGACGAGGGCGGTGGCGACGACGGTGAGGCTGCCTCCCTCCTCGATGTTGCGAGCCGCTCCGAAGAAGCGCTTGGGGCGGTAGAGGGCGCTGGGGTCGAGGCCGCCGGAGAGGGTGCGGCCGCTGGGGGTGACGGTGAGGTTGGAGGCGCGGGAGAGGCGGGTGATGCTGTCGAGCAGGACGACGACGTCCTTGCCGTGCTCCACCAGGCGCTTGGCCTTCTCGAGGCACAACTCCTGCACCTTCATGTGGTTCTCGGGAAGCTCGTCGAAGGTGGAGGCTGCGACCTCGGCGTCCACCGACCGTCGGATGTCGGTAACCTCCTCCGGGCGCTCGTCAATGAGCAAGACGATGAGCGCGACCTCCGGATGGTTGGCGGTGATGGCGTTGCCGATAGCCTTGAGCAGCATCGTCTTGCCGGCCTTGGGCGGGGACACGATGAGCCCGCGCTGGCCCTTGCCCACGGGGCAGACGATGTCTATCATGCGCCCGGAGATGCCCTTGGGCTCGGTTTCGATTCTGAGCTGCTCGGTGGGGTAGATCGGCGTGAGCGCGTCGAAGGGGACACGGCGCTTGAGCGCCTCCGGGCTCTCCCCGTTGACCGCCTCCACCCGCAGCAGGCTGAAATAGCGCTCGCTGTCCTTGGGCGGGCGCACCTGGCCGCTGACCGTGTCACCGGTCTTGAGGCCGAAGCGCTTGATCTGCGACTGGGAGACGTAAACGTCATCCGGGCTCGGCAGGTACCCGTGCACGCGCAGGAAGCCGTAGCCTTCGGCCAGCATCTCCAGCACGCCCTCGCTGAAGATGAAGCCGTTCTGCTCCGCCTGCGCCTTGAGCAGGGTCAACACCAGGTCGTGCTTGTTAAGCTTCTGGGCGCCGGCGATCTCCAGGCCCTTGGCCAGGTCCTGAAGCTCATCCACGGTCTTGCTCTCGAGCTCCGCCATGTCCAGGGTTCGAGTCCTGTTCTCTTCAGTCGCGCGCATGGTGACTACGCTCCTCCGCGTCGGGGTGTGAACGGGTAACCTCAGCCGGGATACGTTGGTGGCCTAGCCCACTGAGATCTGAGACTTCAGCTTTGAGAAGATCGCGGTGTATGGCGCGGTTGCCGACCGGCGGCCCTGCGCCTTCCTAACACCGCCCGCACGCACAACGGACGGACCTGGCGGTGCTCATGTCGGGAAAGGCTAAACGCGGCCTTACGTCTCAGGCCAAGTCGGAAGATGCTGGGTGGGTGTCACCTCTAACAGCCCTGCGAGGCTATCATACTATACCACACAAATAGCCGAATGTCCACAACATTTGTGCGCCCCGCGCGATACAGTCGCGCGCAAGCGGAGCGTTCGGCGCCGCGTCTCCCCGCGCCCCGCCGGGCCTACCGCTTGGCATAGACCTCCGGCTTGAGCACTGCCACGTATGGCAGGTTGCGGTAGCGCTGGGCGAAGTCCAGCCCGTAACCGACGACGAACTGGTCGGGCACCTGGAAGCCCACGTAGTCCAACTCGACCTTCACCCTGCGACGGCTCGGCTTGTCGAGCAGGGCCGCCACCGCGATGCTCTCCGCGTCGCGCGTGTGGAGGTTCTCCAACAGGTAACGCAGCGTGAGCCCGGTGTCCACAATGTCCTCCACCACCAGGATGTGCTTGCCTTCGACGCTGAAGCTGAGGTCCTTCAGCATCTGCACCTCGCCGGAGGACGCCCTGGCGTCGCCGTAGCTCGACCACTTGACGAAATCGATGCGCAGCGGTATGGTCAGCGCCCGCATCAAGTCCGACAGGAACACCACCGCGCCGTCGAGCACCCCCACCAGCACCGGCTCGCGCCCCCGGTAGTCGGCGCTGATCTCGGCCGCCAGCTCCTTGACGCGCGCCTCGATCTGCTGCGCGCTCAGCAGCACCTCTTTGACGTCGGGGTGAATCATGCTCGCTCGGACCGCCACGCGCTGTCATTGCGAGCCTAAGCGAGGAATCCCCTACCTCCTTGCATCTCAGGCCTCGAATACCACCTTCAGCATCCCTGGTAGGGGATTCCTCACCACGCTTCGCTCCATTCGGAATGACACGGGCGGCGGAATTACTCTCCCCGCCGCCCACGCATTTCTCATCAATAGGGGGGCATGCCGCCCGGAGCCGCCAGCGCTTTCTCCTTCTCCGGGATCTCCGCCACCGCAGCCTCGGTGGAGAGCACCATGACGGCGATGCTGGTCGCGTTTTCCAGTGCGCTGCGCGTCACCTTGGCCGGATCGACGATGCCCGCCTCCATCATGTCCACGTATTTCTCCGTCAGCACATCCAGGCCTTGGCCTTTGGGCAGGTTCTTGATCTTCGCGACCACGACCGAGCCCTCCATGCCCGCGTTGTGGGCGATTTGCCGGGCGGGTTCCTCCAGGGCGCGGCGCATGATGTCCACCCCGATGACGGCGTCGCCGGTGAGCTTGACCTGCTTCAGCGCCGGCAGGGCGTTGATGTAGGCCACGCCGCCGCCGGGGACGATCCCCTCCTCCACCGCCGCGCGGGTGGCGGACAGCGCGTCCTCCATGCGATGCTTGCGCTCTTTGAGCTCGGTCTCCGTGGCCGCGCCGACGTTGATGACGGCGACGCCGCCGGCGAGCTTGGCCAGGCGCTCCTGGAGCTTCTCGCGATCGTAGGACGAGTCGGTCTCCTCCAGCTCGCGCTTGATCTGCGCGATGCGGCCCTGGATGGCCTCGGCGGAGCCCTTGCCTTCGACCACCGTTGTGTCATCCTTGGTGATGATGACGCGCTTCGCCTGGCCGAGCATGTCGGCGGTCACGTTCTCGAGTTTGATGCCGAGGTCCTCGGCGATGAACGTCCCGCCGGTGACGATGGCGAGGTCCTCGAGCATCGCCTTGCGGCGGTCGCCGAAGCCGGGGGCCTTGACCGCCGCCGCTGACAGCGTGCCGCGCAGCTTGTTGACCACCAGCGTCGCCAGCGCCTCGCCCTCGACGTCCTCCGCCACGATCAGCAGCGGGCGCCCCGACCGCATGATGATCTCCAGCACCGGCAGCAGGTCCGCCACCGCCGAGATCTTCTTCTCGTATATCAGCAGATACGGAGCGTCGAGCACCGCCTCCATGCGCTCGGGGTCGGTGACCATGTACGGCGACATGTAACCCTTGTCAAACTGCATCCCCTCCACCAGCTCGAGAGTGGTTTCGGCGCTCTTGCTCTCCTCGACGGTGATGACGCCGTCCTTGCCGACCTTGTCCATCGCCTCCGAGATGACCTCGCCGATGCGCTTCTCGCGCGCCGAGATCGCGGCCACCTGGGCGATCTTTTGCTTGGTCTCCACCGGCACCGCGAACTTGGCGATCTGCTTGACCACCGCGTCGCGTGCCGCCTCCAGCCCGCGCTTCACGAACATGGGATTGGCGCCCGCGGCCACCGCCTTCAGCCCCTCGCGCATGATCGCCTGCGCCAGCACGGTTGCGGTGGTGGTGCCGTCGCCCGCCACGTCGTTGGTCTTGGAGGCGACCTCCTTGATCAACTGCGCGCCCAGGTTCTCGACGCGGTCCTCGACCTCGATCTCCTTGGCGATGGTAACGCCGTCGTCGATGATGGTCGGCGAACCGAACTTCTTCTCCAGCATCACGGTGCGGCCGCGCGGCCCCAGGGTCACGCGCACCGCGTCCGCGAGGGTGTTTATCCCGCGCTCCAGCGCCCGCCGCGCTTCGGTACCGTATACCAACTCCTTCGCCATCTCTCAATCCTCCTCCGTTAGACCGGGGGCTTGAATGGGACGACCATGTCGTTCCGAGCCCTTCGACTTTGCTCAGAGCCTGCCCTGAGTGCAGCGAAGGGGTAAACTCCGCGAAGTCTACTCGCCTCTGGCGGGGATCCCCTACCGTGGTTGCACCCCCACAGGGGACCCTTCGCGTTGCTCAGGGTGACAGCTACTTCAGTATCGCCAGCACGTCGCTTTCCCGCAGCACCGTGTATTCCTTCTTGCCCAGCCTGATCTCGGTGCCGCCGTACTTCGAGAACAGGACCACGTCGCCCTTCTTCACCTCGGGCTTGACCACTTTGCCGTTGTCCATCATGCGCCCGGGGCCGACCGCCACGACTTTGCCCTTCTGCGGTTTCTCCTGCGCCGTGTCCGGGAGCAAGATCCCCGACGCCGTCTTCTCCTCCGCCTCGGTCACGGTGACCACCAGGCGATCTCCGATAGGCTTGATCATTCCACTACCTCCTTCAAGGGCCTCCCGCCCGGTATTGCGCGTCAGCGAGACATTAGTATAACCGCGCCGCGCCGCGTTGTCCAGTCCGCGAGCGAACCGAGTGTGACCGCCGAGCGTTGGCATCGCGAGGCAGACACCCCCGCCAGAGGCGGGCAAGCCTCTCCCTGCCAGGGAGAGGAGTTTGCGCGCGCGCCACCCACACCAACGAAATGCGGCCACACCCGTCTTATGCTAAACCCAGCGAACCTCATTCGGCGACGATGTTGACGAGCTTGTCGGGGACGACGATGACGTTGCGCACTGTCTTGCCCTGGATGAACGTTTTCGCGCGCTCACTGGCCAGCGCGAGCTGCTTGAGGCGCTCCTCGTCGGTGCCGGCGGCGACGGTGAGGCGGTCGCGCACCTTGCCGTTGACCTGCACCACCACGGTCACCTCCGCCTCGCGCGCGGTGTCTTCGTCGGCCTGCGGCCACGCCGCGGTGAACAGCGAGCAGCGGGCCTCCAGCAATCCCAGCCGCTCGGCGAGCTCATCGGCCAGGTGGGGCGCGAACGGCGACAGCAGCAGCGGCAGCGTCGCCGTCGCTTCGCTTAGCGCCGCCCTGTCGCCGGGCGACGGCTCATCGCCGATGGCGGCGGCGGTGTCCCCCATCTGCGTCACCATCTCCATGAGCGCGCTGATGGCAGTGTTGTGGTGCATGCGCTCGATATCAAAGGTGACTTTGGCTATGGTCTGGTGCGTCTTGCGCCGCAGAGCGGCGCCCGCCGCGCCCGGCCGCTGATCGGCGAGTGTCTGCGCCCACTGCGAATCGAACAGGTGCGCGGCGCCAGTGACGACGCGCCAGGTGCGCCCGAGGAAGCGATACAGCCCTTCCGCGCCCGCTTCGCTCCACTCCGCCGGCTCGCCTGGCGGGGCGATGAACAGGATGAAGAGGCGCGCAGTGTCGGCTCCATAGCCGTCGCACATCCCGTCGGGGGTAGCGATGTTGCCCCGGGTCTTACTCATCTTCTTGCCGCCGAGGCTGATGACGCCGTGGTTGAATAGGCGGGTGAAGGGCTCCTCGAACTCGATCAACCCCAGGTCATGCAGCGCCATGCAGAAGAAACGGGCGTAGATGAGGTGCATGGTGGCGTGCTCGCGGCCGCCGATGTAGAGATCCACCGGCAGCCAGTAGCGCACCTTGTCGGGATCGAACGCGCGCTCGGCGTCGTGCGGGCTGGCGTAGCGCAGGAAGTACCACGACGAGCAGACGAAGGTGTCCATGGTGTCCACCTCGCGCCGCGCCGCGCCGCCGCAGTCGGGGCAGACGGTGTTAACGAACTCGGCCACCGCCTCCAGCGGCGAGCCACCCTTTCCCGTGAAGGGGGCGTCGGGTGGCAGCAGCACCGGCAGGTCGCGCTCGGGCACCGGCACGGTGCCGCAGCGGTCGCAGTAGATGATGGGTATGGGCGCGCCCCAGTAGCGCTGGCGCGAGATGAGCCAGTCGCGCAGGCGATAGTTGACGGTGCGCCGGCCGATGCCCCGGCGCTCCATGTCTTGCGCGATTTCGACCCAGCCCTGCTCGCTGGGCAGGCCGTCGAACGGCCCCGAGTTGACCTGCACGCCGGGCTCGACGTAGGCCTCGCTCATGGTCTCGGGGTCGAGCGTCTGGCCCGGCGGGCTGATGACCACGCGCATGGGCAGACCGTAGCGCCTGGCGAACTCGAAGTCGCGCTGGTCGTGCGCCGGCACCGCCATGATCGCCCCGGTGCCGTAGCCCATGAGGACGTAGTCGGCGACCCACACCGGCACCCGTTCGTCGGTCATGGGGTTGATGGCGTATGCGCCGGTGAACACTCCGTCCTTCGCGGTGCCGGCGATGCGGTCAAGCTCGGCCTTGCCGCGCACTTGCTCGCGGTAGGCGTTCACCGCCGCGCGCTGCTCGGTGATCGTGATCTCATCCACCAGCGGGTGCTCCGGGGCCAACACCATATAAGTGATCCCGAAGACGGTGTCGGGGCGGGTGGTATAGACACTGACCCGGTGGGGCGAATCCACGATCGCCATGTCGAACTGGACGCCCTCGCTGCGGCCGATCCAGTTGCGCTGCATGAGCTTGACGTCCTCGGGCCAGTCGATGTTGTCGTGGCCGCCGAGCAGGCGGTCGGCATACTTCGTGATGCGGTAGAACCACTGCTCCATATCCCGCGGCTCGACCGGCGTGTCGCAACGCTCGCACCGCCCGCCGATGACCTGCTCATTGGCGAGCGCGGTGGCGCACGACGGACACCAGTTCACCGGGGCCTGCTTGCGGTAGGCGAGACCGCCCTTGTAGAGCTGGAGGAACAGCCACTGCGTCCACTTGTAGTAGTCGGGCCTGGAGGTATTGACCTCACGGCTCCAGTCGAACGAGTACCCCATGCGGTGGAGCTGGCCCTCCATCTGTGCGACATTCGTCTCGGTCCACTGAGCGGGATGGATGCCGCGCTTGATGGCGGCGTTCTCGGCGTTGAGTCCGAAGGCGTCGAAACCGCTCGGGTGCAGCACGTGATTGCCGCCCATCACCAGATAGCGCGCGACGACATCGCCCACCGTGTAGTTGCGCACGTGCCCCCAGTGCAGGTTGCCGGAGGGATATGCGAACATGTCGAGGTAGTAGAACTTGGGCTTGTCGGAGTGGTCCGCCACCTCGAACAGGCGCGCCTGTGCCCAGCGGCGCTGCCACTTCGCCTCGATTCGTTGTGGCTCGTACCTATCGCTCACCATGTCCTCCAGCCCAACTACAATGTCATTCTGAGCCGTAGGCGAAGAATCCCCTATCGTCGGAGTGTCCCCGGTAGGGGATTCCTTCGACTGCGCTCAGGACAAGTCTTCACTCGCGGAGTCTACCCTGAGCGTAGCCGAAGGGCTCGTTCAGAATGACCCGATTGCCCGGGTGACACTTGCTCAGCCGCTCAGCATACGCTTGACGCCCCATGCCAATAAGATGATCGCCGCCACCACCGCCCCCGCGTAGAGCAAGGCGTATCTTTCGGCGCGCGAGAAATGGAATTGTCTCCAGTTCGCGATCAGCACCGCAAAGCTCAGGAACAGCAACCCCGGCAGCAACGGCGCCGCCGACCCCGTGACGGCTGAAACCGCCGCGAAAGCGGGCGGCACCAGCAGGTAGACCGCGAACAACGCCCACAGCGTGGCGCGCGGGTTCATGTGCAGACGATAGACCGCGCCCACAAACAGCCCCATGAACAGGAAGTCGCCGATGCCGACTGAACTCAACAGCGGCACCGGCAGGCCGGCGGCGGCGGACCCGGGCACCGCCGCGCTGAATTGCTGCACCACTTCCGGCGCCTTCTTGCCGACCTCGGCAACGAAGCCCCAATAGACCCCCCACGTGTCAATGGCGGCGGCCACCACCGCCACCGGCACCAGCATGTTGCGTTCCCGGATGATGCGTGAAGCCGCGATGCCAAGGAAGACCGCCATCAGCACCAGCAGCAGATCGCCGACCAACTGGAAGGGCTGGCCCGGCAGGCGCATGTCAGCCAAGCGCGCCGCGCCGAACGCCACGGCGAACAGCAGCCCGGTGCCCAGTTGCCCCTTCCACGACAGCGGCAGCCGCGACACCAGCGCCACCATCGCCAGCGCGATCAGGATATAGGCAATGCCCGCCAGCACCGCCGCCGCGATGACCCCCGGCCCCGCCGTGAGCCGGGCGAAGGCCCGCGGCCCTGCCAGCAGGCCAAGCGCCAGGTAAGCAGCCGAAGCGAGCGCCAGCAACTGCCATATGCGCACGGCGCCGCCCGCCGCTTCCGCGTGCGGAGCCTGGAGTCGCGAATTGTCGGTGTTCGTAGCCATCCCAGTGACTTGCGCAGCACGCGCTCGCCGCCGACGGCCGACCCATCACCCGCCGGTCGGGTCCGTCGCCGGGCCGCTCACGGCCCCGGCCGCAGCACGAACACGCCGACCACAAGCAGGGCCAGGCCGACCACACCCGCCACTAACCACAGCATCATCGCGTAGTAGGCGAAAAAAGCGTCGTCCGGCGTCAGGGCGCGTCGGTAGTCCTGCAGCGCCACAATGCCGCGCGCGGCGGCCACCGCCAACAGGACTATTCCCGCGGCGTTGCACGCGAAGGCACCGGAGAGAATCCCCGCCCCGCGGCGCACCGGTCGGGCGGCGCTCCGCCCCGCGTGGTCCCCTCGGCTCGGCTCGTCTCTCCGGCGAGGCTCGCGGTGCTCCTTGGGCCGCCCTTTGAGGTAGGCGCCGCAGTTGGAGCAGGCCACCTCGGTCTGGCGCACGGGCAGGCGGCAGTTGCGACAAGCGCCCACCACGGCGCTCCTGCCGTGCAGCCACTCACCGCACGCGCAGCAATGCTGCAGTGCGCGCGAATTCTCCTGCCCGCAGCGGGGGCACTCCATGGTTGCCTGCATCGGCAGTCATTCCGCGCGGCGCGCTGCGTTTCGACTTCGCCTGCGGCGGCTTTTCGCAGCGCGGCTCTGGCCCGCGCGCCGCACGCGTCCTCTACAGGTCCTCTCCGACGCGACCGAACCTGCGCTTGCGCCGCTGGTACTCGACAAGCGCCTGCAGCATTTCCCGGCGCCGGAAGTCGGGCCACAGCGTCGGCACTGCCACAATCTCCGTGTAGGCGATCTGCCACAGCAGGTAGTTGCTGACGCGCACCTCGCCGCCGGTGCGGATCAGCAGATCCGGGTCGGGCAGGTCGGGGGCGTAAAGGTGGCCCGCGAAGACCTGCTCCGAGATGTCCTCGGGCTGCATGCGACCGGCGGCCACCGCGGCGCCCAGCGCCCGCGCGGCGTCCACGATCTCGGCCCGGCCGCCGTAGTTCACCGCGAGGTTGAAGCGCAGCCCGCTGTTGTGCGCGGTGAGGTCGCGCGCGTGTTCCATTATCTCGCGCACCTCCGGCGGCACCTCGTGGAGGCGGCCAAGCGCGCGCACCCGCACGTTGCGCTCGTGCAGCTCGGGCAGCTCCAGGCGCATCTTCTGGGCGATGAGGTGCATCAGACCCTCGACCTCGGCCTGCGGGCGCGCCCAGTTCTCGGAGGAAAACGTGTAGAGCGTGAGGGCCTCGATCCCGAGGTCGTTGCACACCTCCACCGCGTCGCGCACGCTCTCGGTGCCCACCTGGTGCCCGACCATACGCGGCAGCGACCGCTCCTGGGCCCAGCGGCCATTGCCGTCCATGATGGCGGCGACGTGACGCGGGAGCCGCTCGCGGTCGAGCATCGCCGTCAGCTCTTCCGCGCTGGCCGCAGCCGCCGTGTCGGTCGGGTGTGATTCCATGTTCGCAGTGCTATTCCGCAGCGCTCGCCGCGCAGCGGCACGCAAGCTCGCTGCCGGCGGCGACCACCAGGGTGAGGGCGCGCGGAGCGGTAACCTTCTGTCCGATGACCCGCAGCGGCCCCGCGGGCGCGCGCGCGGGCGGCGCGGTGCGGATGACGTGCGCTATCTTCCACCCTGCTTGCGCCGCGCGCCGCCGGGCTTGCTCCGGCGCGAGAGCGACAAGCAGTGGCGGCGGCTCGCCGGCGGTCACGCTCACACCTCCATGATTTCGGCGACCTTCGCGTCGTGCGCGTGGTCAACTTCGGCGATGTGAGCGTCGGTGATCTTCTGCACTTCCTCCTGCGCGCGGTGGGAGTCGTCCTCGGAGATGTCGCCCGCCTTCTGCAGCTTGCGCAGCTCCTCGACGGCGTCGCGGCGAATGTTGCGCACCGCGACCCGGCTGTCCTCGGCCTTGCGGCCGACGACCTTCGCCAGGTCCTTGCGCCGCTCTTCGCTCAGCTCCGGCACCGGCACGCGCAGGATGTTGCCGTCGGTGGAGGGGTTGAGCCCGAGATCGGACTGGGTGAGCGCGTTGCGGATGGGGCCGATCAGTGTCTTATCCCAGGGCGAGATGATGAGCATCCGCGGCTCGGGCGCGGATATGGTGGCGAGCTGGTTGAGGGGCATGCGCGTGTCATAGGCCTCGACCGTGATGCGGTCGAGCAGCGCCGGGGTGGCGCGGCCGCTGCGAATGCCGGCGAATTCGCGCCGCATGGCCTCCCGGCCCTGGTCCATGCGATGGCTGGCCTCCTTCAGGATCCGCTCTTGGGGGTCTACTGCCATGGTTGGCCTCCCTAGCTGCCGCCGCGGCCGCGGTCGGCGCTGTCATCCCCGGTGGACGCCGATATCACGCTGCCGATGGACTCACCGAGCACCACGCGCTTCAGATTGCCCGGCTCGCGGATGTCGAACAGGATGATGGGCAGGCCGGTCTCCTGGGCGAGCGACACTGCGGTTGCGTCGAGCGCTTTGATGCGCCGGGTGAGCGCTTCCATGTAATCGAGGTGCGCCAGTCGCCGCGCGCCGGCATCGAGCTTGGGGTCGCGGTCGTAGATGGCATCCACGGTCGAGCCCTTGAGCAGCGCCTCGGCGCCGACTTCCGCGGCGCGCAGGGCCGCGGCGGTGTCGGTGGTGAAGTACGGGTTGCCGGTGCCCGCGGCGAAGATCACGATGCGCCCCTTCTCGAGATGGCGCATGGCGCGGCGGCGGATGTAAGGCTCCGCGACCTCGTGCATCTCGATCGCGGTCTGCAAGCGGGTGTAAACCCCCATCTTCTCCAGCGCGTCCTGCAGGGCCAGGGCGTTGAGGACGCTGGCCAGCATGCCCATGTAGTCGGCGGTGGCGCGCTCGATATCATAGGGACTGCGGGTGCGCGCGCGGAAAATGTTGCCGCCGCCCACGACCACCGCCACCTCCACCCCGATCTCGCACACCTCCTTCAGCTCCTGCGCCAGGCGGTGCACGCTAGGGGCGTCGATGCCGAACTTATCGCCGCCGGCGAAGACCTCGCCGCTGAGCTTAACCACGATGCGCTTATACTTGGGCGCTTCCACTACTCCTCCGCCTCGCCGAGTTGGAACCTCGCGAAACGTCGAATGCGGATGTGCTCGCCGGTCTTGCCGGCGAGCTCCTTGCCCAGGGCCTCGATGGTCTTGTCGGGGTCGCGGATGAAGGGCTGCTCGAGCAGGCAGAACTCCTGGAAGTACTTCTCGAGCTTGCCCTGCGCGATGCGGTCGAGAATCTTCTCCGCCTTGCCCTCGAGTCGGCTCTGCGTGCGGTAGATCTCGAGTTCCTTCTCGCGCACCTCCGGCGGCACGTCCTCGCGGCCCAGGTAGTGGGGGTGCTGGGCGGCGACTTGCATCGCCACGTCGTGCGCGAAGGCCTGGAACTCGGGCGTGCGTGCGACGAAATCGGTCTCGCAGTTGACTTCCACCAGCACGCCGATCTTGCCGCCCGCGTGGACGTAGGACTCCACGATCCCTGCGGCGGTGGTGCGCGCTTCGCGGCGCGCCGCCCGCGCGATGCCCTGCTCTCGCAGGTGCTCGATGGCGCGCGCGAGGTCCCCCTCGCACGCCTCCAGCGCCCGCTTGCAGTCCATAATGCCGGCGCCCGTGCGCTCGCGCAGATTCTTAACCTGCTCAGGTGTGATCGCCACACGTACCTCCTGCATACGTACGCCTGATCTGACGGAAGCGGGGAAGCAAACGGGCAGGCGGGCTTACTCGGCCGCCTCGGGCGCGCGGCCGACCTCTTCCGCCACCCGGGCCTCGTCCGTCTCTCCTTCCGCCAGGTCGGCCACCGACACGGGTTCAGCCGCCGCTGTCTCCTCCGCCTGCTCGGCGGCCGCGACCGCCACTTCCTCGGCCTCGGCGGCGGCTTTCGCCTCCATCGCCTCGCGCTCGCGCGCGCCCTCGAGCGCGGCGTCCGCCATCTTCGATGTTACGAGGCGAATGGCGCGGATTGCGTCGTCGTTGCCGGGGACGGGATAGTCCACCTCGTCGGGATCGCAGTTGGTGTCGACGATGGCAACGATGGGAATCTCGAGCCGCCGGGCCTCAAGCAGAGCGATGCGCTCCTTCTTGACGTCCACGATGTAAACGACGGACGGCAAGCGCTCCATGCCCTCGATGCCGGAGAGTATGCGCTCGAGCTTGGCCAGCTCGTCGAGCATGCGCGCACGTTCGCGCTTGGGGCGCAGCTCCAGCTCGCCTTGGTCGCGCATGCGCCGCAGCTCCTTCATGTGCTCCACGCGCTCGCGAATGGTCATGAAGTTGGTGAGCATGCCGCCCAGCCAGCGCTGGCTGACGTTGAACATGCCGCAGCGGGCAGCCGCCTCGACCACCGATTCCTGGGCCTGCTTCTTGGTGCCGACGAAGAGCACCGCGCCGCCGGCAGCGGTCTGCTCGCGCACGAAGTTGTGGGCGCCCTCGAGCAGGCGCACGGTCTGATGGAGGTCGATGATGTAGATGCCGTTGCGCCCCCCGTAGATGTAACGCTTCATCTTCGGGTTCCACCGCCGGGTCTGGTGGCCAAAATGAACCCCCGCCTCCAGGAGTTCCTTCATCGAAACTAGCGCCAAGAGCCTTTCTCCTTTGGAAGTGCGCCCGCAAAAAAAGTGTGTAAGGCCCGTGCCGACGCGCCGCCCGCGCGCAAGCAAGCTCGTGCCTTACACAGCCGGGGCATGATTCTGCCCAAAGTCTAACACAAAACCCGCCCCCACGCAAGAGAAACCCGGGCCAGAGGGTTAACCGCTTACCCGGGGGAAGGCCGACACGGCCCCCAACTTCGGCGCGTGCTCACGTCACTCGCGCGCCGCTTCGTGTGAAATCACCTCCGGCGGTCCGGTATCTGGTTCCGACCGGCGGCGCTGCTGGGTCACGCGCCAGCGGCGCCCCAATTCGCGCCGCGGCAGGCAGCAGAGAGGCCCCCCGCCGCGTCGCGGGGGGCCTCTCTTGCGCTGGCTGCAAGACCGCCGGGCTCGTACGAGCAGGCCGGACCCCGTCGTCCGTCCCTCGTCCGTCCGCAAGCGGCGGTCCGAGCCGACCGTGCAGCGAGCGTTACGCCTTGCCTTCGCACAGGCGCTTCATGTAGTCCAAGTGCTTGCGCAGCAGGTTGCACCTCTCCAGCTGGTCGGTGTTCTTGCACCACATCTCGAGGTCATCGACCACGGCCATCGCGTTGCAGGTCATGCTGCGCAGCAGGTTGCGAAACAGGCGCAGTTCCTCTAGCGCTTCAGGTTTGGATGCGTTTCCGACGTCGGCCACTGCGTGACTCATGTGCGTGCCTTTCTGCGAGTCGAAACTAGATCCAGCCGCGGAGCCTCATTGCTTCCGTCACTCGTTCGACGGCGACGCAGTAGGCGGCCGTCCTCATATCGATCCCGCGGCGCTGCGACATGCTCAGCACTTCGTGGAAGGACGTGGTGATCTTGCGGTCGAGTCGTTCGTGCACCTCGGCCTCCTCCCAGTAGTACGCCTGGCGGTTCTGCACGATTTCGAAGTACGACACGATCACCCCGCCGGCGTTGCACAGGAAATCCGGAATGACAAAGACGCCGCTGTCGCGGAGGATGATGTCCGCCTCCGGCGTGGTGGGGCCGTTGGCCGCCTCGGCGACGATCCGCGCCTGCACCCGGGCGGCGTTGCGTTCGGTTATCACGTTCTCCAGCGCCGCCGGTATCAACATATCCACTGCCAGGGTGAGCACTTCGTCATTGCTGACCGGCTCCGTGCCAGGCAAGCCTGCAACCGAGCCGGTGTCGGCCTTGTGCTTGATGGCGGCGGCAACGTCGATGCCGGCCCGGTTGAAGATACCACCGGTGGAATCGCTCACAGCGACCACCCGGGAGCCGAGCAATGCTTGTATGAGGTGCGCAGCATGGGAGCCCGCATTGCCAAATCCCTGGATCGCCACCGTGGCCTGGTCGGCGGTAAGCTGCAGATGCCGGCACGCCTCGCGAATGGCGTACACCGTGCCGCGCGCAGTTGCATCCCCGCGGCCGCGCGAGCCCCCAAGCGCCAGGGGCTTGCCGGTGATGACACCCGGGCAGTGCTGACCGTTGAGCTTGGCGTACTCGTCCATCATCCACGCCATGATCTGCGGGTCGGTGTAAACGTCCGGCGCCGGGATATCGAGGTCGGGACCCAGGACCCGGTGGGTAGCGTCGATGTAGGCGCGGGAGAGACGTTCCAGCTCCGGCTTCGACATCTGCTTGGGGTTACAGATCACGCCGCCCTTGCCGCCCCCCAATGGAATGTCGGCCAGCGCACATTTCCAGGTCATCCACGACGCAAGTGCGCGGATGGTGTCGATAGTCTCTGCGGGATGGAAGCGGATGCCCCCCTTGGCGGGCCCCCGCGCATCGTTGTGCTGGACGCGGAAGCCCTTAAACACCCTGATACCGCCGTCATCCATCCTCACCGGGAAAGACACATGCAGCTCGCGCATCGGTTCTCGAAGGATCGCGTGGGCCGCAGGATCCAGGTTCAATTCCCGAGCGGCGCGATCCAGTTGGGCTTGCGCCACCTGGAAAGCGGTCTTCTCTGCAATAGAGAGCGTGTCGGTTGTCATCTGGCGCTCCTCTTGCCACTGGTCGGCCGTTGTGACCCGAAGCGGCTGTTCGAGGCGTTAGTGCTGCTAATCTTGCGCTGGGCTGTGAGCGCGTCTTACAGCCTCAAGTATATAGGCGTGGCTTACGGGATGTCAAGTCCGTCAAGCGCATGTCTGCACGGTGCGAGAGAGCCAGCCCGCCCGGAACCTGGTCGGCGCAGCGCGCTGGCAACGCGGACATCCTGCGAGACGACCCACACACATGCAGGGCACATGCGGGGCGGCCTTGAAATCATGGCATCAGCCGCGGTATTATTGTCGTGCTATCCGCTGCGCTGATAGATAAAGGATGAGGCATGCGATACTCCACGCTAGTCAGTACTGGGATTGATTGGCTCGACCAGCTATTGGGGCGGCTGCGGATCGGGGAGAACGTCGTGTGGGAGGTGGACGGCGGAGCGCACGTGGAGGCGTTCATGTCCTCCCTGTTGGAAGCGAATATCAAGGACGACGCGAACGCGGTATATGTCTCCTTCAACCATTCCCCGGTGACTATGAAGGAGAAGCTGGGCGACCTCTTCGACGAACCGAAGTTCATCCTCGTGGACTGCTTCACTGATGGCAAAGGCCACGGCGACCCGGTGTTCACGCGCTTCTACGACAGTGCCACTGGCGCCGACCTGTCTCACGTCATACGCGTGGCCGAACCCGCAAACGTGGACCGTTTCACTTCGGCCATCAATGAGATCGAAAGCAAGGCGGGAGTCGGCGCCAAGTACGTGTTCGACAGCCTCACCGGCATGCAGGACTTGTGGGCGGACAGCGCGCGCGCCTATCGCTTCTTCACCTATGCGTGCCCGCGGCTGTACGACCTCAAGACCATCGCCTACTGGATCCTGGAGAAGGAAGCGCATTCCACCTCGTTTCGCGCCAACTTGCGGCACGTCACCCAGGTGGTGATCGATCTATCGCGCTCGGAGGCCGGCTACACGCTGCGGGTGATCAAAGCTGAGGGCCGCGCCCTGGGGGGCGAGGGCGAGGCGCCGCACCGCTACGAGGTGGCCGGTGACAGGCTGCGCCTGATGACGGACAGCAGGCGCGACCTCGTGCGCCTCGGCAAGCTGATCCGTTCCGCTCGTCTGCAGCGCGGCATGTCACAAGCCGAGCTGGGCGAGTTGCTGGGCGTGACCGCGAGCACGGTATCCCAAGCGGAAAACGGCATTATCGCATTGTCGCTTAGCAACCTGTTCAGCCTGGTGCGGGAGCTGCAGTTGAACCTGGGGGAGCTGTTGGGCGTGGGCGAAGGGCCGAAGGACTCCGTCGTCATCCTGCGGGAGAAGGATCGCACCCGCACGCGGCTGGCGGGCAGCAAGCGCAAGCCCGTGTATCTGGAAAGCTTGTGGGAGAGCGGCGAGGCCGGCGCGCCACACGCAGTCATCGTCACCATGCCGCCCGGTGTCAAGCTCAACAAGCATTTCTCCCTGCGCAAAGGCGTAGAGTTCGGATTCGTGCTTGGCGGGGAGCTCGAGGTGGAAGTGGCGGGCGAGACACGAGTGCTGCGGCAGGGGGACAGCATTTACGTCGCGGAGGACCTGCCCGGCGCCTGGGCCAATCCCGGCGAGGCGGAGGCCAGGCTGCTGTGGGTGGTCGCGGGCAAGTAACAGGCGACGACGGCCGAGCCGTCAGATCCCCGATCTACGGCCCCGCCTTGTGTCGCCGCGGTCATCCGGCCAAGCGGCAGCGGGACGCGAACAGAGGCTGTGCGGGCCCAGGCCATGCGCGCGATTCGTTCCCGAGCGGCGCAGCCTCGCTCGACGAGCAATAGTCGCGCGTTCGCCGACGCGAGATCCGAAGAGCTGAGTCACAGAATGTAGCGGCTCGCATCGGCGTCGCCGGCGACGTCGGCCAGCTGCTCCAGCACATAGGCCTGGTTGACGGTGATGCGCGCGGGCGCCATTTCCGGCGCGTCGAAGGAGACCTCCTCCAGCAGCCGCTCCATGATGGTGTGCAGCCGCCGCGCCCCGATGTCCTCGGTGCGCTGGTTGACCTCCGAGGCGATGCGCGCGATTTCGCGCACCCCGTCGTCGGTGAAATCAACCTCCAACCCTTCGATGGACAGCAGCGCGATGTACTGCTTGATGAGGGAGTTCTCGGGCTCGGTGAGGATGCGCACGAAGTCGCCTTCCCCCAGCGAGGTCAGCTCCACCCGCAGCGGGAAGCGCCCTTGCAGCTCCGGGATCAGGTCCGACGGCTTGGAGACGTGGAAGGCGCCGGCGGCGATGAACAGGATGTGATCCGTGCGCACGGGGCCGTACTTGGTCATCACGGTCGAGCCCTCGATGATGGGCAGGATGTCGCGCTGGACCCCCTCGCGCGAGACGTCCGGGCCGTGTCCCGCTTCGCGCCCGGCGATCTTGTCCAGCTCGTCGAGAAAGACGATGCCCGCCTCCTCCACTCTCTCGATCGCCTCCCCGGTCACCTGGTCCATGTCAATCAGGGCCTGGGCGCGCTGATAGGTCAGGATCTCCTGCGCTTCCGCGACCGTTACCCGGCGGCGCTTCTTGGTCTTCGGGAACATGCCGCCGAGCATGTCCTGCAGGTTCATCCCCATCTCCTCCATGCCCTGGGGCGAGAAAACCTGTACAAACGGGGACTTGCTCTCCTCCACCTCGATCTCGATCATCTCGCTGTCGAGTTCGCCCGCCGTGACGCGCTCGCGCAAGCGCCCGCGGGAGTCGGCGGCCTCCTCCTGCGCCTCCTCGGATTGCGCCTCCTCTTCCGGCGGCCGCTGCCCCAGGAACGCCGCCACCGCGTCGAGCGGCGCCTGTATGCGCTGCGGGCGCGGCCGGCGCGGCCGCAGGGCGTCCACGATCTCGTCGATCGCCTCGCCGCGCGCCTGCTCCTCGACCTCGCCCATCTTCTCGCTCTGCACCATGCGCACCGCCCCGTCGACCAGGTCGCGCACGATGGCATCCACGTCGCGGCCGACGTAGCCGACCTCGGTGAACTTGGTGGCCTCGACCTTGATGAACGGCGCGCCCGCCAGCCTGGCCAGGCGCCGGGCGATCTCGGTCTTGCCGACGCCGGTGGGGCCGATCATGAGGATGTTCTTGGGGATCACCTCGTCGCGGATGGGCCCCTCGAGCTGGCGGCGGCGGTGCCGATTGCGCAGCGCCACCGCGACCGCGCGCTTGGCCGCGGTCTGGCCGACGATGTAGCGATCGAGCTCCTCGACGATGCGCCGGGGCGTCAGTTGCGCCATGAGATCAGGTTGTTCGGGGGCGGTCATTGACTTCTCCTGGTGCCGCGCCGCGCTCAGTCGAGGGAATGTCATTCTGAGCCGTGGCGAAGACTTGTCCGCCTATGGCGGAATCCCCTACGCAGGCGCGACCCCGGTAGGGGATTCTTCACTTCGCTTCGCGGAGCTTGCCCCTTCGCTTTGCTCAGGGCAGGCTCTGAGCGGGACGAGACTCTTCGCGGAGTTTATCCTGAGCGAAGTCGAAGGGCTCAGAGTGACAAGTAGCGAAGGGTTCAGCATGACATCATCGTTAGTCCCCGCCTCTGCGCGGCCCGATCAACGCGTGATGGTCTCGACGGTTATCTGTTTGTTGGTGTAGATGCAGATATCGGCGGTGATGTCCAGCGCCTCGCGCGCGATCGCCTCGGCCGAGAGGTCGGTGTGGCGCGCCAGCGCGCGCGCCGCCGCCAGCGCGTAGGGCGCCCCGCTGCCGATGGCGGCGATGCCATCGTCGGGCTCGACGACGTCGCCGTTGCCCGAGATAACGAACACCCGCTCACCGTCGGTGGCCAGGAGCATCGCCTCCAGGCGCCGCAGCAGCTTGTCGGTGCGCCAGTCTTTGGCCAGCTCCACCGCTGCCCGCGCCAGGCTCCCGCGCGTCGCTTCGAGCTTGGATTCCAGCCGCTCGAACAGCGCGAAGGCATCCGCCGCGCCCCCCGCAAACCCGGCCAGTATCGCGCCGTCGCGCAGCGTGCGCACCTTGTTGGCGGTGTGCTTCAGGACGGTGTTGTTGAGCGTGACCTGGCCGTCGCCCGCCACCGCTACCTCGTTGCCGCGCTTGACGGCCAGTACAGTCGTGGCGTCCATCATGCTATATCCTGACTTCCCCACGATCGCTGCTCCCTCCTGCGCGGGTCGCCGCACACCGTGCGGCGGAAGGCCGGGCGCGGGATCACTGCTGGGGCGGATGCCACCAGGCCATCGCGTCGGGGCCGGCGCCGGTCCTCAGCTTGCCCGCCACCGACAGCGTCGCCATGTCGATGACGTGGACCTCGTCAGAACCCATGTTGCTGACGAACGCGCGCCGCCCGTCCGGTGATGTTTCCACCCCGATGGGTTGATTCCCCACCCGCACCCGTTTGACCTCGCGCCTTGCGTCGACATTGATCACCACCAGCTCGCCCTCGGCCCTCCAGCTCGTGACCAGGGCGAGCCCCCCGTTGGCGGTGAACTTAATGCGCAGAGGCACGCCGGGGCAGTCGACGGTAGCCGCGACAGTATGGGTCTCGCGGTCTATGATCGTGATATTGCCCGCATCCTGATTGGCGGCCCACAGCGCCTTCCCGTCGCGGGTGATGGCCAGGCCCTCACACCCCTTGTCGCAGGGCACCTGGGTGATGAGATCGCCCGATTCCCGGGCGAGCACCGAGACATTGCGTGAACCGATGTTGGCCGTGTAGAGGCGCTCCCCATCGGGCGAGACGACCACCATGTGCGATATCTCGCCATGGGTCGGAATGCCGCGCGTGACCGCGTCGGTTCGCAGGTCGATCTCCACCACGTATCCCGTCTGGCCGGCGGTGAAATAGGCGTGGTTGCCATCGGGCGAGATCGCCGCGCCGTGGATGCGAGCGTACGACAGGGTCGAAATCTGCAGGATGTGCTCCCGATTGACGAGGTCTATGACCGAGACGGTGTTGCCGGGCGCTGCGTAGTTTGACACGTAAGCCCGGCGCTGGTCCGGGGTGATGACCATCTCGTGCGGATCGTGGCCGGTGGCGACCATCGCCACCGACTCCAAGGCATTGGGGGCGACGAAAGACATGGTGTCTTCGTGCTTGTTTACGACGAGGAGAATCGCGTCGCTAGCGCTCATGTGAATCGCCGGCCTGCATTGCTTGAGCCTTCGCCGACGGCGGTGAGTTGTCGGCGACCATCTGCGCATCACCCAACTCATTGAGCAGTTCGAAAGGAGGCTCTTTGCCTCCTTCGCGGGCGGTGAAGAAGTTGAACAGCATGATGCCGTCCACCCCGTCCCGCCACAGCCTGCGGGCGATGCGGCGATATGCGTCGGGCGTCCCTTCCACCTCGATCGATGCGTACAGGGGCATGTCCGGCGGGAGCAGCCGGCGGTACTCCGCCACCGGCAGCGGGAAATCGTTGCGCAGGTAATGGGAGATGATAACGAAGTCAAGCATTCTTTGCTGAGCCCACGTCGCCACGTCGAGGCCCAGGGCCAGGTTCTGCCGGGGCCGAGCCATCACCCGCGCCGAAAGCAGCAGCGGCCGCCGGCGCTTCTCCCCCACTTCGCGCGTCATGTCGCGCACCCGCCCGATCCACGCGCTCATGGCACCGACGTTGTCGGCCTCGCTCCCGGGCGGGAAGTACATCGGGAACCGCTGGAAATCGAGGTCCAGTCCATCCACGGGATACCGTTCACAGCACTCGCGCAACTCGGCCAGGCGCCGCTCTCGCACCTCCGGCACGGCGAAGCTCAGTGCGCCCGGCAGCCAGCCGGCCACCGCCGGGTGGACATTCGGCCCCAGGATCTCCAGGTGCAAAGGCGAGACTTTATCTCCCGGCGTCCCCGTCAGCCAGTCCGGGTGCTCGCGCCAGAATCGCGACACCAGCAGGCTGTCCGCGTCGTCCACGCCGTGCACCTCGTTGAGGCGAAAGGTGATAAAGGTCTCCACGCCCCGCGCGCGAGCGCGCTCGACGACCAGCCCCAGCGGATCGTGGCCTGCCGCCACCAGTCCGCGCAGGTTCGCGACCGCCCGTTCGGTGCAGG
>Ga0315291_10001029_pt1 | contig 37618 bp, 37 predicted proteins | sample YL17G12_20_MG_FD_203070 | JGI IMG/M metagenome (GOLD analysis project Ga0315291, IMG submission 203070) | Sediment microbial communities from Yellowstone Lake, YNP, Wyoming, USA - YL17G12_20 | ecosystem: Environmental > Aquatic > Freshwater > Lake > Sediment | place: USA: Wyoming | collected...
AGGGCTGCACCCACCAGCACGGCGAAGGGCACGGGGTTCTGCAGCCAGAGACGTGTGCGACTGGCCAGGAACGACACCTGTTTTCTCATGCAGTCATGATAGCAGAACAGACGCAAAAGCATGCATGTCTGGGCTTGCCTGGCAGGGTTGTCCCGGTACACTTCAGAGGCAGGGGCCATTTCCGGGGTACTCCAGGAGGTACGAGTGCACGACGCGAAGACCAGAGAAACCTTTACTGCTGAACAGCATGCGCTGCTGTTCACGTGGGTCGCCCGGGAGGCGATCGTGCGTATTGGCGAGAAGCCGGCTGCGCCTGTCATACGCGCGGCCGTTCGACTGTATGGCGAACAGCGCGGCCATCGCATGGCGTTGCGGGCACAGCAGGATGGACAGCCCCTTTCCATGGCGAGCTACCTGTCGTTTCGCGAGTGGGAGGTTCCTGCCGGCGAGATACAGCAGACCGGCCTGCCTTGGCGAGGAGACCTCCGGGCTCGGGTGCGACGCTGCTGTTGGGCTACGGCGTGGCAGCAGGAAGGACTCACTGACTATGGCAAGTACTACTGCCAGGAGATCCACAAGGCTCTTGTTCGCGGGTTCAACCCCGACCTGGTCATCGACGTGAAGGGGACCAGGACGGACGGAAGCCGGATGTGTCAGCTCGTCTACCACGGAGCGTTCGAGGGGTCGCTGGTCCACGAAGACACACAGCGGGACCAGGAGAGGCGGATTCTTCCGTGGAGCTACCACACGGCACACCTCCATTCCACGATGAGCGCAGTACTGCAGCGGGAGATGGGTTCTACCGGTGTCGCTGTCTTGCAGGCGGCGCTGGAGACCTTTGCCGCACGTTTCGGCACTGCCATGGCAGATGTCCTCGCCCTGGATGCCGGTACCGATTTCGACGTGCTGCCGGAGGAACGATGAGGTACTCCCTCTGCTGCACCCGGTGTGGCCGGGAGTACGACGACGATGGAAGGCGACTGCGCTGTGAGTGTGGAGGGATGCTGGACCTGCGGTTCGAGTCGTCCTTCCAGCCCGGCATGACGGTTGGACGACCGCATGACCAGTGGCGCTACCGCGAAGCGCTGCCTGTCGGTGATGAGGTCGTGACGATGGGCGAGGGCTGGACGCCCCTGCTGTCCGTGACATTCGACGGCAGAGCGCTACTGATCAAGCAGGAACAGCTGTTCCCCACCGGTTCCTACAAGGACCGGGGCGCGGCGGTCCTCATGACCCGCCTGCGCGAGCTCGGCGTGAAGCGTGTCGTAGAGGACTCCTCAGGGAACGCAGGCGGCGCGGTGGCCGCGTATGCTGCTCGCGCGGGCATCGCCTGCGACATCTACGTACCCGAGGATACCTCCCGCGCCAAGACCGCGCAGATCGAGGCGTATGGTGCGACGCTGCACCGCGTCCCCGGAACGCGTGAAGACACGGCGCGCGCGGCGCTCGAGGCGGCTGCGACGTGTGTGTACGCCAGTCATGTGTACAGTCCGTGGTTTCTGCAGGGGACGAAGACGTTTGCGTATGAGGTCGCCGAACAGCTCGGCTGGACAACCCCCGATACTCTGGTCCTGCCCGTAGGCAACGGCACCCTGCTGCTAGGCGCGTACATGGGGTTCATGGAGCTCGCGCGCGCGGGAATCGTGAGTCATGTGCCGCGCATCATCGCGGTACAGGCTGCGGCATGTGCGCCTCTTGCCGCCGCGTTCGCGGATGGCCTGGATGAACCCGTTGAGATCCATGCGAGCCATACAGCTGCTGAGGGCATTGCCATTGCGACCCCGGCGCGTGGTTCGCAGGTGCTGGCGGCGGTGCGTGCCACCGGCGGATTGTTCGTGACCGTCTCCGAACAGGAGATCGTCACCAGTCTTTGGGATTGCTGCCGAAGGGGCTGGTTCATCGAGCCCACGTCCGCTGCGGTTGTCGCGGGCGCGCGCAGGTACGCTCGCACGATGGCGCCGGGCGAGACGATCGTCACAGCGTTTACTGGACATGGGTTGAAGGCGGCGGGCAAGGTCGCCGAGCTCGTGGAATCTCTCTGACAGGAGGAGGTCAGCCATACAACTGGCAACGTTCTCGTACCAGGGTCTCCGGCTTCAGCCGGTATCGGTCCCCTCAGGAACGTGGTCGAACAGGCGTCAGTAGGCTCTGATGGCGCGAAACAGAATCCAGGAACTCAGGATAACCAGTGCGGCTACGGAGAGCGCGAGTGTTGCCTCGTACTCCTTGCGTTCTTCTTCACTTATCCGGTCGTGGTCGCGCAGCAGCATGGTCGCAGCCACGGAACCGGCGATAACCAGCAACAGCACCGACACGATATTGCTGGGAACATAGAGGTTGCGCCCGCCGGATGTCATGGTCCATCCGTCCCAGACGTAGTTGCCTAGTCCCAACAGGCTTCCTGCGAAGGCCATGATCGTCATGAGTCTTCTCATTCAAAACGCTCCCCGTTGCCGGCCGGCTGTTGCCGCGACATAGGTCATTATATCAGGATTGTGCCAAGAGACGGATCCAGGCAGTGCGTTGTCCTGAACCATTACCCGGTTTGTCATTCCCTCGTGCACGGGGATCCAGTTGCTGCACTTGCTACGGGTTCCGGCCCTTGCGGGAACGATGGAGGGGCTGATGAGGAGCAGCAATCTGCTACTTCAGCTTGTCGGTCATGCGGGCGTGCGTCATCTTCAGGATGCCTCGAAACAATCGTTTGCCGTGCAGCAGACTGTAAAGTTGACCCGTCACTTTGCCAGGCTCCTGCGCCGCGATGTCGACGAATCCTTGTCCCACCGCGTCGAGAGGAACACCAAAGGCATCGAGCACGGATGGCAGATTGTCCAGTTCCCCTGAGCATCTCGGGCTGGTCGCTATGTCCTTGTAGAAATCTGTGGCGACCATGCCGGGGATGACCGCATGGATGGAGACGTTGCTGCCCTTGTTCTCGGCGGCGAGACTCCGCGTCAAGCTTGTGACCGCAGCTTTGGTGGCGGCATACAGCGCTGTCCAGGGACTGGCTTCGCCCTTGCCTCCGCGGCCACTCATGTTGATGACGATACCTCCTCCGTGCGCCCGCATCCACGGGATGACGATACTGCATCCTACTGCCAGTGACGTCACGTTGGTTGCGACGACCTGGGCGATTTCCTCTGGATTCATCTCATCCAGTGGCCGATAGCCACTGGAAAGGCCCGCGTTGTTGATCCACACGTCGACCTTGCCGAAAGTGCCGATGGAAAACCGCAGCAACTCTCCAAGTGATCCAGGTACCGTCGTGTCGCAGGTGATTCCGGCGGTGACATAGCCTCGCGCCTTCATCTCGTCGACCGTCCTCTGGACTGCTTCCGCTGAGCGGGAAGAAACGACGACCGATGCTCCTTCACCTGCGCAGGCGAGGGCGATAGACTTGCCGATGCCCCGCGTCGAACCTGTAATGACGACGACCTTGTCCTGTAGTCTCATGGGTTCACCTCTGCTACAGGATAGCTGGGAACACGGGAACCCGAAGAGGGGCAAGGAAACCAGGAGGGCACCTGGTCTCCTCGCCCACAGCAGTTGGACTGGGTACCGCCCACATTTGTTCACAGCAATGGTCACGTCATGGTTTCTCGTTGTCGGGACGCGTCAGTTATGATAGAATTCACGTGGTGTGAGGCGCCATCGTGCCTGGTCTCCGTGGAGCGGTTATCGTAACCGAACCACCTATGGGTTCGATGCCTGACGCGGACCTGGTGACCAAGGGGGGCTGACGATCTCGAAAGCGGTCCAGCTGGTGCGACAGACCAAAGGGGACGAGCGGAACCTGCCGGCCCTTCCGCCGTACTGTGATGAGGAGCTGGTCTAGCGAGCTCCCTGGATTTCGCGCAGGTCGATCACTGTCTCCTCGGCTTTGAGGAGACTGCGCATCGTGTCCTGGTCTACATCTGCCACCTTGAGGATGATCCTGATGCGATTGGGCGATGCCGCAGGGAACGACGACACGCTCGCGACGAGCCCGCCCGCTTCGACGACGCGGTTGAACAGCGAGGCGAGAGCACCCTTGCGGTTGTCTATCTCAAGAGATGCGCGGACACCCGGTGCACGTGAACCGAGCATTTCGACGAACAACCTGAAGATGTCCGTTTTGGTGATGATCCCCACAAGCGTAAGCGACTCGGGAGAGCTTGCGACGGGCAATGCGCCGATGTTGTGGTCGGCCATGGTCGCGGCGGCCAACTCGATGGGACAGTCAGGGCAGACCATGACCATGTCGTGCTGCATGACCTGGCGTACAGGAAGGGCAGCGGTCTGGGCGCTGGCTTCCACCCAGCTGATGGGTCGGTCCACGGAGGGCAGGGCATACAGCAGGTCCTTCTCGGAGACGATGCCGATCAACAGGTTGTCTTCGACGACAGGAAGACGGTGGACGTTGCGCGCGCATCAAGTTGAGAGCATCGGACAACCGTGCTTCGGGCTCGATCGTCACGAGGTTGTGCGTCATGTATTCCCAGACAAGCATCAGCTTCTCCCTGAAACCTTAGCGCTTGCGTGCCGTGCCAACCAGGAACGCACCGGTCAGCGGCCTGAACATACGGCCAAAGAACTCCTGCCTTGAGGCGGTGCTGTCCCGGAACTTGTCCTCGTCAGGAAGTGTGTGGATGCAACTTTCCATCGTGAGGGCGCCAAAAGTGCCCGTGCGGTGGAACAGCAAGCGCAGGTCGGACGACGAAAAGAAATGGGCTGCCCCGTAGATGGACTCCTCACGCTTGGCGTGTTCACGGCGAGCGTCGGCCCATGGAGAATCGTTGTTGAGGACGCCGACGACCAGCTTGCCACCCGGTCGTAGTACCCGGGCCATTTCCACGAGGGCCAGCAGCGGGTCCGTGGCAAACTCGAGCGCGGTAATGGACACGACCATGTCGAAGGTCCTGTTCTCGTAGGGGAGTTTGACCATGTCGGCCTGATCGTACCAGATGTACTGACCGCGGTCCTGGGCCTTGCGGCGCGCTATCTCGATCATCTTCGAGGAGATGTCTACGGCAGTGACGTCACCGCCGCCTTCGGACAACCGGATACTGTACAGTCCGGTACCACATCCCACGTCCAGGACGGTCTTACCCCGCACGACGCCCACATGCTTGAAGACCAAAGCGCTTTCAAGCTCATCTTCATAGGCGCCCAGGGGTGTCATGTACCAGCTATCGTAAGTGTCAGCCCTGCTGTCGAACAACGCGTCGTCTGCCATGTGGCGCCTCCTGGAGAAAATCCTCTTGATTCATTCTCTGCGAGACACGCAGGAATGCAAGACAGAGGAATGCAAGCGGTGCTATCATAACCAGTTTGACCGGCGGAGGCTGCCAGGCGACACGGTTCTGAGAACACCGCTGGAGCTGGCAAGGAACTAGCCTGCAGAACAGACTGACGGCCCGACGTGTTCATCGCCGGGCCGTACCGTCAGAGAAGCCTGAGGCTCAAGCTTCCGTCTTCAGGTTGAAGATGCGGTATGCAAGGAGGTACAGTGTAATGGCGAGCAGACTGCCGACCGCATCCGCGATAACATGCTGCTTGAGGACCTGGGTCACGATGACCGTGACCACGGCAAATGCCGTCATCAGCCAGGCGACGGGGCGGTAGCGCCGCTTGACCCACCAGAAGCTGGCAGCCAGAGCCGACAGGCCGCAGTGCAGCGATGGGAAGCAGTTGTAAGGGTTGTCGCTCGCATACTTCGCCAGCAGAGGGTCGACGTACCTGCTGCTACCGGCGACCAAGTTGGTGGGACGGGGCACGTACGTCTGGAACACGATGTAGACACCATTGCTGATGGCCTGGATGGCGATGAAGGCGATGCCGAATGCCGTGAAGATCTTCGGATGGAAGACGAAGAAGAACAGGAGACAGAAGTAGAGGACGGGTTCCAGCCAGTTGTATGGGACGATGAACAGCGGGATGACTGGGACCCACCGATCGAAGGCAGTCTGCAGGATGTGCACGTTGGCCGTCGCGTGGTTGGTCATGCCGTACCAGGTCGAGGACCAGTAGACACCGCCGGCGAGAACGAGGTTCATCAGGTATCTCCACCAGTTCTCCGTCATGAGTCGTCTGAGTCTACCCATGGACTTCTCCTCCTTCCCCGCCGGCAGTTCGGTAGCGCTGCGCGCAGGCACACAAGGCATGATAGCAGTCGATGACTGCAGTGCAAGGACAGCGAAAAGGGCCGGAACACCTCCTTGGCCCACGAATGCCTTCCGTATGTCTGGTCTAGCCCTTGGCCGTCTCGGTGGTTCTCGTGAGCAAGGCGTGGATGGCACGTGCAGCCTTGCGGCCCTGGCCCATGGCCAGGATGACTGTGGCAGCGCCCAGCACGATGTCGCCACCTGCGAAGACTCCCGGGACCGACGTCTCCATGGTGTTTTCGTCGGTGATGATGCCCCCGTGCCTGTTCATCTGCAGACTCGGGAGAGCGGCGGGGATAAGCGGGTTGGGGTTGTTGCCGATCGCCACGACGACGATGTCCGCAGAGACATTGCTGATCTGGCCGGCAATCGGCAGTGGCCGCCTGCGACCGGATGCGTCCGGTTCCCCAAGCTGCATCTTCTGCACAGTCAGGCCGGTGACCCATCCCTCACCGTTGCCGAGGATCTCCACAGGATTCTGGAGGAAATGGAACTCGACTCCCTCCTGGACCGCATGGCGATATTCCTCTTTGCGGGCGGGCATTTCCTCCTGCGAGCGTCGATAGATGACCATGGCCCTGAGGGCTCCCAGCCGCAACGCCGTCCGGGCCGAGTCCATGGCGACATTACCGCCGCCCAGGACCGCCACCGATTTGCCGCGCAGGATGGGAGTGTCGGAGTTCTCGTCGTAGGCGTGCATGAGGTTGGCGCGCGTCAGATACTCGTTGGCGGAATACACGCCAAGCAGACTCTCGCCTGGGATGCCCAGGAAATTGGGAAGCCCGGCGCCACTCCCAATGAAGACGGCGTCGTAGTCCTTGCGTACTTCGTCGACCGTGAGGGATTTGCCGATGACCGTGTTGTACTGGAACTCGACGCCGAGCCTAGTCAGGTAGGCAACCTCCCCATAGACGATCTCCTTTGGCAGACGGAACTCGGGAATACCATATCCCAGGACGCCTCCCGGCATGTGCAGCGCTTCAAACACGGTGACGGCGTGACCCAGCTTGATGAGGTCGCCGGCCACGGTGAGGCCTGCGGGACCGCTGCCGATGACAGCCACTCGCTTGCCGCTCGCGGGTTGAATCTGAGGGATGACTGCTGCGTGGTTCTCCCGTTCCCAGTCGGCCAGGAATCGTTCCAGCTGGCCGATCTGCACAGCCTGTCCGACATCCCGGTGCGCCTTGCCTACCGTACAGCTCTCCTGACACTGGTCTTCCTGGGGGCAGACGCGCCCGCAGACGGCCGGCAGCAGGTTGGTCTGCTTGATGATCCCGATCCCGGCGAGGTAGTCGCCGGACTCGATGGCCTGGATGAAGTCGGGAATGCGTACGCCGACGGGGCACCCCTCCACACAGGGCTGGTTGGTGCAATGAAGGCAGCGCTGCGCTTCCTGCAACGCCATCTCGGGGGTGAACCCGAAGGGGACCTCGCGGACGTTGTAGACGCGTTCGGCAGGGTCCTGCTCGGGCATGACGACGGGTGGGAGCTTCAGTCGAGCGGCAGCGTTCATCGTGACTCCCCGGCGTTCAGGCCGACGCGGCATTGGTGGTCATAGCGTTCAGCTGCCACCTGCTCCGCCGTTCGGTAGGTCCCGAGACGACGGATCATGCTGTCCCAGTCTACCTCGTGCGCATCGAACTCGGGGCCGTCCACACAGGTGAACCTGATCTCGCCGCCCACGGTGACACGACATCCGCCGCACATGCCAGTCCCGTCGATCATGATGGGGTTCAGGGAAGCCATCGTGGGGATGCCGAGTTCCTTGGTGAGGAGAGACGTGAACTTCATCATGAGAGGGGGACCGATGACGACAGCCTGGTCGATGTGCGCCCCGCCGTTCACCAGAGAGCGGATCGCGTCGGTCACGAGTCCCTTGGTGCCGTATGACCCGTCGTCGGTGGTGACGAAGAGCTCATCGCTGACATTGCGCATGTCGTCTTCGAGAATAAGCAGGTCGTGCGTCCTGGCTCCGAGGACTGTGATGACACGGTTGCGGGCTTCCTTCATGCCCTTCGCGATAGGGTAGAGTGGAGCTGTTCCGATGCCGCCGCCAACACACAGCACGGTTCCGAACCGCTGGATATGCGTTGGTCTGCCCAGGGGGCCAACGATGTCGTGGATGGCATTCCCGGGTCTGAGCATGGCCATCTCACACGTGGTCTTGCCGACGGACTGGACGATCAGGGAAATGGTCCTCATCTCGGGGTTTGCATCGGCAATCGTCAGAGGGATCCGCTCACCATGGTCCGTCACGCGGATGATGACAAACTGCCCGGGTTTCCTGTGCGTCGCGACCAGTGGCGCGTCGACGACATATCTGATGACGTTGCGTCCGAGCTCTTCTCTTCTGCGGATCGTATTCATGCGTGCCTCTTGGTTTTCCTGGTGTATGACTTCGTTACAGTATATTCCGAAAAGGTGGTAGGCATCAGACCAGTTACTGCGAAGACGCCGGGGCCGAGGGTACATGGGGAAGAACTGGAGGGCAGACAACTAAAGCCATCCGATCTCCGAGGCATGTTGGGTGGCGAGGGAGGGCCGCAACCTTCCCTTCCGTGACCATGCACCATCATAGGTAGTGAGACATGCGATGCAAGCAAAGCCGTGTGATAGGTTCCATCACAATCCGTCGAGGTTTGATGGCGCTGGAACTCCCATGAAGACTGACATGGGCCGGCTGCGCTGACAGGAAAGCTTGGCTGTTCACAGGTTTGCAGTTCTTTCCCAATTGTCGTATAACCTAAGCCAGAGAGGAGTGACCATGGTTGGGACGTTCATTGCCGGATACGGAGCCGAGATGCTTCAGCGTACGCTCCAGCACGTATCGATAGTTGGCGTCGCCCTTGTGCTGGCGGTATCTATCGGTATGTCGCTCGGCATCGTCATTTCTGGACATGAGCGCGTTGCCCGCTGGGTTACTGCACTTTGAACGAATCGCGCGGGCCAGCCGGTCCATGGTGATAGGGGGAATGATCGCCATCACCGTGCTGGGACTGGCCGTGAACGCCGGACTGCCACTGGTAGAAGACGCCCTGATGCCGGGAACACGTGGGCGAGGGGAGCGGACGTGAGCGGAAGAATAGATAGACTGCAGGCAGCTATGGATACGGTGACCGCGATAGCGGCGAGCGTCGAAACGGTGGTGCGGGGCAAGCATGAGCAGGTTCTGCTGGCCCTGGTTCCCATGATCGCAGGTGGCCACCTGCTCCTACAGGACGTGCCGGGAGTCGGCAAGTCGACGCTGGCGCAAGCACTGGGCCAGTCCATCGGCGCGTCCTATAGCCGAATCCAGTTCACGTCCGACCTCCTGCCCGCCGATATCCTCGGCGTCAACATCTATGAGGCTGCTACCGGGGAGTTCCGGTTCCGGCGCGGCCCCATCTTCGCGAACGTCGTCATGGCCGACGAGATCAACAGGGCGAGCCCTAAAACCCAGTCCGCGCTTCTCGAGGCTATGAACGATCGACGCATCAGTATCGACGGGACGACATGGGAGCTGCCGGACCCGTTCTTCGTCATCGCCACGCAGAATCCCATCGAGTATGCGGGGACGTACCCTCTACCCGAGAGCGAACTGGACCGCTTCCAGCTGTGCACGGGCATTGGATACCCGGACGTCGAGGCGGAGCGCAGGATCCTGACCGAACGCCCCGTACGGCAGCATTTCATCCATCTGCAGCCGGTAGCCTCGGTCCAGCAGGTGCTGGACGCACAGGATGCCGTCGACAACGTGATGGTGACGCCGGCGGTGCTGGACTACCTCCTCGCGTTCGTGCGCGCGACCCGTTCCGAGACGCTGTTCGAGGTGGGCGTCAGCCCCCGGGGTGCCATCGATCTGCTCAAGGCGGTTCGCGCTTGGGCGCTGCTTCGGGGTCGCACGTTCGTCGTCCCTGACGACGTCAAGACGATGGCTCCATACGTGGCATCTCACCGCATCCTGCGTCGCGGCAGTCGAAAAGGGGCATCGCGCGCCGATATCGACCGCGTCTTCGAGCAGGTGTCCGCTCCTGCGTAACGGCCGCGGCTCCATGCTACAATCGCGATGAGTCTGGTCGAGGTGCGGTTCAGGAAGTACCACCGGGCTGAACGTCTGACGCGCAGCGGCCTGTTGTTCTTCCTTGCCATCATCGGCATCGGCGCGGTCGCCATCAACTCGGGCAACAACCTTCTGTATCTCATCTTCAGCGCACTCCTTTCTGCGCTCATCTTTTCGGGACTGCTGTCGGTCGCCAACCTTCGCCGTCTCGAGGTCTCGCTCGACACGGCGGACGAGGTCTACGCTGGCCGTCCGGCGCTGCTGGCCATCCGGGTTCGCAATACCGGTTCGTTCCCATTGTTCTTCGCACGCATCGATGTCCGAGAGGGTGGAGACACTGTTTCGCTGAGCGTTCCCTTCGTGGACGCTCGTTCTGCCCTGGAACTTCCGCTCACCCTTACCCTGCCCACGCGTGGGTGTGTGACGGGACTGCGGGCGGACATCGCGTCCACGTTCCCCTTCGGTATCGTCGAGATGCGCAGAGAAGTAGCTGTTGGCGGCGAGCTGGTTGTGTACCCGCAGGTCTATCCCGTCCTTTTGCAGCAACAGGACGAACAGGGTGAACACCGCCTCGAGAGAGCGAGGGCAGGTGGCGACGGGGATTTCTTCTCTCTGCGCAGGTACCACGAGGGAGAGGATTCCCGCCACATCGACTGGAAGGTGTCGGCGCGGAGGGGCGACCCCTACGTTGTGGAACAGGAAGCCAGGTATCAACAGGAGACTGTCTTCTACCTCGACACCGCACGGGATGCGTGGCCTGACAGCCAGGCGTTTGAACTCGGTGTCTCGAAGATCGCGAGTGGTCTGACGTCGATCTTCGAGTCGGGAGAGGCCGCCGCGCTTGCTCTTCCCGGATCGTTTCTGGTCGGACGTGAGCGCAGGGTGTGGCAGCAGGCAATGGAGCTGCTGGCCCTGGCGGAACTCACGGAGGGCCCTCCCCATTCCGGACCTCTCCACAGTTTCACGCACGAAGCCATCACCTTTGTGAGCGGTGCTCCGTGAAGAGTTCGCTGGACATCCGGCGCAAGCTGGCGTTTTTTCTCGGTCTCACGGCGTGCGGGTTTCTGTCCATCGTCGAGTCCTGGTACTCTCTGTATGCGATCGCATTCCTCGTGGCGCTGCTCCTGGCAGGGCACGTTCATGGGCGCTGGGGACGGCGCGCCCTCGAAGCACTCCCCCTCGCCTGGTTCCTCATCCTCGTAGTTCTGAGGACCCAGCTCTTCGCTCTCCTTGCGCAGGCGATGCTGGCAGCGATGACATGCCGATTCGTTCTGACAGAAAACACCCGCGATTATCAGGGACTGGTGCTCATCACGGTTTTCGTGACAGTCCTGTCTGCCGCCGGGTCCATCTCGGTGGCATTCGGGCTTCTGCTGCTCGCCGAGTTCCTGATTGCGACCATCCTGCTGATCATGGCCCAGTTCGAAGGCAGGGTCCCGCACATCGGCCGGGGATTCTATGGCGCCATCGTCGTGTCTGCGCTCGTGTCATTTGTGTTTGCGTTTGGCGTGTTCTTCGCTCTTCCGCGGTGGACACTGGGCTATATCAAGGGCAGTCCTGCGCTGGCGACCCAGACGACAGGTTTCTCCAAAGACGTCACGATCACCCCCGGGGAGGTTCAGCAGGACAATACCGTCGTCATGCGTGTCGAGCCCCGCAAGGGTGATCCGCGGTTGTCCCTGCCGGCCTACATCTCGGGCATGCGCTACACGACCTTCAATGGCAGGCAATGGTTGGTCGCAGCTGGTCGCGCCGAGTCCCTGTACGCGTCCTCCGGGATCGATTCGTTCGTGGTGAGCGAGCAGCAACCCGATACGCTGACGACCGTATACCTCGGACCGACCGGGACGGACGTCATCTTTGGGCTGGAACATATTACCGGTGTGCGAGGGCAGTTTCAGTACCTGCGCCGCGACGCGGAGGGGAGCCTGTTCACCGATGCGCCCTACTACAAGACCATCCGGTATGACGTCTCGTCACTCGATCGGGACACGGTCCCTGTCGACAGTCTCGTGGCTCGACGGCCGACATTGCTGGGAAGGTACCTTCAGGTCCCTGAGCTTTCGCAGGCTTTCAGAGAAGTTGCCACAGGCGTTGTACTGGGCCTGACGATCAGAGACAAGGCGCGGGCGACTCGCGACTATCTCCTGGCCACATATGACTACTCACTGAACCCAACGGCTTCATCGGTGGAGGACTTCGTAGTGAACCGGCGCACCGGGTACTGCGAGCACTTCGCGACGTCCATGGTGCTGCTGCTGCGCGCCGAGGGCGTTCACGCCCGCCTGGTGTCCGGTTTCGTGGCCACAGAATGGAACAGAGCTTCGGGGTATCTTATTGTTCGGGCCAAGGACGCGCACACGTGGGTCGAGGTCCTGGATGGGAACCTCTGGGTCCGCTATGATCCGACGCCCAGCTCCTTCCAGCAGGTGTCGCTGATGACGGATTTCCTCGACAACGTTCGCATGGCCTGGTACCGCAACGTCGTCACCTACGACCTGGCCAGTCAAGTGCAGACGGCCAACAGTCTCGGCCATTTTCTCACTGGCAGTGGCCGTGCCGTCGCCGGTGCGTTCGAGTCCTTCCGGACGGCTGCGTCACGCCTGCTGCACGATTGGCGCGTCATTGTGGGCGTATCTGCGGCTGTCGCCCTGGCAGTCCTGTTCCTGCGCCGCCGGTCGGAGGACAGGCGTGGCCGGCTCGCTACAGCGCTGGAGGACCTCGTCGGAGAACGGCGGCTTCCCGGAGAGACGCTTCTGGAGCTTGTTCACCGTGCCGCGCCGTCCCCTGAGATTGAAGGCCTTGTGTGGCGTGTCTACGAGGTCGACTTCGCCGGGGAGCGGGCGGCGGAGGAGGAGAAAGCCCTCCTGCGGTTGCTGCGCGATGTCCGGCGCGGCCGGGCAACCGCGGGTCCTCAATTGTGAATCCCCATGATGCTAGGTACTATGGGGATTCACAATGTCGTGCGCGCGAGACACGTGATTACAGCTGGAGTGGCGTGCCGATCGAGCCCTCTGCGGCCTCCATGATCATCTCCGTCATCGTTGGATGCGGGTGAATCGCTTGAAGCAGCTTCTCCGCTGTCATACCGAACTGTACGGCCAGGACCGATTCCATGACGAGGTCGGTGGCTTCGGCGCAGTAGAGGGCGATACCCAGGATCTCGTGGGTTTCGGCATGTGCCAGGACCTTGGCAAAACCGATGCTTTCCTCCATCGTCCGCGCCTTGGCGCTGACGCTGACGGGGAATGTCCCCACTCTGTAGGGGATTCCTTCTGCCTTGAGCTCGTATTCTCTCTTGCCCACGACGCTGATCTCCGGGTCGGTGAAGACAACTGAAGCGACGGCTGAATAGACCATGTGAGCGTCGTGCCCCGCGATGTTCTCGGCAGCGACGACTCCTTCTTTCTCGGCGACATACGCCAGCATGTAGTCCCCTTTTACGTCACCGACAGCATACACGCCGGGGACGCTGGTGCGCATGTGGTCGTCGACGACGATGCCTTTCCTGGACAGGCTGATTCCTGCGGCTTCCAGTTCGGGACCGGCGTTGGACCGGCGTCCGATGGAAAGCAGAACGTGGTCACCGTGGACTTCCTGCGTGCTGCTGTTCACGTCGAGTGTCAGGGTGTAGCCATCCTCGGTGGGGGTGACCGACTGGGTTGTTGCCCCGGGGATGATCGCGACGCCTCGCTTGTTGAGGGTTGCGGTGAGGGCCAGCGCCACGTCCTCATCCTCGATAGGCAGGATATGCGGCATCAGCTCGACGATGGTGACCTTCGTCCCGATGGCGCTGAAGAATGTCGCCATCTCGACGCCGATAACGCCGCCACCGATGACAACCAGTTCCTTCGGCTGCTCCCTGTTGTGGAAGACGTCGTCACTGGTCCAGATGCCGGGATCGGTGAAGGGGGGAAACTTGATGGGCGAGCTGCCGGTGGCAATGATGACGTTCTTCGCTTGAACAACCTCGCCAGTTGCGTCGATGCAGACGTGAGTCGGATCCTTGAGTGTCGCACGGCTCCTGTACAGCTGAATCTTGTTTTTCTTCATGAGGTACTCGATTCCCTTGCGCAGGCGCATGACGACCTGGTCCTTGCGCGCCATGATGGCACCGAAGTCGACCCCGACGCCCTCGGCTGTCAGTCCGAACTTACGTGCCTCCCGCATGCGCGTCAGGAGCTTGCTGCTCGCAAGCATGGTCTTGGTGGGGATACAGCCCCAGTTCGTGCACGTGCCGCCCATGTCAGCCTCTTCCGCCAGTGCGACCGACAGACCCAGCTGTGATGCCTTAATTGCAGCGACGTACCCTCCGGGTCCGCCACCGATTATGAATACGTCCACCATGTCAGCCTCCGTGAACCATGTGTTCTACAAATCTATGATAGCACCGTGATGGCGATGGCCAAACGGAGGAATGTGCAGATCCGGTATGACACTGCCGCGTGGTTGGACATATCGCGTGAGTTGACCTACAGTAGTGACAGGACACTCCCGGAGAGGTGAGCATGAGGCACCGTCGTTCCAGTAGAGGGGCCGTACTGGCAGTACTCCTCTGTTTCACGTTGCTGCACCAGGCAGACCGCCTCATCGTGGGGCCGCTCACGAGTTCGATCATGGACTCCTTCCACATCAATGAGGCGCAGATGGGCACAGTGCTGTCAGGGGCGCTGGTGACCGGCGGCCTGCTCTTCCCTTTGTGGGGATACCTCTTCGACCGGTTCTCGCGCTCGCGGCTGCTGGCGATTGCAGCAGCCGTCTGGGGTGCGACGACGTGGCTCTCCGCGGTGGCACCAACGTTTGGCTGGTTCGTCGCATCGCGGGCGGCGACCGGCATCGACGACGCCAGCGTCCCCGGCGCATACAGTCTGCTGGCAGACACGTTCGAGCCTCGCGTGCGCGGCAAGGTGTACGCCGTCCTGAAGACGTCGATCCCTGTGGGGTATGTGGTAGGGGCGGCGCTCGCGACGTTTCTGGCGCCCCGCATCGGGTGGCGGTGGGTGTTCGTCGTGACCGGGTCCGCAGGGATGCTCGTCGCGGTACTGGTAGCACTGTTCGTGAGGGACGTGCCACGAGGCGCTACGGAGCCGGAACTTGCGGGCGCGCCCGGGGTGTCGCTGACATTCCGGTGGTCTGTCGCGCGGAGGTTGCTGAGACGAAAGACCCTTGTGGCGCTGTACGCGCAGGGGTTTCTCGCCGTCCTCCCCATCAATGTCGTGACCTTCTGGATCTACCGGTACCTGGAGACCGAGCGAGGGTATTCTGGGCAGGCTTCTCTGTCGGTCGCCATTGTCACCGTCGCTGGGCTCGCCGTGGGTCTTCCACTGGGTGGGGCGCTAGGCGACAGGCTGTTCCGGGCGATGCCCAGAGGGCGCCTCCTCGTGGTCGCCGCGACCATACCAGGCTCATTTCTGCTCTGTGCCGCTCTCCTGGTCCCAGTGACGCACCGCGTCGCGTTTGCCCTACTTGCCATGGCTGGCTCCTTCCTGGCGGCATTCGCGGCTCCGAACATCGGGGCCACCATCAGCGACATCAGCCCGCCCGAAGTCCGCAGCACTGCGCTTGCCATGCAGAGCCTCGTGGAGACGACCGGCGCAGCGCTTGCCCCTCTACTGACTGGCATCCTGGCGTCGAGGATCAGTCTGGGGACTACTTTGCTGGTGCTGATAGCAGGTGCGTCGGTGCTGTGGACGCCCTGCTACTTGATAGCGCTCAGACACGTGTCCAGCGACATCGAGCAGACGCGTGCCGAACTACGCGCGCGGTCCCGCGACTGACTACAGCCAAGGGTTCTCGCCCAGTTCGGCGCCGATAGTGGTCGGTTCTCCGTGTCCCGGGAAGATGCGCGTGGCCGGTGGCAGAGACATCAGAGTGACACGGATACCTGCCAAGAGCTGTTCGAACTCTTCCTGGCTGGGCGTGCGACCAACGCTGCCGGCAAACAGCGTATCGCCGACGAATGCGTGGTCTCTCGCGATGAGCACGCTGCTGGCCGGTGTATGCCCCTGTATGGTCGCAATGCAATAGGTGATGAGCCCCAAGGGTACTTCCTGCCCGGCAATCAAGGGAGATGACTCAGCGTGCATAGCGAACGTTGACCCCATCTGTGCGGCGTAGTTCGCCATTGGATCTCTGGCGAGTTCGACCTCCCGCGGGTCCATGAGCAGCGTCGCGTTGGGGAAACGTTTCATCGCCGTGTCGACGCCTGAGACGTGATCGAAGTGCCCATGGGTACAGACGATCCACCGGAGGCGGGCGTTGGCGCTCTCGATGAGGGAGGCCACCTCCTCCAGCTCCCGGTTCCAGACCATGCCCGGGTCGATCAGCATGAGTTCAGTGCCCGACTGCACGAGATAGCAGTTGGTCATCAGGGGGCCGACCGGCATCCGTGTGACCGTTGCTCCACCCATCGTCTCATGAAACTGTTCCATTCCAGCCTCCCTGTACTGTAAGGAGAGTATACCCAAACCAGACCTGAGGCGAACCACAAGCCCGCAGGCTCGCCAGAAACGAAATGTAGCTATCTCGTTTTGACGGTCAATGATCCTTGATTGTCTCTTTGCTATCCCATCTGGTCAGTCCTGATAGGTGGGGACGTCATGGGGCAGAGTCGTTCTCTCCAGCATGCGAAGTGTTTCCATGAGCTGTGTTCTTGTGGCAGCAGAGACATCAGTACGTTCCATTCTGCGTTGACAGAGCGTTCAGGGCTTGTCAGACAGCTTCGCGATGCGACTCTCCAGTTCAGTCTTGGAGAGCAGCTTCTGGCTTGGAACCAATCAGTTCCGTGATCCACGAACTGGTGGAACGATTCACGTGCATGCCAGGTAAGTCGACATGCATGCAATAGTCGTGCTGGACCTATACTATGAATCAGTTGGTGGATGCAGCTACCAAGGACGCAGCAGTGCAAGGAGACAGAGTCATGAGACTATCCGTCATTGACGCGGAACGCTGTATGGGCTGCCAGATATGCACGTTTGCGTGCACTCGCCGGCTGGACTATGCAGGATTGGGCAAGACGGCAATCCACATCAAGTCCGTTGGTGGCATCTACACGCCGGAGTTGACACTACGGGCGCTTGCCACCGCGGGATACAACCTGACCGCCGAACGGCTGGCAGAGACCGCAGACGATGTCTATCGGGCCAAGTTCACGTTCAAGCTTGCGAACGGCTTCGACTTCGACAAGTTGACTATCCCGCAGCGGGTGTTTGAGACACCGGCCGTCGTAAGCGGGTTCGACGAGGCGTACATGCGGCGCGCGATCGCGTTTGCCGCGAATCAGCTTGCCAGTCCGCGCGCATAGTCGCGGCGGAGCGGCACAGGAGGACCAGACATGACAGACACGAACAGGGAACCCAAGAGCAGCAGCGCCGAGGATCGCAAGGACCGCAGGCAGCGGGAACGCCTTGCAGAGCTGACGCGTTCGTTCAAGAAGGACCCCAGGGACTTCGTTCAGAAAGTGGAGCAGGCGTGTCCGGTGGGCACGCCGCCTGCGACTGCATTGCTGGACGCCGCGGTGGTCCTTGCGGAGCAGGACGAGTTCAAACCCGCACTGGCCCTGCTGGACAGAGCGGTTGTGTTGTACGAGGCCGAGCATGACAATGCCGGCCTGGCCCACGTCTATGTCAACATGGGTCCCCTGTACGGCATGCAGGGCGAGCTGGAGAAAGGCATCAGCTTCTCGCTGAAGGCCGAGGTCCTGGCCAAGTATCTGCCGGCCGATCCTGAGCTCGTGCTGCATTACGCCAGTGACCTCGGTGGCATGTATACGGAGATGGAGGAGTGGGACAAGGCGATGCACTATTTCCAAGTCGCCTGCGACACGTCGAAGGGCATGGGCAACAAGGAGGTCGAAGCCGACGCTCTTCTCATCATGAGCCAGGTGGCCGTCGCCCAGGGAGACGCAGGCAAGGCACGTGAGCTCGCAGAGAAAGGTGGCGCTCTCGGCAAAGCTCTGCACAACAAGCTGTTTCAGGCGCGCGCACTGCAGACGATTGGCGACGCGCGCTCGCTCGACGGGAACCATGAACAGGCTGTGGTCCTGTTCCAGCAGGCGCTGGACCTCGAAGCCGACCAGCCCGATCTCGAGCTTCGACAGCAGTTGTTCTGGGAAATGAGCGAGTCATACGAAGAAGCGGGAAACAAGGAGCTGGCAGAGGACTATCGCAGTCGCGCAGCCGACCTCGACGAAACTGACGAGGATTTGGACGAATCGGACGCCTCAGCCGAGTGATCACGTATTTGATGCGCGTGTGCCGTGTTGTCGAGGGCGGTCTGCGGACAAGGAGGATGGTATGTTGTACGAACGAGAGTTGAAGGAGACAGCAAGAGCTCTGGTGGCGCCGCACAAGGGAATCCTGGCGGCGGACGAGAGTGTAGGAACCATCGGCAAGAGGTTTGCGAAGCTGGGCGTGCCGTCGACTGCTGAGACGCATCGCGCTTATCGGGACATGCTGTTTACGACGCCCGGCATCGAGGAATTCATTGCGGGCGTCATCCTGTATGACGAAACGATTCGCCAGGAGTCTCTGGGTGGAACGCTGTTCCCCAGGCTGCTAGCCGAGAAGGCTGTCATCCCCGGCATCAAGGTCGACACGGGAACGGTTGAGCTGGCGCTTCACCCCGGCGAGAAGGTCACACAGGGACTGGATGGACTCCGCGAACGGCTGGCCGAGTACCGGTCGCTGGGCGCGCGGTTCACCAAGTGGCGCACCGTCATCACCATCGGGGCGGGCATCCCCAGCAAGGCATGTGTCAGTGCCAACGCCCAGGACCTTGCGCGCTATGCGGCCTTGGCACAGGAAGCTGGACTTGTTCCGATCGTCGAACCCGAGGTCCTCATGGACGGCGACCATGACCAGGAGCGGTGCGAGTTTGTCACCTCGGGCGTCCTGAGGTCCGTCTTCAAGGAGCTTTCCCGGCAAGGGGTTCTGCTCGAGGGCATGCTGCTCAAACCGAGCATGACGATCTCTGGCAAGTCCTGCTCCCACCAGGCGGGGGTCCAGGACGTGGCCGAGGCGACCGTGCGCACACTGCGCCGTACCATCCCTGCCGCCGTCCCGGGCATCGTCTTCCTTTCGGGCGGGCAGTCATCCGAACTGGCGACCGCTCATCTCAATGCGATGAACAAACTGGGACCGCACCCGTGGGAACTGAGCTACTCGTACGGACGAGCACTGCAGGAGCCCGCACTGACCATCTGGCACGGTGAGCAGGCAAATGTGGCGGCGGCGCAGGTGGCCTTCTATCATCGAGGCAAGTGCAACAGCGCGGCACGGACCGGTTCGTACACGCTCGAGCTCGAGCGCCAGGAGTAGCGGGCTGTCCTCTTGGGGTCGTGACCCCCCAAACGACGTTCCGGACAGTGGGGTATCCCCACTGTCCGGAAACGCTGAGAAGGAGGAATGGCGGGGAGGCTAGCCGCCTAGGTAGGCCTTCTTGACCTCCGGGTTGTTACGCAGCTCCGCTGCGGTCCCTGCGAGGACAACGGACCCGGTTTCCAGCACGTATCCGCGATTGGCTATGGACAGCGCCTTGAATGCGTTCTGCTCGACGAGCAGGACCGTCTTGCCCAGCCGGTTGATCTCGACGATGACGCCAAAAATCTCCTCGGTCAGCACGGGCGACAGGCCCATCGAGGGTTCGTCGAGCAGCATGAACGGGTTGTTCTGCATGAGACCCCGGCCGACAGCTAGCATCTGTTGTTCGCCGCCTGACAGTGTGCCGGCGATCTGCCGTCTGCGCTCCTTGAGACGTGGGAACAGCGAGAATACCTTGTCCTGGTTGGGGCCGGCCGTCTTCTTGTCTTTGACCGACGACAGCGCCACGTCCAGGTTCTCCTGCACGGTCAGGTTGCCAAAGATGCCACGGCCTTCAGGAACCTGGGAGATACCCATGCGCGCGATGAGATGCGGCGGCGTATGGGTGATATCGTGTCCGTCATAGATAATGCTGCCAGACGTTGCACGCAGAATGCCGGAGATGGCGCGCAAGGTCGTCGACTTGCCGGCGCCGTTGGCACCGATGATCGAGACGATTTCACCCTTCTCCACGTTGAACGACACGCCCTTCAAGGCACGGATGGAGCCATAGAAAACGTCGATGTTTCGGACTTCGAGCAGCATGTCAGGCTCCCTTTCCAAGGTATGCTTCGCAGACCCGGGGATCATTGCGGATATGCTCTGGCACGCCTTCGCAGATGGTCTCGCCGAAGTCCATGACCTTGATGCGCTCGCACACACCCATGACCACCCTCATCTGGTGCTCGATGAGCAGGATCGTCAGGTCGAACTTGTCACGGAGCCAGTGGATCATTTCCATCAGTTCGTCTGCCTCTGCCGGGTTCATACCGGCTGCGGGCTCGTCGAGGATGAGGAGCTTGGGTTTCGTGGCAAGAGCGCGGGCGATTTCCAGCCGGCGCTGGGCCCCGTAGGGGAGGGAACCCGAGACGTCGTCGGCATGTCCCTCCAGGTGGAACAGGCGCAGGAGGTCGATGGCGTAGTCGTCGACAAGTTGCTCGCCCTGCCAGTACTTGCGTGTGTGCAGGAACGCATCAGTGTTGCCGTAGGACATACGGAAGTGATAGGCAATCTTGATGTTGTCGATAACGCTGGACTTGCTGAACAGGCGAATGGTCTGGAACGTGCGTGCGATCCCTGCCTGGGCGATCTGGTGGGTTTTCCTGCCCACAATGTTCTGCCCGTCGAAGACGATGGTCCCCTTGGTCGGCGTATAGACGCCGGTGAGCACGTTGAACACGGTGGTTTTTCCTGCGCCGTTCGGCCCGATGAGGCCGACGATCTCGCCGTGCTCCAACTGGATGTTGAAGTCGGAAACGGCGCGTAGGCCGCCGAAGAACTGCGTGAGATGTTGAACGTCGAGGAGAGCCATTATGCGCTCACCTCCTTCCTCTGACGCTGGGGAATGAGGATGAAGCCGAATTCCTTGAGACCCATGACGCCTTCCGTTCGGAAGATCATGACCAGGATGAGGATCAGCGGGTAGATGACCAAACGCCACGACTGCAGGCCGCGCATTAGTTCGGGCAGGAGCGTGAAGATGGCCGGGCCGACCATGGCGCCGCTGATTGATGTGGAGCCGCCGACGTACAGATAGATAAGATACTCCAGCGACTTCACGAAACTGAAGTTGTCTGGGTGAATGAACTGCAGCAAGTGCGCAAAGACACCGCCCGAGACGCCGGCGAAGAAGGCCGAGAAAACAAACACGAAGACCTTCTGGCGCGTTGTATTGATGGCCATTGACTCTGCGGCGATCTCGGAGTCGCGGACCGCCTTCATGGAGCGGCCGTACGACGAGAACAGGTAGTTGCGCATGAGAACGACGCTCACGATTGCGAACACGAAGACGACCTCCAACGTCGTGAGCTTGGGGATGCCACCCAGGCCACGGGGACCACCGAGCCCTTCAGTGACACGGATGACGGTGCGGATGAGCTCGTTGGCGGACAGTGTCACGATGGCCAGGTAGTCACCCTTGAGACGCAGCGACGGCGCACCGACAAGATAGCCTGCCGCGGCAGCCAGCAACCCTCCTGCAAGAATCGCGGCAATAAAGACAGGATACGCGACCCATGGATTGGCCGTACTCGTATGCAACCAGACTGTCGTAATCATGGCTGAGGTATAGGCGCCGACAGCCATGAAACCAGCGTGTCCGATGGAAAACTGGCCGGTGAACCCGTTCACCATTCCCAGGCTGACGGTCATGACGATGTTGATGCCGGCCAGCACGATGAGCTGGATGATGTATGCGTTGAGGATGCCTGACAGATTCAGGACCTTGACGATGATATAGACCAGCACAAATGCGATGACTGTGGCTATGGTGCGGTGTGCACGGAGGAAGGTCATGTCAAACCTTCTCCGGCATGAACTTGCCCAGCAGACCGCTCGGTCGAATGAGCAGGATGCCAATAAGGATGGCGAACGCGATGCCGTACCCCAGGTTGGAGTTGACCGACGTCGCAAATGCCTCCGAGATGCCCATGATATACGCGCCGAGCACGGCGCCCGGAATGTTTCCGATACCACCAAGAACAGCGGCAATAAAGGCTTTGAGCCCTGGCCATATGCCCAGGAACGGGGATGCCAGCATGCCGTAGGTTGTTCCGTACAGGATGCCGCCGGCGCCAGCCAACGCCGGACCCACGATAAAGGCTGTACTGATGACGACGTCGATGTTGATGCCCATGAGGCTCGCTGTCGGCTTGTCGAATGCCACCGCGCGCATCTGCTTGCCGATGAGCGTCTTGTTCACGAACCAGAACAGCAGGACCATCAGGACGACGGAGACACCGACGTCGAGCAGCAGCACGTTGGAGATGATGAGGCCGAGGTTACCGGGGATGGCAATCTGTCTGGTTACGATGAGGTCGGGGAACTTTCGGAATTGCGGGCCGAAGACGAACGGCAGGGAACAGAAGTTCTCCAGGAACAGCGACACGCCCAGCGCCGTGATGAGGGCGGACAACCGTGACTTGTACCGCAGCGGGCGATAGGCCAGTTTCTCCATGACGAAGCCAAGCAGCCCGGTAATGAGCATGGCTGCGACGATCGTCGGGATGAAGGCGCCACCAAAGACCTTGGCCATGACAGGAGCGAGAAAAAACCCCACATATGCGCCCACCATGAAAATGTCGGCGTGAGCGAAATTGATGAGGCGCACGATGCCATACACCATTGTATAACCCAGGGCAATCAGGGCATAGATACTGCCTATCTGAATGCCGTTGATGAGTTGCTGCAGGAACTGGCCCATATTTTCTCCTCCAACAGGAGGCGCAGGGGGGACGTACTTGGTCCCCGCTGCGCCGAGATGCGTGCTAGGTTACGGGTTGACAGTTGTCAGGAACGTCTGCTGGCCGTTCTTGATCTGCAGGATGACTGCGGCCTTGATGGGGTTGCGGTTTTCGTCGAACTTGTAGGCACCGCCGATGCCCGAGAAGGTCGTATTCTTCATGGCATCCCTGATATTCGAGCCCTTGATTGAGCCGGCAGTCTTGAACGCGTCAAGGAACAGTCCCGCAGCGTCATACGCAAGAGCGGCGAGTGCGTCGGGCGCCGCTCCAAATTTGGCCGTGTATGCTGCGACGAAAGCCTGGACTTTGGGGCTGAGGTCGTCCTTGGAGAAGTGGTTGGAGAAGACGCCACCCTCGACAGCCGCGCCACCTATCTTGACGAGTTCAGGTGAGTCCCAGCCATCGCCGCCGCCGGCGGGGACGTTCAGACCCATTCCGCGGGCCTGTTTCAGGATGAGTGCGGTGGATCCGTAGTAGCCCGAAAGGTACAGGAACTCGGGCTTGGCAGCCTTGATCTTGGTCAGCTGGGCCTTGAAGTCGACCGTCTTGTCTTCATCCGTGAAGGCTTCATAGGCGACGACTTTGCCGCCCAGGCTCTCGAAACTAGCCCTGAAGTTCTCGGCCAGTCCCTTGGGGTAGTCATTGCCGTTGTCGAACAAGCATGCGGCCGTCTTGACCTTCAGCGTGTTCCACGCGTAGTTGGCCATGACCTTACCCTGGAACGGGTCGATGAAGCAGGCACGGAAGATGTAGTCACCGACCAGCGTGACCTTCTCATTGGTGGACGTTGGCGAGATCTCCGGGACGCCGGCAGACTGGCAGATAGGCGCGACGGCCAGGGTGACCTTGCTCATGACGGCGCCGATGATGCCGATGACCTTGTCTTGGTTGATGAGCTTCTGAGCAGCGCTGGCGCCGACCTCGGGGGAACCAGCGTCGTCCTCGTTGATGTAGTTGATCGTCGTTGTGACGCCGTCGAGCATTGCTCCGCCGGCAGCGTTAAACTCCTCGACGGCCATGACTGTACCCTGCATGCTGGAAGTACCGAAGGTGGCCGAGCCACCGGTCATCGGGTAGATACCGCCCAGGTTGACAACCTGTTCGGTGGGTTTGACCTCAGCTTTCTTGCATCCAACGCCAACGCCGGCAATCAGTGCACAGACAAGAATAATGACAAACAGTCTCCTCATGTTTTCTCCTCTCTTGATGTGGATGTGTGGTACCGGTTCGTGGAGCGACAGAGCATCGTCAGGCTTGCAGGCCCGTTGGTCCCCCCTTCCCAAGAAAGCGGAAAGACCCCACGGAGTATTCTCCGCGAGGTCTCCTGGTAGTTGCGCAAGCTGAGGGCTTGGGCCCCTGCTCATTGCGGACTCCGGGCGGAGTTCTGCTCGGTGAGTCCGAGGCATAGCCATCTGGCACAAGGTGTGAGCATGAACCGAATAGGTGTGGTGAGTCAAGGTATGAGACAAAGAGGGGAAACCACCTGATGTCCATAGTGCATTCTCGCAGAGTCGGCAGAAAAGTCAATAGACAGAGGCTGAGGACCATGGAGGAGTTATTGGAGTGCGCTTACCGGCATCTTCCGGCACGCGCGAGCACGCGGGTCTGTGAACAGGCTACGAGGGAGAGGTTCGACGTGCTGTACTGCGAGCGATGTGGGCATACCAACCTGTGCGGCGGGTTCAATCACGGCGGAACAGACGTCTGTGCACCGCATTTCAGCACCTCACATCAAGTCCGACGTCCCGGCTCGGGGACATTCCACATGTTGTTTCATGTATTCGACCTCATCTATGAACACTATTGCGGTGCCGCAGGAATTGTCAAGGCGTACGAGACTTCCTGTCCATCCGGCGTTCCATGACGTCGGACCGAGCTGTACGTCAGGCTGACTGTCTGCGAAAGCGGAGCACGGCCAGGACGGCAAGGCCGGTGGCACAGGTCAGCAGCAGGGCACAGGAGATGAGGACCGAGGATATGCCGAGACCTCGCTGGACAACGTTCTCATAGGCGTCCACGATTAATGCCCCCGGCGTCGCGTGCGCTACCTTCTGGAACGCCGCGCCGGTGAACTGGAGAGGGACCCACGCGCCGCCGAGAGCGGCGAGGACGAACATGAGGATGAGCGAGAACGCTAGCGCTTGCTCCTCAGAGCGTGACGCGACCCCGATGAGCAGCCCGAGTGCTGCCATGAATGCGGAAGCGCAGATTGTCACGAGCAGGGTCGCGAGGGGCGCATGCAGGTACTGCACGTGCAGGGCCACGGCGGCGAAGAGGATGAGCATCGACAGCTGCGCAAAGACCTGTGTGAACATGGCCAGGTAGTGTCCCAGGAGGATGCCGGAACGCGACAGCCTGGTCGTCATGAGGCGGGCAAGGGTCCGGGATTTCCTCTCTTCGACGACGATTCCGGCAGCGCCCATCAGTCCGGCAATGGAGAACTGCAGCATCATGCTGGGGGATGTGTGCGCAAAGCCGCCGGCATTGCGCTGCTGCTCCGTCAACTTGCTCGATACGGTCACGGTCACGGTCGGGGGCTGCGTCTTCCACGCGGACGCTGCGTTCCTGAAGGCTTCCGTAAACTGCTCAAACGTGAGTGTCGAGCGCTTGTCGAACCCCGAAGACGGCGCCAGGTCCCGGTACATGGTGGCCGTCATGCGTGCGGTCCGAACGGCGCCCACGAAGCGTGTCGACAGGTTTGCCAGCTCGTTCCTGGCGGTCGTTCCACTGCTGCTTGCTACGTCGACGACGCAGGGCAGAAGGGGATCGGTGCCGTCGTAGCAGGCCCGCAGAAATCCAGCGGCGATGAAGACAACGGCGGTGACCTTGCCATCCCGGACAGAGGTACGAAGAGCCTGATCCTCCGTGCTTGCGGGTGTGGCCAGGCGGACGACGGTTGAGGATTCCACAAGGTCGACTAGGGCTGCATGGGCTTGGTCGGCTGTGTCGCCGGCGATGACCACCGGCAGACGCGTGTCTGTGGGCGCGCCGTAACCGCCGAACGCGAATCCGAACATGAGGGTGAACACGATGGGCATGATCAGGATGAACATCAGGGATTTACGGTCGCGCAGGATCTGCGTGAGGTCCTTGGTTGTCAGGTCGAGGACACTCATGGCGGGTGCTACGCGAACCGTCGCGCCATGCGGGCGCGGCCGACAAGGAACATGACCGCGGTCCAGGCGAGCAGGACCGCTGCAGTGGTGAAGAGACTGCCAAAGGAGGCTCCGTCCATCGCTTGCCGAAACGCGAGGAGTGACCACCCTTGAGGCACCAACAGAGCGACTCGCTGTCCCAACCGGGCAGCGGACGGGACGTTCATCGTGAACACGCTCGCGAGCGCAAGCATTCCCGTCGCCGTGACGATCCCGCCGAACACGACGCCGGCCTGCCGGGTCGTCTTCAGGAACGACATGAGGAAGATGCCGAACGCAGAAGCGCACAGGGCGGTAGGCACGAGAGCGATCGCGATTGGTAGGAAGCCACCCCAGCGAATGCCGAACGCGAGTGCCGAGACCAGCATCAGGACCAGCATCTGGAGGACCGTGGTCAGCAGGATGGCCAGCATCTTGCCCTGCATGACGACTGCCGGCGCGGTCCTGGTGGTGAACAGGCGCTGAAGGGTCCCCTGCTCCTGTTCCAGCAGGATACTCTCGGCGCCGGCTGTTCCGGTGTAGTAGACATAGAAGACCATCATGGCCGCCATGTTGACGGCGAGGATTGTAGCGAGAAGGCTCGCGGACTTCTGCTGTTTCGCAGGGGGTGCCTCGGTCTTCAGAGAACCCGTTGCTGCCTCGTTGGTCATCGCCTCCTCGACGAAACGGCGTACTGCCTGCGACACACTGTCTGGTGACGGTGTGATGCCTGCCACAGTAAGGCCTGCGGTCATGGTCGACGTCATGATGCGGACGGACGCGAACTCGTCGGCGAACTGGCTGATGACGGCACGAACGATGCCGGGCCCGAGCGTGATCGTGGGGTCCTGGTAGACCTCGACAGCTCCTCCCGGCACACCTTCCAGACAGGTCTTCGTGAACGCCTCAGGGATGATGATGGCGACCTCTACAGTGCGGCTGTCCACCGTGTCACGGGCAGCCTTGGCGGATGTCACCGTCGTGACGGCCATGAGCTCCTTCATCTCGTCTGACGCGAGTACGCGCGTCAGGATGTCTCCTGCCGTCGTGGACGGGTCAGCATCGGAAGGGTCAAGGTCGACAGCCTGGTCTCCCGTGTCGAGATTGGCCAGGACGACTTTCGTGACGGGGATGCTGAACGTCTGACGTTTTGATGTGACGGTCCCGCCGAAGGCGACGGTGAACAGGCCGACGATCAGCAGTGGGACGGCGAACATGAACATGAGCCCGAACAAGCTGGTGAACGAGTGCCGTATGTCCTTGAGAGCGATGTCGAATGCCTGCATGGGTAGTTAGTCGCGGAGTGCGCGGCCGGTGAGACGAAGGAAGACTGCCTCGAGGTTCGGTTCCTGGATGTCGACAGACACAATCCGCACACCTGCGCCGGCGGCACTCTCGAAGAGGCGGGGCAGGACGCGGTTGCTGTCGGCCGCAAGCACGGTCACGATGTCATCCCCTGACGTCACGTCGCGGATGCCCTCTATTGTCTTCATCGTCTCCAGGAAGCCTTCGGTCAGTTCGCTCAGCCGTAGCTGGATGCGGTCGAGTTCACCCACGCTCTTGACCAGTTCCCGCTGTGTGCCGACGGCGACAAGCCTGCCGTGGTCCATGATGCCCACGTGATCGGACAGCTCCTGGGCTTCCTCCATGTAGTGTGTCGTGTACAGGACCGTCATCCCCTGGTCGCGAAGCTGCTTGACGTTGTCCAGGATGGACCGGCGGCTTTGCGGGTCGATGCCGACCGTCGGCTCATCCATGATAACCAGTGCAGGCTTGTGGAGAAGTGCGACGGCGATGTTCACGCGGCGCTTCATGCCGCCCGAGTACGTGCTGATCCGTTCCTTCTGACGGTCCGTGAGCCCGATGACCTCCAGGACCTCGTCGACACGACGAGCCAGAGGGCTACCGCGTAGACCCTGCATCTTCCCCCAGAACAGCAGGTTCTCACGGGCCGACAGGTCGCTGTAGAGGGCAACCTCCTGCGGGACGACGCCGATGGATGCCTTCACCAGCTGGGGTTCGGTTGAGATGCTGTGTCCCATGAGCAGCGCGTCGCCTGAGTCGGCCTTCAGCAGGCACGAGAGCATGCTGATGGTGGTCGTCTTTCCGGCGCCGTTGGGGCCCAGCAGGCTGAAGATCTCGCCTCGAAGGACGTCAAACGAAACGCCGTCGACTGCCCGGTTCTGTCCAAAACTGCGGTGCAGGTCCTGTACTTGGATAGCCAGCGTATCTCCCATGAGCGACTCCCTGTGTCTGTCGTTGCCGGCGCACCCGGTGCAGGCGTGACAATGCGTCAACGTAAAGCATGATATCCCGTTCGATGTGGCAATACAATAGGGAGAACAGACTCGGCGTGGTCGTCGCTAAGCGCCCGCCAGCGGCGCTCGTCCGCCAGGACCAGCTCGGTCTTGCGCCACAGCGACCAGCTGTGGAGGTTGCGTGTGGGCGCCGTCACGCTACAGTAACGTGGAGATATGGGACGTCAGGAGGAACACATGAGAGACCATTCCGTCAATCGGATTACGGAGCTGCAATGGCTGCAAGCTGCAATGGAGCGAGCATGAACGCGTCGAAGGTGTGGTTCACCGACCTGCGTACGCGTCCCGGTCACAATCTGCTGGACAAGACCGAGGCCTTGATGCGCGCCGCCGGCGTCACAGACATCGACTTCAAGGACAAATTCGTTGCGCTCAAGCTGCACCTGGGAGAGCCTGGCAACCTCGCTTACATTCGCCCCAACTACGTCGCGCGCGTGGTGAAGCTGGTCCGCGAGCTCGGCGGCAAACCGTTCCTCACCGACTGCAATACGCTGTATACGGGAGGCCGCTCCAACGCCGTCGACCACCTGCAGTCTGCGCAGGAGAACGGCTTCAACCGTATCGCCGTCGGGGCGGACGTCATCATCGCCGACGGGCTCAAGGGCACGGACTACCGCGAGGTCCCCACCCATCTCAAGCGCTGCGAAACTGCCAAGATCGGCACTGCAATTGCCGACGCTGATATCATCATCTCACTCACGCACTTCAAGGGGCATGAGCAGGCCGGCTTCGGGGGCACGCTCAAGAATATCGGCATGGGCAGTGGTTCGCGGGGCGGCAAGATGCAGATGCACTCTGAATCCAAGCCGCGTATCGACGTCGTCAAGTGCGTCGCCTGCGGTACCTGCGTCCGTTCCTGCTCGCAGGTTGCGATCGGATGGAATGCCGACCACAAGGCTGTCATCGACTACACGAAATGCGTCGGATGTGGGCAGTGCGTCGCAGTCTGCATGTACGGCGCTGCGCACCCCGTGTTCCAGGGGACCAACGACGCGCTCAACGAGAAGATCGCGGAATACGCCTATGCCGTCCTGCATGGCAAGCCGGCGTTCCACGTCAGCTTCATCATGAACGTCAGTCCGAAGTGCGATTGCTGGGACCTCAACGATGCGGCCATCGTGCCCGATATCGGCATCGCCGCGAGCTTTGACCCGGTGGCTCTGGACCAGGCATGCGTGGACCTTGTCAACAAAGCCGTCGCCAATCAGGGCAGCGTCCTTGCCGACGTCCACCTCGAACACGGCGACAAGTTCACACACGTCCACCCCGAAACGCATTGGGAATCCCAGGTCGCCCACGCCGAGGAGATCGGACTGGGCACGCGGCAGTACGAGCTGGTGGCCGTCGAGTAGAGACCTTCCTCCCGGCACGTCCCTTCCAGGCGCTGCACCAAACCGGGTGCGGCGCCCTTCTCTTCTGGGCTGGCTATGACTGTTGCAAAGGTCAAGGACTTCTTCATGCTTCATGTACGAGCACTCAGCGGTAGAAACCCACAGGGAGGGCTCTATGGCTCGAGCACGACCAAAGGGAATGAAGGCGTTTACGCTGATCTGGGCTGGTCAGGTGGTCTCGCTCGTCGGGTCCGCGATGACCGCTTTCGGTGTGAGCGTGTGGGCATGGCAGGTCACGGGTCATGCGACGGCCCTGAGCATTGTCGCGTTCTTCAGTTTCACACCCACCATTATCATGAGTCCCATCGCCGGAGCACTGGTCGACCGGTGGAACCGCAAGGTGACCATGGGGGTCTCGGACGTAGCGTCAGGACTGGGGACGGTCATCATGCTCGCCCTGTACGCCACCGGGCACCTGCAGATTTGGCACCTCTGCGTCGTAGGGGTGTTGTCCGGGACGTTCCAGGCATTCCAGTGGCCGGCGTATCAGGCCGCTATCAGCACTATGATGCCCAAGGAGAAGTATGGCCGGGCTGCGGGCATGATGTCGCTGGCGCAGAGCGGCTCCGGCATCCTTGCGCCTATCATTGCGGGAGCAGTCGTCGTCACGTGGGGCCTCGTGCCGATCTTCCTGTTCGACATCGCTTCGTTCTGCATCGCCGTCGCATTGCTGCTGGCGGTCGAGGTTCCCAGTCCCTCGCGATCACAAGCAGGTGAAGAGGCACGCGGCAGCCTCTGGAAGGAGACGGTCTTCGGCTGGCGCTACATCGCGGCGCGCCGGCCACTGCTCCTGCTGCAGCTCAGCTTCTTTGCATCGAACCTGGTCGCGTCGGTGTGTGGGACGCTGTGGACTCCGATGATCCTGGCGCGGACCAGTAACAGCCCGACCACACTGGGCATCGTCAACACGGTGTCCGCTGTCGGCGGCGTCGTCGGAGGCGCTCTCATGACGGCCTGGGGTGGACCGCGCCGCAAGATATACGGCGTCCTGTGGGGCATGGTGTCTGTTTCCGCCCTGGGCATCATGCTCATGGGGTTTGGCCGAACGCTGTCCATCTGGCTCGTCTCCGGGTTTCTCGGATCGCTCATCATCTCATTGCTCAACGGGTGCAACGACGCTATCTGGCAGGCGAAGGTGCCGCACGACGTGCAGGGCAAGGTCTTTGGCACACGCATGATGATCGCGCAGGTCTCGGTACCCATGGCTATGCTGACCGCTGGACCACTGGCGGACCTGGTATTCGAGCCCCGGATGATGGCCGGAGCGAACTTGACTAAGGTGTTTGGCCCACTGGTCGGCGTCGGCCGTGGCGCCGGCATGGCTCTCATGTTTGTGCTGTTTGGTGGCGTGGCGCTGCTGGTGAGCGTCGCGAGCTTCATGGTGCGCGATATCCGTGATGTGGAGGTCCTGATTCCGGACTACGCTCCACGGGACGAAGAAGCGCCCGGAGAAGCGATTTCTGTGCCTGTCGGGGCAAACGCCGACAACTGAGCCGCATGCGCAAGAACGTGACGAAGTCCGTATCGTGTCTCCAGAAGCGGTGTTGTTGGTTATGGGACGTTTCGACGTGGTCGCGCGAGGGGGCTTGACATCTTTCATGAAACTTGTTTTGTTGTAGAGTATTGACATCAAGGCTCGGCGTCAACATCAACACGAATCTCAACAAAGGAGATGACAATGGCTGGAATAACAAAGAAGTCTGCAGAAACAGTAAAGAAGGTCGTCGCTGCTGCACCAAAGAAGGCAGAGAAGAAGGTCGAGACAGTCGCCAAGAAGACCGTCAAGGTCGTGGCGAAGCCCGTCGTCAAGAAGACAGTTGCCAAGGCTGCCGCGAAACCCGTAGTCAAGAAGCCGGTCGTCAAGAAACCCGTAGCCAAGAAGTAGTATACTGCTATCGGACTTGTCCTCGCTGTGTTGGCACGCGTGCTGACGCAGCGAGGACGTTTCTCTGAGACGGTCGTCGCGCTCGTGGACGGCGCCCGCACAGGAATTGGCAGGCAGCCCGAACCTGGGCTTGGAGCCCACGATCCGACGCCGCACCAGGAACACCTGGTGCGGTTCGTCATTCCAGATCACGCATGCGGGCCTGTTTGCTTTCGCCTTACTGAAGGCTGACTGCAAGCAGGGTCAGTCGCGTGGCTCACTGAGCCAAGAATCCAGGCAAGCCGGTCAACCAATGTGAGTGACTGGCTTTGTCGACCGTGCAGCTGCGAGATTTGTCTCAGTGGGAAGACCCAAACGAGCCTAGACCTGCCCTCGCGGTCGATCTGTTGTTCCTGGTACGAGTCCGCTGCCAATTCAACCCGTCCCTCGAATCGGTACCGGTTCTTCTCTAGTGCCGCAAACAGGTAGACCTTCACTCTGTTCTTGGGCGAGCTCACAAGTGTCCAATTCTGGCCATCGTACAGGCTCTGATCGCCATGAAGACCCATACCTGTATAGTGGAAGACATCTCCGTCCCATCTGTCCACGTAAACGCTACGTTTGGTCCCCGAAATCAACACAAGGCTGTTGGTCCTGAGCGACCTTCGCATGCCGCCCTGGGGACTGCAGAGGAACGTCCTGCAGATGGTGTCGTTGTCAACGATGTCGCCTTTGTTCATTGGACCTCCGCTTTCTTGGCTAGGCTTGCACATGACCATGCGTTCTTCGACGGTGTCAGCAGTAAGTCCAGTCGACACGTACTGGACCCGGGGTGGTCTTGGTCAGAGGAGCATCATGCACTGTGCCGTGGCCGTCAACGATGTGCAGTTTGCCGTCTTCCTTCCTCAGCGAGAGACGAACTTCGTTCTCGCGGACAGGAACTCTCTCCGGGACAGTGTACTTGGTAATTGACGAGAACACGCCGTTGTGCAGAAAAGTGAGCAGGTCCTGGAGCAGAGCGACTTGGTCGAAAGCCAGGGCATGGAGGTTCACTGCGTCTGCCAGGGCATCTTCGCATGCGGCATCTGGCGGTGCACGACTGATGATCTGCTGTAGCAACCCGGCACGTGCCTTGGAGTAGCGGTCTTGAAGAAGCATGTCGATGTTGGCGAACTGAAGGCGTATCGACGAGGTCTCTGGAAACAGGGTCTCGAAGTTCTCAAGGAGGAATAGCACGTTAGCCCCAGACGCTTGTGGCGAATTGGAGGCCCACTGTGTGACTTCGTCGATGGCTTTGTTCAGTAGCTGAGGGCTAGTATTGTAGGCTTGGAAGGTACGGGACAGCCGCTGAACCTGGTTTGCATCTGCAACGATTCCGCTCTGGTACTCTAAGATGGCGCTGTGCAGTTCTTTCCAAGCTTCCTTCCTCGTTTGCAGCAGGAATGCCTTTGTCTGAGAGATTGCCCGGAACCCGAAAACGGCGAACCACCCCAGCACTGTCAGCGCTTCACCTGCAATCCACCACCATGGAGGCATGTCAAACCTCTCGCTGAAGCGTCTCTCTCAGCTTCTTGATCGCCTCGTCGACTTCCTTGCCTTTCTGCTCGATGAGGTCGAGCAGCTCGGCGGGCGTACGGGTGTCGACCTCAACCTTGGCGTGCGGATTGACCGCCTTGATGTCGTAGCCCTTGGCTTCGATCTCGGCGCGCGTCACGGTGCATTCGTGTGATCCGGTCTTGTCCTGTCCACCTGCATCACTGTCAGTCCTGTTCGACATGAGTCATCCCTCCCTCAGAAGGTTAGAACGAGTTTGAGTATGGGGCTATCTGAGATTTGTGGTATTGCCGATCCATGTTCTCATCATCTGGTCATGGCATGTTCTGCTACTGTCTTCTTCTCTCCCATGCAAGTACGAAGCGTTAGTATCTCTTCCAGATTCTCCCTCTCGAAGCTACAATCTACAGAAGTGGTGGTTGCTGCAGACTGCCGTGCTGCGGGAATACCTCTTGGAGGCTTTCATGGACGCACTGCTTACTTGGCTGTTGGATGGGCCGTCGTGGGTGCGGTACCGGGCGCTGGTGGATCTGGCGCACGGGCCGGAATCGGCACCTGACGCCCGGGCTGCCCGACGTGACATGCTGGAGGACCCTCAAGTGTTGGCTCTGGTACAGGAGCTGCAGGGATGGCCGGGTACCGTCCTCAACAGCCACAAGTCGGCCGGTCAACTGTATCACAAGTTCAAGTTCCTGGCGGACATCGGCGTCCGTGTGGACGACCCGGGCATGCGCCATGTTGCGGACCTGGTCATGACGCACCAGTCGGCGCAGGGACCCTTCCAGTTGCCGATGGCTGTCTCCACAGTGCACGGAGGCACAGGACGCGAGGAGTGGGCGTGGGCGCTGTGCGACGCGCCGGTCATCGTCGGGGCGCTCTGCGCCATGGGCATGAGCGATGACGCGCGGGTACAGGAGGCGGTGGGCCATGTCGCAGGGCTGGCGCGCGCAAGCGGATGGCCGTGCTGCGTCTCGCCCGAGCTGGGCACGTTCAGGGGACCGGGCCGTAAGGACGACCCGTGCCCGTATGCCACGCTCGCTGTCTGCGAGATGGAGCTGACTGCGGGTCTTCCGGACGAGGCAGAAGTCCGTGTCGGAGCCGAGGCGCTGCTGAATCTGTGGAGTACTCGACGCGAGCGCCATCCGTACATGTTCTACATGGGGACGGACTTCTGCAAGCTCAAGGCGCCCCTGATGTGGTATGATATCCTGCATGTCGTGGACGTCCTGTCACGCTTTCCCTGGCTGAAGGACGACACGCGCCTGCGCGAGATGAGGTCAGTGATGACGGCCACGGTGGATTCAGACGGACGCGTGACGCCCGGATCGGTGTGGACGGCCTGGAAGGACTGGGAATTCGGTCAGAAGAAGGTTCCATCGCGCTGGATCACGCTGCTCGTCGAGCGCGTGCGACAGCGCATGAAGGGCTGACGGAGGAGTCACGTATGGAGACAATCGATCTTTGCAAGCAGATGAAGGACCTGTGGAGCCCGCCGGTAGGAAAGGTTGCCCTCATCACCGTGCCTGACATGCCATATCTGGTCATCGAGGGGGTTGGCAACCCGTCGACGTCCGGGGCGTTCCAGGAGGCTATTCAGGCACTGTACTCGGCTGCCTACACCATGAAGTTCAGGGCCAAGTTCGCGGGCGTCGCGGAATGGAAGGTGACGCCACTGGAGGCGCTGTGGTGGAACACGTCCGGACGGGACCTGTCTGACGCCGACTTCGCCGCAACGACGCCAGGGGAGATGGCGTGGAAGGCCCTGCTGATGCAGCCTACGGTCGTGACCGGGGACATGCTGGAGCAGGCGAAGGCGGAGGCCGTCCGCAAGAAGAAGGACGTGCCCGCTCTCGCCCAGGTACGTCTGGAGACGTGGGCTGAGGGATTGTGTGCCCAGACGATGTACGTGGGGCCGTACGAGGGGGAGCGTGCGACGATCGACATGATACGGACGTGGATGGCCGCAAACGGCTACCGTGTGCGAGGTCGGCACCACGAGCTGTACCTGAGCGACCCCAACCGCACTGCTCCTGAGAAGCTGAGGACGATCCTGCGGCTGCCGGTCGAGAAGGTCGGAGAGTAGCCGGAGGCTCCTGTGTCGGAGGCACGTCGCAGGCCCGCAGCCGTCAGTTCGTATGGGGGCAAACGCTTGCATTCGTGACAAGGTGCATATACTTGAATATGTCGGAGTGCGAACTCTGACATGGCGAAGACCGACGCCCCACGTACGTTGTGGGGCGTTCGGCTTTCCAGACGTAGCCACTCGATCACCTGACTCGACCGTGCTGCCCAGCACCAGTTCGTCCGCGAGGAACGCGTTGGACTTGTGACTATTGACAGGGTTCTAGTCTGTCTATAGAAGTTTCGTCTTGAAGTATCTTTTCTTATCATCTATACTATACATATGAAACTTACAGATTGGGCCAAGGATCAAGGCATTGCGTATATCACAGCATATCGATGGTGGCGAAACGGCACGCTGCCAGTTCCTGCTGAACAAACTAAGACCGGAACAATCATGGTCCATCCAGTAAAATCGGCAGGAGCAGGGTTTGCGATTTACGCCAGAGTGTCGTCGAGCGACCAAAAGAGTGATTTGGAACACCAGCTTGCACGACTGGTCACATTTGCCTCTGAGAATAAAATATCTATTGTCAAATCCATCTCCGAAATAGGTAGCGGGTCGAATGGACAAAGACCGCGGCTGCTCGCGTTGCTGAAAGATGCTGAGATTTCAGGAATCATTGTTGAGCATCGCGACCGTCTCGCTCGGTTTGGTTCAGAATATATCGAAGCCGCCCTGAATGCGACTGGTAGAAAACTTGTCATCCTAGAAAGTATGGAGATAAGGGATGATCTGGTACAGGACATGCTTGACGTGATGACCTCGTTCTGCGCTAAGCTCTATGGACGAAGATCTGCCAAGAACCGGGCAAAGCGTGCATTGGAAGCTGCTGCCAAGTGAAGATCAACCAGGCTTTTCGATACGAGCTGGACCCAAACAATGTACAACATGGAGCGCTTGTCCAACATGCGGGTGCGGCTCGGTATGCATACAACTGGGCACTTGCAGATCGTATTGAGCGTTTCAAGCGGAACGAAGGAGAAGCCAAGTTCACTTCTGCCATCGAACAGCATAAGCTTCTCAACAGCCTCAAGGTTGCCCAATTCCCGTGGATGTATGAGGTATCCAAGTGTGCTCCACAAGAAGCTCTTCGTGACTGCGAGCGCGCATATAGAAACTTCTGGCGAGGACGGAAGCAGGGGCATGATATTGGATTTCCAAAGTTCAAGAAGAAAGGACAGCACGACAGTTTTCGCTTAACTGGTTCCGTACACGTAACAGAACATGGAGTTGCATTGCCTCGCATTGGGAGAATCAGGACAAAAGAAGGAACCGAGAAACTCCGTGGTCAAATCCTTTCGGCCACCGTATCACGAGAAGCCGACCGTTGGTTCTGTTCGCTGGCGGTTGAAGTCGAAAGAGTGAAACCGTTAGCAGTAGTTGGTGAAGCTGTTGGCATTGACCTTGGCATCAAAACTTTTGCAGTGTTGTCGAATGGCGAGCATTTCGACTCTCCACAGCCGTTGAAGCGGAAGATGAAGAAGCTTAGGCTGCTGTCTCGACAAGTGAGTAGGAAGAAGAAAGGTTCAAAGAACAGGAAGAAAGCGAATCTCCACGTTGCACGCCTCAATCGCAGCATCCGCAACATCAGGAAGGACTTCCTGCACAAAGCTTCGACCAGCGTTGCCAAGAGCCACGGCATCGTATGTATCGAGGACCTTGCAGTGAAGAACATGGAGCGAAACCATCATCTGGCGCAGAGCATTTCAGATGCCGGCTGGGCGGAGTTCAGGCGCCTGCTCGAGTACAAATGCTCGTGGTATGGGTCGGAACTGCGCGTCATCGACAGATTCGCACCAAGCAGCAAGACGTGTTCTGTATGTAGTGAAGTAAACCATTCGCTTGCGCTTGCGGACCGGACTTGGGTCTGCGAAAACTGCGGCACGTTGCACGACAGGGACGATAATGCGTCGTCAAATATCTTAAGTCTTGGCCTTGGTACGGGCAGTCATCGCCCGGAACCGCACCCAAGTAAGATTGGGTGCAACGCCTGTGGAGACCCACTCACTAAGCGCCGGTCGCAGAAGCAGGAAGCAAGCTCACCCGTATTCTTGCATGAAGTTGCGTGCAACGAGTGATAAGGCTTGCAGAACGGTTGGGTATACTCAGTCAGGAGGTCGTCATGAGGGTCATCGGAGCGGGCTGGACTGATATTGGACTGCAGCGTCATGTCAATGAGGACAGCTTTGCCGTCGTTCAGGAAGGCAAGGAGGTCGAGCGTCAGGGT
>Ga0315291_10001031_pt1 | contig 37607 bp, 58 predicted proteins | sample YL17G12_20_MG_FD_203070 | JGI IMG/M metagenome (GOLD analysis project Ga0315291, IMG submission 203070) | Sediment microbial communities from Yellowstone Lake, YNP, Wyoming, USA - YL17G12_20 | ecosystem: Environmental > Aquatic > Freshwater > Lake > Sediment | place: USA: Wyoming | collected...
TAATCAGCTGGTTACTCAGTGGGTTAGTGAGACTCGTGCTACTGCAAATACGCTGTTATCCCCGACTGACTGGATAATCATTCGCGAGTCGGACAACGGTACGCCAGCAAACTCTGATACCAAATTCTGGCGCGAAGAAATTCGTGAAGCGTGCCACGAAAAAGTTCTTATTATTGAACAAACTACAACTACAACTGAGTTAGCCGACTACATCACGGGTTCTGACTACCCCGTGTGGCCACTACAGGACTCAACCCCTGAGCCCCCTGTGGCCACTACAGGACTCAACCCCTGAGCCCCCTGTGGCAATTAAAGATGCCCCGCAGATTCTTTAAATTAACTCGTTTGTTCTGAGTATGATGTATTTAGGGCTGTGTAGCTACGTACAATGACCGATCGCGCAATCTTTAATCGGATTTATACGAGCTTTCAGCCCGGTAGTACTGAGGTCTACTTGATCAATGGTGCTGGGGTTACAACTTCTCCGTCGTCAACCGTCAATTTCATTGCGGGCGTTAACTTAATTCAAGGCGTAGTAGTTTATGTTAGCGGTACATATGTACTGCCTGCATCTGCTGCTAGTGGTGTTGCTGCCGCTCTTTACAATCCAATTGGCATTACAACTGCGGCTGCTAGCGCGACTGCCACAGTGCCTGTCAATCTGGATTCCAACGCCGTTGTTTCCGCCGCCAACATTACGGCTGAATCGTCTTTGGTTCCTGGCGAATACTACTATTTATCTAGGTACGACGGTCAGCTAACCCGGTTTATTACTACTTCTGGTGACGTTACGGTATCGGGAGGCTACACAGCCCTCGTCAGTGTGGGCCAAGCTGTTAGCACCAGCGAACTTCAAATAGAGATAGAAGCACCGATCATTATCTATTCTTGAGGTTATACTTAAACTAGGAGATTCAATCCATGGCTAGCCGTCGCCCACTAGTTATAGTCAGTGGAGTCACTTCCGAACTCCCGATTGGGGATTCGGTTGTTGGCGCTTCCGCTGGAACCTTAGTCGCTGGTAGCGGTTTAGACGGGGGTGGTGCCCTAACTGGCTCCGTCACTATTAACGCTTCGATTGCTCCGGCTGCTAGCGGACTTATTTTTGTCGGCGATGCCTTAGCCATTGACGGTTCTGCTCAAGTCGCCGCCAACACTGCCTTAACTTCTGGCAATGCTGCCTTAACTTCTGCTAACACTGCCTTAGCTTCTGGTAACGCCGCTTTAACCGGTTTATCAAGTAAATACAATGTTACCGGCGGTCCTATTACTGGCACCGTTACGGCTCAGTCTCAGACTATTGGGACTTCTAGGTATATAAATAGTTCTGGCACCTGCATCCTTAATTTTGGTGCTAATAACAATTTTGAAGTTGTTTTAACTAATAATTCGCTTTTTGCTGTTCCCGTTAGTGCTAGCGGCGGTCAGACAGGCACGATTATTCTCCGTCAAGACTCTGTTGGGTCTCGTTTATTGACTTATAGCGGTGCTTGGAGTTTTCCCAGCAATACCGCTCCGACGCTAACTACTACTGCCAGCGGTGTAGATTTATTAGCGTTTTATGTTGTAAATCCAAACCGTATTAATACAGTAGCAACGTTAAATTTTGGCTCTGGTACTGTTGGTTAAGAGGTCACAAAAATGAGTGTTTTTGGTGGCAATCTTCTTTTACGTAGCGCAGGTGGTGGTGTTTCGCCGTCAGCTGTTGATTACCTCGTAGTTGCAGGCGGTGCAGGTGGTGGTGGCCCCGCTGGCGGCGGCGGCGGTGCCGGTGGTTTACGTTCTACCGTAACCGCAACCGGCGGTGGTGGAGCATTAGAGTCTCCTCTATCAGTAGTTGCGGGCACTCCGTACACAATTACGGTTGGAGCTGGAGGTGCAGCAGGCGCAACTACTGGAGACACTGGAACAGCCGGAAGCAATGGTGGAAATTCTGTATTTTCATCTATTACTTCGACTGGCGGCGGTGGCGGTGCCCCAGGTAATTTGTCTGCAACTGCGGGCACAGCTGGCGGTTCTGGCGGCGGCGGACCGGGAGGGTCAGGAGCGGTACTTTCTGGTGGTTCTGCTACTTCCGGCCAAGGCTTTGCTGGAGGTAGTTGCACAAACTCGCCCCCATATATTGGCGGCGGCGGTGGTGGCGCTGGAGAAGCTGGCAACACTGACGGGCAAGCCCAAGGTGGCGACGGTGTTGCGTCTTCAATTACTGGCAGTTCAGTAACTTATGCCGGTGGTGGTGGTGGTGGTGAAAATGGCAGCACTACCTACTCTGGCGGTTTAGGTGGTGGAGGTAATGGAGGACTTAGCAGCACCGCAGGTACTGTTAATACGGGCGGTGGCGGGGGCGGTGGATATTATCCTGGCGGCAGCCCCAATGCAAAAGCAGGCGGTTCCGGTGTTGTCATTATCCGTTATGCAGATACATTCGCAGCAGCCACCACCACCGGTAGTCCTACGGTTACCGTCACCGGTGGTTACCGCATCTATACTTTCACAGGGTCTGGAACCATCACTTTCTAATGGCACACTTTGCACGGGTAAACGAAAACTGGATTGTTGAGGAAGTCATCGTTGTTAATAACGATGTCATAAAAGATAGTCTAGGAGTTGAATGTGACTGGCTTGGCGAGCAATTCTGTCAGAGTCTTTATGGCGCATATACCAAATGGATTCAGACCAGTTACACCGGACGCATATACAAGAATTATGCAGGTGTTGGTTACACTTTTGACCCACACCGGAATGCTTTTATTCCACCCAAACCATATGAATCTTGGCTGCTAAACGAAGACACCTGCCGCTGGGACCCACCAGTACCGTATCCGACTGATGGCAAACTCTATGTGTGGGATGAAGAGGCAATTGAATGGGTACTAGTGCCTGAGTTAAGTGAGCAGTGAGTACGTCTAAACATTGCGTTTCTGAACTCTACAAAGGAGACTTTGACAAACTAAATGATGAAAATTATGTTTATGAAGTTTTAGTTCAAGCTGCAGAAGAGGCTAATGCAACACTAATAGACGTACGAACACATAAGTTTGATCCCCAGGGAGTTACAGGTTTTGCGCTTTTAGCTGAGAGTCACATTGCTATTCACACCTGGCCTGAGCTTAATTATGCCGCCGTGGATGTATTTACTTGTGGAGACAAAACTAATCCAGAACAAGCTTGTTTATTTTTAGCTAGTGCTTTTAATGCACAGAGTCAACATATTGGTTTTGTTGAAAGGCATGTTCCTAACTCTCAAGAAACATTTTTAATCATCAATAACTAAAAATAAACGAATTAATTAAATAAACTTACTTAGACTAAACTTAGCCCGTATTTTTTTGTGTGAGCGAGCAAGATCTTGTATTTGACTTGCAATGCCTCCAAAGACGTACCGCTAGAAAGCGTTTCCGCAAGGATGTTCTGGACGCCTGGAACAATCGTTGTGCTTACTGCGACGACGAAAGAGCACACACTCTAGATCATATTATTCCCAGAGCCAAAGGAGGTTCCACCAAACGTGGGAATTTATTAGCTTGTTGCCCTACCTGCAACTTAGATAAATCTGATTGCGATTGGCTCCTGTGGTTTAGAAGCCAGACTTTTTGGAGTACTGAACGAGAAGATGTTATTTGGAAATGGTTAACGTATAACCATGAACAAAACGTAGCTGCTCGTCAGTATGAGGAAGCTTGCCGAGAACCCCTGCAGCTTCCCCCTGACTTAAAACCTTGCTCTTAATTTTTATTTTTTAGCCATTTTAGTAACAATGCCTGCAAGTATCTCAATAAGTTTATAAATTTTGCCGTAGAACTGATCGTCTTTTGGAGTTGGCGTGGCGTTAACAATAGCCAAAGCCAGAACATGTAGAGCAGCAGCGATACCGGCAACTTCTGCCCAGTTGTTAAGTAGGTAGGTAACCATTGGTCTATTGTAGGTACTACAATTATAAGAGCATTTTTAAATGTATGCCCGCAATTCTCGACAAAGCTGTTGAAGAGTTAAAAAAGAAAGGATTTGACGAAAGCAAAGCTTATGCTATTGCTACTAAACAACTTCAACGATCTGGAGACTTAAAGGAAGGCACTGTTGAAGCAACGAAAAAAGGAGATCGTCGCGGTGAAATGAGTAAAGCTGAAAGAGCTAAAACTCGCGCCCGTAAATATAAAAAAGAACGCAAAGAAGGTCGCAACTGATGGCTGAAGTAGCGACAAAAAAAGATCCTGAAAAATGGGCAAGAGCTAAAGCAAAAGCTCGTAAACGTCTTGGCGGCCACTCTGCCCGAGCGATGCAGTTAGCGACCAAATACTACAAAGAAGCCGGTGGGCGATACGAAGGCAAAAAATCAAGTGATAATAGACTTTCTAAATGGAGTCGTGAAAAATGGGAGACTCGGGAAGAACATGAAAAAAATAAAAAATCCTAATTATGGCTGATTTAGCTCGTGAAAAAGGGCGGACTGAACGCTACCTACCTCGTGCCGCGTGGGCAGCCATGTCAGCCGAGGAACGTCGGGCGACTGACGAAAAAAAGAAAAGTGCTACCCGAGGTAAGCCTGTAAACACACATGTAGAGAATACAGAAGTCGCAAAAAGAGCTAGTCGGAAGGCTCGTTCTTATCTACAGTCCAGGGAGCGCTAAGGCGCATTTCTCCCCCGAGTAGCGCTTGTGCTTCTGAATCATCAGGTGGGAGTTCCGTGTAGATAGGCTTTTGTAGGTCTGCTTCTTCGAGGTCCCATTTGTCGTGGAGAGCCTCTGTCTGTTTATCTAAGTCTGCCATAAGGATTTGTGTGCGAAATTCACACCAATCCTCAAAGCAATTTTCTAACATTCTTTTAATCCAAAAATTTGTTTTAAAAAAATTAAAAAATCGTTGTAAAAATAAGATAACTTCGTAAACCAATGCGTTGGTTCGGTTGTAATCTTTTTTATCCATTGTTCGAGTTAGACTTTATATATCTAGTTTAATCCTCCCGACTTCCCATGGCTGAAGTAACTTTTAACCGTGAGTTGGGGGTTAATCCGACTCCTGCCATCACACGTTTCGGTCAGTTTCGGCAGCAAGACGCCAGTAATGTAACTATTACAAGGTATCGTGAGTATGCAGCAGACGGGTCTTTTCCTCTTGCTGATGTCTATAGTATTACTTATGGTGCATCTGGTCCCTGTTTGTTTACCCTGTTTGCAGGAGCCGTGGGAGTTAGGGGCTTTCGTGTGATCAATTCCAGTGGAGTTGAAGTTGTAAACGTTAAAAGTCCAAAAATTACTCGCCGTCAAAACGTTGGAGCCACTCTGACTGTTTCCAGTGGAGATACTGCTACTCTCTATGTAGACAGGTCTAGTCGGAGCCCTGCCACCTATCGTATGACGATGGTTGCTTAGTTTTTATGAAAATTTCAAAGGAAGGTCTTGCCCTCATTCAAAAGTTTGAGGGCTTAAGACTTAATGCTTATTATGATGTTGTTGGTGTTTTAACTATTGGGTACGGGCACACGGGTAGTGATGTAACACCGGATCTAAAGATACCAAAAGAGAAAGCATTAGAACTTTTAAAACGTGACTGTGAGTCCGCTGAGCAGTGTGTTAATTCTTTTGTTAACACAAAACTTAATCAGAATGAGTTTGATGCATTAATTTCATTTATTTATAATCTTGGACCGACTGCTTTTGTTCGCAGTACACTTTTAAAATTATTAAATGAAGGTGCGTCACGTTCCGTAGTTGCAGCAGAATTTACTCGGTGGGTTCGCGCAGACGGAAAAGTATTACCAGGTTTAGTTTCTAGGCGGAATGCCGAAAAGGGCCTATTCTTGGCGCAGCCCAAGCATCCTCTTTTGTCTCACTCTATTCTTGCTAAACAAGATACCTGGCTTAAACGTAAGCCTGTGGACGCTAGTGAGTTAAAAGCAGAGGAAAAGCTGTTTGTACCAAAAGGCTCCGCATGGCAGTGGGATGAGATTCGAGTGTATCCAGGAAAAAGCCACCAACGCGTATTCTTGACCCCTAAACCAGAGCAGGAGTGGTGGTTCTTTCCCGCTCATTGGAAACTTATTAACGATAGTGAGCCAGCTGATTCCACTACCACTTCTGCTTCCAGCACCTCCGAAATTAAGTTAAACGTTCCTTATTACTCTCAACGCGATAACTATCGGGATTCCCTGCGCACTTGCTTTAGTTCTTCTTGTGCAATGCTTCTGTCGGCATTAAAACCCGGCAGCATTAAGGGAGATGATGACTATCTTAAAACAGTTTTTAAATACGGGGATACTACAGAAGCTTCGGTGCAGTTAAAAGCTTTATCTGAGTATGGGGTAGATGCTTCCTTTAAACAAAATGGTAGCTGGGATTCACTTGAGGCTCAGCTAAAAAAAGGAATTCCGATCCCTATTGGTATTCTCCACAAAGGACCCGTTTCAGCTCCTACTGGAGGAGGTCATTGGTTAGTTGTCACAGGTATGACGGCTGATAAGAAGAGTGTTATCGTTAATGATCCATTTGGTGATCTAGACCTCGTGGGAGGAACTTACTCAGCTAAGTCAGGTGCTGGTCTAGTTTATTCAAAGAAAAATCTAGGCCCTCGCTGGCTTGTTGAAGGAGAAGGTTCTGGATGGTTTATCTCTGCTTCTAAATAATGGACTGGTTAAACATTGCTGCCTGCGCGGATAAACGCGCTATGGAAATTACATTTTGTTTTGACGGAGAATCCAGCCCCTTAGGGGAACTGGAAACAAGAGAACTTGCCAAGGCGCAAGCTTATCGACAGGTTTTTCTTGATTACATTGCAGAGAGTTGTGCTGTTAAGCGGTGCAAAACCTCTTGCGGAAGCTAAGATTAGCGGTCGTAGCGAGGTTTTATGAAAGAGTCTTACGCATCCCTTTTGGCCGACTGGGATATTACCGAAGAAAGCAGGCGAGTTAAATTTTTAGATTTGTTATACGATTTTTATGGCGTAACTAACGGGTGCTATACAGGTCTTTGGGAGCGTTTTAAAGAAGATATTGCTTCTTTTTCACGGTTACAGGTTACAGAAGACTTTTGCCCTATAGAAGAATTATTCTCAGCATCTACCTGACCTTTGATAGACTAAGTTTAGTCTGGGTGTACTTTTGGCTCGCGATTACGCCAAGGAGTATCGGGAACACGGCGGCACAGAACGTCAGAAAAAACGTCGTGCCGCTCGTAATAAAGCCCGTCGCCACTTAGAGCGCATTGGACGCGTTCACAAAGGTGATGGCAAAGAAGTTGATCACAAAGATTACAACCCTGAAAACAACAGTCCCTCCAACCTACGCGTGGTAGATAAAACTACTAATCGTGAAAAACAACCAAAACGGAGTTAAACTGTAATTATGGACAGCTCTAAGTTTTTACAACGCCCTGGCGGTCTTGGCCCGAATCAGCGGGTTAAGCCTATCGGTAGCTTGGCCACGCAAATTCCTGCAGCGTACGAATCGACTCCAGAGTCAATTGAGATTCGGCGTTCGATGACCCTCGACGACATCAATAGGGTTCAGGCACAGTACGCAAGAGATCGCGGTGAGAGTGCCCGGGAACCCGTAGGACCCACCAACTATCAGGAGGGTAACATCATGCCCTCAAGTCAAATTACTGGTCCTGCAGGCTACAACCATCAAGATAAGTTGGTTTTGCCAAATCGAGCTGCTGACATGTCTAAGGCAGAGTACCTGGTGAAAGAACAAAACACCATGGATCCCAACTTACGGGCTCAGCTTCAAATCTTGACGACACTGCCCCAGCAAAATTTTTACAACGTTCAGGATCAAACAACAAATTTGATGACTCAGAACTACGCAATGCCTGATAGTTTGGCCTTCCAAATGCCTATCGCAGGCGAACGTATGCGTGGGGAGAAAAAGAAGTGATTAACGAAAATCCCACTGTGCGCTTGGCAGGGATGCGTCTTGGCCTCAAACCCTTTGAGGTTGCCAAAATCGCTACAAATCCACGAGAGTTGACTGCTCGCTTAAGATACCAGCAAACATTTCCTCAAAGTTGATGTTCCTGCATTCGGCGAAACTTGACTGGGTAACGCAAAATGCAGAACAAACAATTGCTAGGCACGCCAGGGTTTCGACAAAAAATCCGGATCGAGAGGAGTTTGCAGGTCTTTTAAGTTATTGCATCAAACACTCGCATTGGTCTGTGTTTGAGCAAGCAGCAGCTTCTTTTGAGATTTTTACTACACGAGCAATCTCTCCTCAGATCCTGAGGCATCGTTCTTTTTGTTTTCAAGAATTTAGCCAGAGATACAGCAATCCTTTAGATACTTTTGATTCCTCGGAGGTACCTGCATACTTATTTGGTCTGCGTAAACAGGCTGAAAAGAACAGGCAAAGCAGTGTTGATGGACTGGATCCAGACGTCCAAAACGCCCTGTGGGAACGGGTTCAGGGTATTGACACTCAGATTCGTGAGCTTTATGAGGACATGATCGCCTCTGGGGTCGCAAGGGAGTGCGCCCGCAATCTCCTACCGCTGTACACCCCAACGCGCTTGCATATGCAAGGCAGCATTCGCAGTTTCCTGCATTATGTTGGCCTGCGTGGACAACAAGATACTCAGCTGGAGCATCGGTTAATCGCACGAGAAATAGGGAGACTTCTCGAAAAAGAACTCCCTCTTATCGTTGCTGCAGTTAAGAAAGCCGACCTAGAAAGTTTAAAAGGTTGGACAACCCTGCTATAAATTTGCTATAATTATTAGTTCGGGGCGGGCCTAATTCAAGCCCGCTACTTGTATCACAGACCGGGTTGAGGGGTCCAGGGATCTGGCTCCTCTTTCGGCTTGAATGGCGCACCGTGCTGCTGCAACTGCATCATCGCTAACGCCTGTTTGTGTTGCTGCAAATCCTGCTGAAGTTGCGTTGTTTGAGCTGTTGCCCATTCCTGTGCGTTCTTGGTTAAAGCTTCCAGAACGTTTGCAGTATGTGGGAAGTTAAAGGCGACTCCTAATCCCGCGGAGTTAGTCGCAATTTTTTCTCCGTTTGTACCCTCAGCAAGTGCTGTTAGGAATGCGTGCGCATTGTCGGTCGGTACGTTTGCTAAAAATGCCAGTTGTACTGGGTCTATAAGACCTCGATTTAACTCATACAACGTTCGAAAACAAGCGGTGACTCGGATGCCTTGCTCTTCTGAGATGAGCGTGCGGGCACGGCGCTCAGATGTTACAGCAGCTCCACCCAGGAGACCGCCCATAAAAGCCAAGGAAGCACCCACATACTGAGGTGAAGTAATTGCTGTGGCTATGCCCACGATTGCACCGCATACTGTTGCCAGTGGAACGGCTTTAGGAGATTTGAGGATCATGTTTTTGAAAGGAAGATTCCCAAATAGTGGGGTCAGGATTTTGAGCAAACTCTACCGGAGAAGGCAGTCGATCTGGCCCATGGGCCGCTCTGTCAGATGTTAAGTCAAAAGCCTTCAATCGCAAACCCTGAATTGCAGGCATTCCAGCTTTTATCGTCAACTTGCAACCTGGGAGCTTCAGGATGTTGACTAGTGCTTCCCTCGTCCGTTCTACAAAACGAGGCTTAGCAGCTGGCTTATAGCCACAGGCTTTACAGAAATTTGCATAACTTGCATAAAGTTCTGAGTAAGCATCCTTCACATACAAGCCTCTCTCGCTCTCATCTGTAGAAGGTCTGGAGGCACCTCTTCCAACCACCGTGGCTGAGTTCGGTGTATACACGCAACATTCTCCTAACCAACTCACAAATTGATTATTAAATACCAAGGCTTCGATATTGGTTTTAGCAATAGAAGGGACATGCTTAACAGGGTTAGCAAGAATATCCCTCATTTTGTCGTGACTCAAATCGAGTGCCCAGCTAACAATTCCGCTCATCTCGGGTAGAAAAACCCCTTCAATTCTGTCTTCGTAAACGCTGATCAACTCCTTTCGATCGCTAGGAGGCACCACTTTATCCATCACGATAGTGAGTCGACGACGCTCTAAACCGCTGCTGGAGTCGCTTGAGGAAATGTGTTCGTTACTAGCTATACACACCAGGCATTCAGGTTTAAAGCTAATAATTTCCTTGCCATACTTACGTTCAGCTCGCAGAGTATCCGAAGCGGACGTAAGCTTTTTAAGTACATCCATCCTCTTGTTGTAGTTTGATTCGTCTGTAAGGAGAAGTAAACGCTTACCAATGAGGTTGTAGGTTTCAAACTTGTTGGTTTCAATAATCTCCAGACTACTGGTATGAGCCCCGTGGAAACCAGCAAGCGCAATCATCAACTGTTGCATTGTTGATTTACCGGTACCACCCGGACCAACCAGGTGCAGGAAACGTTCACCTGCTGTGTAACCGGTTAGAAGTGCACGAGAGAATGCTTGGATAAGCAGCGCTTGCCCCGTGTCCAACGAGTTGTCTAACCACTTCAGAAATTCTGGACACTTGGCATCAGTGTCATATCCGTAAGCTAGCTTGCTCCTCAGATAAAGATCTTTGTGCTGCCCAGCTTGAAAATCCATGGTCTCACTATCGAGTACTCCGTTTTCAAAAGGAATAAACTTGCGCCCAGCAGACCAAATGCTCTTACGTCCACCGTGGATGGAACGCAGCATTTTTGCCTTGAGGATTTGAAAAACACTATTTATAGTAGCGGAGTTGTACTTAGGAAGTACTCCTGCGGTTACGAAGTTATCTAGTGCCTTTACAATACGTCTCTTAATGTGCTGTTCATCCTGCTGATACCATATGCCGAGATCATTGTCGTAGGTGTAGAAGTGATCGAGGTTGCTGTCGTAAACAAAGTCATCGCCTTGGTTTGTAACAATAATGTCTGCAACATCATTCTCTGAAAACTGTCGGTTCTGACCATTACCTGCCTGCAGGTTTATGAGTTGAGTCGGTGTTTGTGGAGTGCTCACGGGTTGCCGGGTAGGTGTTGATTTTGGTGTTGATGTTGTTTTTGAAGAAGCTGAGTTTGAAGTTAAATCAAAGTCATCGAAGTTCAGAACTGAATTGAGAGGGGTTGCCTTTGCGGCTTGTAGAGCTGCTTTTTCCTCGTCTGAGGCAATCTCATTGAACAGTTTTCGATTGAAGCTCTTCAATTTTTTCCAAATGGCCAAGGAACCCAGTTCGGATGCCAACGCGACGGAAGGAAGAAGCTCGTCAGCCCCTTGGATTGAATTTAAAATCCGGTAGAACTTGCCATCTAAGTCGTGAGGGTAATTGTAGATACTATAGAACGCAGTGTGCGCAAGAGTCAAGGGAGAGGTAGATACTGCAATATTGTGCTTCTTAAGCCAGTTTGTCCACCCAATCAACTCTTTGAAAACCACAGCCATCGTCGAACTGCGGTCGTCTACAGGGTTCCCGTCCAAAACCGAACGCACCGCGTTAGATACCAGTTTTTCCAAGTCGATACCGGTTGGATCTCCTGTGATACTCTTCAGAATTTCTTCAGGGTCACTTTCTGAGGAGTTTACAGTTCTAGGTAAGGCTAGGTAAACATTGTGCGCTTCGTCTATTTTCTCTACGGGAATAAACCTACCTAGCTGGCTAAAGATCGCATTATTATCCTTAGCCCCATAAAAGAGGTTTGGGCACTGCGTGGCTCTGATATCAAACCCTGGGATCTGTTTACAGATTTCACGAGTAAACCACTGATAGAAACCAGGATCAATGATCGGTTTCTCTAGGGCAAAGATCAAACGAAACCGAGGCCACTCTGGAGTTGTAGAGGGAGACTCGTAACCTAAAGTTAAATATTTTTTACAAATTTCTAGTTGAAGTGCTTCATCGGGCGTTAGTTCTTGCTTCTGAATTTTATTTCCGTCACTGTCCTTACCGTCCGCTTGGTTATCGATATCAACGATAATCATTCCCGCCTGAATTAACCCGGTATTATTCTTTTGCCTTTTTCCTTCAACTAAATGCCACGCGCATACACCAGCACTTCTACCCAGCTCTATCGCAAGATCTTCTAACGAAATGCAAACAGGTTTCCAATTTTCATTAAACGCAGTAAAGTTACCACCTGCTGAGATCTTTCCTGTATTTATATCTAGATAACTAGAAACCTTTCTGTTTATTGAGCAAATGTAGTTCATGGAGTGCTGCGAGGTCTTCTAGTATGCCGTAGTTTTGACTAAGCGCCAAGGAACCAAGTATTAAGAAATATCTTTGGATCCTTTATCTTTGCTTCGCTAATTCTACGCGGCTTCTTGAAGATCATAGTAGTGCTTTACGGTTTCGAACCAAGCTTTTTCGTCTCTTTCCACTTCTTCTGGGCCAAAAGTAAAGATTTGAGTATTAAATTCTTCGACAGCAGTTGTAACAATAATTTGAGTCTTTAAAATTTTAATTCCTAGACAAGCTTCTGCTGCTGCTTTATAGGCAGCCAGTTGTAGTTTTGTTTTTTTAGTTTTAAACACACCAGAGATCAGAGCTTTCCTGATCCTGTCATCAAGCTGCTGATCTTTCTTCGGGAACCTTGCAGCGTAAGGACCATTGCTGGTTTTAAAGTCCGCAAGAATTATTTCTCCTGCTGCATTCATGTAGATCAAGTCACAGCAACCCGCGTAGCCATGCCCAGTCTGAGGGTCGTAGTAATGAATTCGACCTACACCATCATCGCCAACAAACTTTGCCCAGCGTGGTTGGTTAAAAGGCTTCTCCGACCACAAGACACGACCATCTCCCAGTAAGTTGTCAATCAACTCTGGCATTCCCTGCCAGTACAGCCGATACGCTTCAGGGGGTACTACTCTTAAACCTTTTAAATAATTCTCAACACTGTTATGAATCCAAGTTCCTCTTGTAGCTGCTTGATCCGCTACTCCTGGATTTAATTTATTCCAAGCAGCTAGTTTTCTCTGAGTTTCCTCAGATTGTGTAGCAGTCAGGATTGAAGTGACTGACGGTAGAGGTTTAGGGACTCCATCGCAAAGATAGTGACGTAAACCGTTTACTGTAACTCTGGTGTCGGACACGATAAGGGTGTCAATTAATAATAGTCTAGAACGAAGTTGCAAATACAGCTGGTCCGTCTAAGTCATCTTCGTCATCATTGTCATCTTCGTCATCATCAATAAAAAATTCTTGTTTTTGGTACTGATACTCACGTGTACGCTGATCTAAGTCTCCGTTCAAACAAAGAGCTGCGGAGAAAGCTTCCATTACGATTTGAGCGCAAGTCTCACCGTCTCTTGTGTTACCTTGGTGATCGATGCACTCTGTCAGCAGCTGTTCAGAAGTCAACAAGCCTACAATTTTATCTAATTTTGTATTCTGAGAAGTTTGCAGTTCGATCAACTGGTTTAATAACGTTTCCAGTTTTGATTTCATGCCCGTAAGCTTTTAGGTCGTTGCCACCCTACTTCGAAATTGATATTTGTATGTACATCAGCTGCACCAGCTCTTTGAAAAATAAACCACGCAGAGGTTACAGAATCTTTTAATTGTTTACCATCCGCACGGAATGACGGCCTTGGTGACAATATTTTTAGATTTGTAAGCGAGCTATTGATAAGGAAAGGCTCTCTTCGCCGTGTGGGCTCTAGAAAAGTAATGCGATCCAACAAGCAAATTCCTTTTGAGGCAACTTCCAAACCATAATCTGTCACCCAATCAGTTAGTTCTCCCATACCTTGCGTAATTGCCACTATCCAATCAACATTGTCTTTATGCCCTAACCACCACTCGGGATCTTGAATTGCTTCTTTGTTATCTACTGTTATTAGATTTTCTATCCCGTGTCCTTTTAACTGCTCGGCAAGCTGCCCATTGAAATCGGTTGGGAGCAAAATCCGACCCTGGCAAATACCTTCTGCCGCAATAGGATTGAATATGAACTTGGGCACGTGGTAGAACGACATGGATAAAAAAGAAATCCTGGATAAGCTTCGGGGTTTTATGAGCTTAGAACAAGAATTTTTACATAAAACTTTTATGACTAAAACTCATACACTTGGTAAAGCTGAACTAATAGATGTACTGGATCTCGTACATGCTAACTATTTAGTCAGGGGGCGTCTATTCGCTAATCTTGCTCATTGGTGTACGGAACAGGACTACCCCGTTCCGGGGTTAGACGAATTACTTTCTGGGTAAACAAAAAAAAGGGCACTCCTAGAAGTACCCCCATCCCCTTACTATTTAGTCTAGTTTAAAAATCCAGACCAGCCGCTTTCAGCGCTTCTTTTTGTTCCTCCGTCAGTTCTTTTTTTGCTGTCGAAGTTTTCTTAGGTGCGGGTGGCTCACTCGCTTCAGGAACTTTCCCAGCAATCGCGGCTGACGGAGGGAGAGATTGAAAACCGCCTCCCTGACTTTCCAGACGCTTTGGATTGGCCTCTGTAAAAGACGACTTAAGTGCCTCGTGGTTTTCTCCCAAAGGAAGCTCCACCAGATTGCTACCGGGGATAGAAGAACGAAGTGCAGAAGATACCAGCTCTCCTCCATCGTTTTCGAGCCAAGCTCCGATATCTTCAATAAGCTTAAGCTCTTCCGCACCTTCTGGGGGTCGGTCTTTGAACTCCAGTGCGTTGAAGTTAATTTTGGCACCATCTGCACCAGTAACGGGATCACGTTCGTTAAAACTCCGGGTGGCAAACTTTGTTGATGTTACTATCTCACCGACGTTGATTCGGTTGTTATAAAGCGTTTGGAAGTAGGCGATAAAGTTTTTTTGGCTTGATTTTCCAGAGATGATGCTTGTTGAAACACATCGGGGAGGTAGCAGACGGTGACTAGGGCTAACACCAATATAGGCAATTCGAATAAATTCTTCATGCGAGCGCATACCGAGATTCCCGAAGAAAGGGGTGAACCCGAGTAAAACAAACTCGATCGGGATACCATTATCATTGGCATCCGTAATTGCGGAGTCAGGATCAGAATCGGATTTCCAACGACGCGCTTGAAGGTCGATTCGAAGGGTGTGTGGCGGGATTTGACAGAGAATTTCATCAACAGAAAATTTACCGGCAATAAAGACCATGGTTAGTACCTAAATCAGAGGGAAAAATCGAGAGAACCGAGAGCAGAAGGAGATACGCGCCCTTTATCAGGGTCAGCGGCTTTTTTAGGAGTCACCCGCGTGGCTTTAGGAAGATAAAGAACTTTATCTATCCCGTAGTTAAGATAGCGCTTATCTTCTTTTTCGCTCGTAGAAACACGTCCAACAGCAATTGTTGGTGTACCTGGAGCGAGTTCAGCAAGCTGAGCAGAAAGCTTATCCCACGCGGTTAACTTAAACCAGTGAGTTTCTTCCTTTTCGTTTTGCCAAGCGAGGGAGCGGTTAGTGACCGTTGCGTCGTCTAGTTGGGTTTCTTCGGTCTTAGGTCCTAGGCCACCTGTGGCAACAAACAAGTTCACAGCTAGGAGGTCATCCCAGTTGTCTTGCTCGACTACCAGCATGGGCTGCATCTGGAGAAATCCATCCGGCGTGGGTCGGGTTGGACCCAGAGCAAGAATGATTTGACCTTCTTTTAGGTTTGTCAGAATCTTTCCAACATAATGCTCGCTGGGCATCGAAAGCTGAACTTTCGTTGCAATACGACGATCACTTGCAGGGAGAGACTCAGTTAAGACATTGGCGATTTTTTGATCGTCTATGAGAGTCGTACTAGTTACGCGGAGTCCCAGAATAAAAACGTTCACGGTTTAGGGTTCTGTAAATTGTTGAGCGATGGACTTTTAAAGCCTTGGCAATCTCTCTTACGGGAGCACCTTGGCTTGCAAAGGCTACTGCCAAATTCACGTCTGCGCTAGTCATCTTGGAAGCTTTCATACTTTTGTAGGTGTTGTGGAAAGGATTTATGCAACTTTTATTTCCGCAGGAAGGTTTGACATATAAATCCCTATTCATTTCCATGTAATCGAGTATTAAAGGTCGCACATAGTACCTATTATTTAACGCGTAAATTACTGGAGTTGCGTTTGTGTAAGCATCTTTCCATAGAGTGCATTCTTTATGGTTAAAGTCACTGTAGGCAAGTCGCCGATATAGTTCGCTTAATTTTGAATTACGAGTAGCGCCATAAGTTAATTCAAATAAGCTTGCCTTGAGACTACGAGCAATATCGCTTGACTGAGCTTGCGCGTGGCCTATATCATTCGCTGTTAAAGATAATTCTAATTTTTTATCTTTGTTAAATAAAATTAATTTATATTCTTCAGTACACGTCATTCCGTTGGAACCGGGTTTCATGCAGAATCATATCTAACTCTGCTTTTGTCAACGAAGAAAGAGGGAGCAGCTTTAGACACTCCCTGAGGTTTAGATATGAAAGGCAGGAGTTAAAGTTCATGCTCCGTTAAGGCCAGATTGAGATGAACTGGTTCTGAGAAGTGATCAACGCTGCCCCGGCAGTAATTGATCATATAACCCACCAGCACCCGGTAAGTTAACTCCCCTCAGTAGCCCACTGATATTTCGATCCAAGAAATTTTTGATGTCTGTATCACTTTTTCCTGCTCTTTTTGCATCAATGTAGTCTTCATCGCCAAAAAATTCAGCGCTTTGGCCTTTCGATGTGTTTATCTCGTAAGAAGGTGCGGAAGCAAAAGCAGGAGCAGGTTCAGACGCTCGTGGCATAACACTTTGTGGATTGACGTTCCCCCTAATAAGTTCCTCATACAAACCAGCAGCTTGACCTGCGCGATTTGTTGGAGCAACCATATTGGGATTGCTTTCTAAATAGTTCCTAATTTCTTCGTTACCATAACCAAGTTTTTGGGCCTCAAAGTAATCCGCGTGGCCGAATAAACCAGATTGACCGTACTCAGCTGCAATACTACCTAATGAACGGCGTGTATCAACAGGCTTAGGAGGAGCAGGAGGAGCAGGAGGAGCAGGAGGAGCAGGAGGAGCAGGAGGAGGGCCCCCAGGAAGATTAATTTCGGTACCGGGTGCTTCTGGTTTTAGCGAGAACTCAGAGATGGTTGTAGGCATTTTGGGCGCCTTATAGTTCAGTACATTACCTCGACCTTTCTCCAACATCCGTCCGGTGTATTCGGGGAAAAACCCCCCCGTGTTCATATTTTCTTCTTCATCATCATCAAATAATCCGGCTAAATCAATGCCGAATTTGGTACCAGCCATTTGAAGAACTTTTGAACGAGAAGCAGTCATTGTACGTCGATCCTATTTTCTAAGTATAAGCGTAATTTTTATTTAGGTACTTCAAAAGGTTTAAATCCTGCAAACGCAGAACTTTTAGGAGCCGTGGTAGGTGTTTTAGGAGCTTCAAAAAGTTTAAATCCACCAAATTCTTGAGCTGCTTTTACGTTGCCCGTTAGTGCGGCACCCTTAGTTTCTGTTTGAGTTTTTTTCTTATAAGTATTTCTGAGTGTGGGAAAGTAACTCAGAAGAAGAGAAGATGAAGAGGAACCTTCTGGTTCTATGGCTACGCCAAAATAGTCACCGGCATATCGCATTTTTTTTCAAAAATTAAAAACTTATTCCTTACTATAGCTAATCTTCGTTCTGGATAAAAAACCGAGCCAACTCAAAACCTGGACCTAACACACCTTTTAATGTAGTGATCATGCTCTTGGCTTCGTCGTGGTACTTAAAAAGCTTTGCTTCGCTGCACTTAGCGCTGTAACTAACTAGTTTTTTTTCCTTTTTATTTAGACAATCGGAGACGTACTGATTATCTTTCAGTATGACCCACACCTCTTTAAATTGCAGAAGAGGCATGACTTTGATTTCTGGAAGTGAAAACAGCCGTTGATGATAGACTACCTTCTTTTTTACCTTTACGCTAGAGCTTTTTGTGGGCACTGACTTTTTTTCAAGTTGTGTACCGTTCTGTTGGCTTAAGCGTCGCTTGAGATTACGTGCTTTGTTAGCTGCTTTCAAAGCAGAATCAAAGGTTTCAGCGGTGAAGCAAATGTAATCCACCATCCGTACACAACCTACGTATTTCCCTCCTGCTTTAGCAGTAAAGATTTCTTTTGTTACCTCTGCAGGAATATTTAAAATGTCCATTAAATACTTTTGAAGTTACTGAAGTTTATTTAGTTGTCAGTATATTACAAACCTTCTATTTCTCTGCCCAATTACTACCTACTCCTGCGTCGGCTTTTGAAGGAACTTGTCTCAGCACTGTTTCAGCCGCTTCGTTCATACACTTTTCTAATATATTTTTATACTCTTCTGCTCTTTCTTCAACTACTTCAAGTACGAGTTCATCGTGTACGCACGCTATTAAATGCGCTTCATGATTCAAATACTCTCCAAGCTTTGCTATAGAAAGTTTTAAAATGTCAGCCCCTGACCCTTGGATTAAAGTGTTGGCACACGCCATCATCTGCGCATCGTCGTAAGCAAGAAGTCTCCTTCTTCCGAGTGGCGTACGAACGTAGCACCAACCATCCTCCACCATCGCAGCTCGCTCCCTATGCCATTGACGCAGGCGTGGGTAAGCGTTGTGAAAGGCCATGTGCGCTATTTTTGCCTCCGACAAAGTTATAACTTTTCCTGATTGAGCTGCGTAGGTCTTGTACTTTTTAAAACCCATTCCATATAGGAGTGCAAAGTTTAAAGTTTTACCGTCTTGTCTTTGAGATTTTTGTACCTCTTCCGGTTTGACCTTGTAAATCAAGCTAGCTGTAACGGTGTGTAGATCTAAATCGTCTTGGAACGCTTTAATCATTTGAGGTATCCCAATTAGCTCTGCACCGAGCCGCAGTTCAATTTGCGAAAAGTCACAAATAATTAGTTTGTACCCTTCAGCAGCGACAAAGCAACTACGAAAGTCAGAACTGCGTGGAACTTGCTGAATATTTACTCCGTAAGTTTCTTTAGGATCTTTAGCGCTTGTTCTCTTTGAACCTGAGGATGTAAACCTTCCGCTGTTTGCACCGTACTGATTATACCCACTATGGATACGGTGAGATACAGGATTAATGTTGTCAATGAGTTTACTAACATGCTCCAGACGCGTTTCGATTTTAACTCTCTTCCGATAAATTCCCAAAAGTTCATTGTTACTGTCGAACTCCGCAAGGGCAACTTGGTTGAGTGTCGGTTTTCCTGTAGTTGCGTCAGTAGGCAGTGCAGTTCCAAGAGCTTCGAACGCTCGGACACACTGAGTATTTGAACCTGGGTTGAAATCTTTCTTTGGTCGCTTACCGATTGAGATTTGTCCATCGATATTACGAGGTAGTTTTAACTCATCAGGAAGATGCTTATCCATCTCTTCGCAAAAAACTACAGTAATGGTGTTGAGTTCTTGCTCCACTGTATGTTGTAACAGCTTTAGTTTAGCTATATCTACACCAAAACCTCTATGGCACATTAATGCCACTGGTCGTACGCATTTTGATTCAAGTGAGTAAACATCTAAAAGGCTTTCTTCCACCATCTCTGCTAACTGAGAAGCAGCCACGCGTGGAAGAATATCAACGTCTTTAGCTGCGTAGTAAATCTGGTCTTCATTTAATTCTTCTTGAGACCAATCAGATCGCTGCTGTTCTTTGCTTATTTCTTCTCCCAACCGCCGTTCTATAACAGCTTTCAAAGAGCAACTTACATCTGCAAAATAAGCCTTCTTAGCTTGCGGTGAGATTTTTTTATCTTTAAAACCTGCCCGTAGACACTTTTCCGCTACGTAGGTATCGAACACTTTCCCTTTAAAATCAATTCCCTGTTTTAAGTTAAACTGAAAATCAAAATTTAAATTGTGCCCAACAATCATTTCACGAGTTTCAATCAACTCCTTGAGCTTTGGAAGATAGTTAGGAATTTTAAAAAGATCTAATACGTAGATACTTCGGTTTTCTTCATGCTCATCGGTATTACATAGCTGTAGTAACCGCGCCCGCGCTACCCGAGCGTCCAGCCCAGTAGTTTCGTAGTCGAGGCAAAGCTTAGTGATTGGCTGAAGCTCTTCGATAGCTTGTTCAAACTGATCTTGATTGATGATGTAGATAGGGTTCATGTTTAAACAAAAAAAAGAGGCGACCTTGTGGCCGCCCCAGAGTCTAGATCGTCTTAGCCCAGTTTGACGGTTGAAGAGTGACGGACGCGTACACTCCATTGAGAGCTGATGTAGTTGCCCACATCGCCCCAGCTATCAGCGGCTTCGTAGCCGGCGGAAGTCAGTTTGATTTTATAAACTGTGCGCCGGAGAGCCATTGAAGTTTCATCCAGCTCTTTGTCTTCAGAGCCGAAGGCAATAGCTTCTTCCATAATTGCCATTCCTGAAGAAACCAGGAAAGATAATCCGTCACGCAATGCTGTGTACATAGGCGACGCGTGGTAGCAATCGGTCCGCTTAATACCTGTCTCCTGAGTGACGGCTTTGTAATTGCCTTCACCATCGGACCTAAAGCCACGGAAACAAGAAGAGTCGGGGCTAATATTGCCTCTGTAAGCCAATTTGTTTACAGTTTTTGTAGCAATTTGACGCAAAGTAAGCTGTTCCCCGCTTTGGCATGTAGTGAGGATCATTGCAGCTCCCAGGCTCTTGAGAGAGCTGTTAGTAGCTATCTGCTCGATTGCTTGCTCAGCAGTAAGTTGAGTTACTGAAAGAGCATTCAAAGCACGCTTGCCTGTGCGCGTGTAGCGGCGGCGTTCCGTTTTTACGGATCCGTTGATGGCAAGCTTGGCAGCGAGTGAAGCAAGTTGAGGGTTCTTTTTCTCAACGCTCAGGGCAAACAGCTTCTTTGCATCGATGAGTTTGTGGTCAACGTGCCTAGAGATGTCAATCTTGATTACAGGACTACCTTCAGTAGCGTTCAAGATCGCCGTGGCTTCGCTCTTGTCAAGAGCCATTTCGCCAATGCTGAATTCGAGATTCATGTTCGTTTTGTCGGGTGAAGACTTGCCGAGTATAGGGCTCTAAAGGATGAGCGCAAGGGTCTTATTGTTTCTTAAGATTTCCTTTGATCAAAGTATGACTAGTGAACGACCTTCTTTTATCTTGTAGTAAATCCTTTTCGGGTGAGTAGGGAAATATTTGAGAGTCGCGGGGCAAAGCCATCCTGTCATCACGTTTGCGTTCTGCAAAGACTTAAGATTTTCAGGATCCTCTTGCAGCGTGTACCACACACCATCTAACTCGGCATACTCGTACTGGAGAAAGCCCTGAGCCCGTGGGAATGCCTGAGCACTAAACAGAACCTCATAGGTTTCGCAGTCATCTAGCTTGGTCTGCTCGATAACATGGTCAATAATTTCAGACATACCGAGAACAAAAGGTTCTTGCTGCAGATCCCTTGCCTCGTCGTTGAAGCACCAGCTATTTGCGTGCCTGTAAATTTCTAGGGTAAGCATGGAGTTTGAGATCATGGCGAGAAAGTTCAACATGTGATGAGGGTGTGCTTGTGAGTGCTACATGCGCACTATACAGGGAAGTCCCTACAAAAGGGAGGATCCCGAGCTTTTTCTTTCATTTGTAATAAGATGGACAAAGGAGACATAAGACTGTGACAAGTAGCTACAGAGGCCCGGAGTTAACTCCTCAACAGATCATTGAGCTTGCACAGAAAATACGTAACGCGCCTCGGACAGATGAGGACGAGATGCGTCGTTTTGTTGTTAGGGAAGCTTTAGGCGCGGGAGATCTTGATGATGAATTACGGGATAGGTATGAGAGTAATCCGGATCTTGATGACTTTGATGAAGAGCTTCCCACTCCTAATACCGAGGAGCTTCGTAATAGAGCTGTTTATGACTACGATACTTTTCCTAGCGATATTTCTTTTAGGGGACAAAGTGTAAATCCAAATTACGAAGATTATTCACCGTATAACTATGTAAACAGTAATCCTCAGCTTAGAGCTGCGATGGAGCTTGGGCCTATAGAAATTGCTGATGTTCCTGCAATGCAACAAGCTTTGTATGAGCGCATACGTAACGGTGAAGTGCTTCCTGGTCGTTTAGATTCTTTTCGTCGTTACGGTTTCTCTCAATTATTAGAAAGTGACATTCCGGATGCAGAAGCATATGCCCTTGCAGATGAACTGAACAGAGCAGCTAGTCGTGATCCAAACATTCTTTCTCTACAACCCACTTTTCAAAACACAGCGGAGTCCCTGAATACTCTTAGTCGCACGGTAGATCCCGTTATTCGGGCGATATCTCAGCGTGCCGCTTTCACAGCTGGGGATCAATGGCCTGAGCGCTTGGAGCAGCTGCAAGAAGAACGCAACCGCCTTTATGCTCTGACCAGAAATTTAAATCGTCAAGAGGGTAATGTTGCTCAAGCTTCGAGTCCTGAAGCTTTGACGGGGGCTGTAGAGCAACGAGTACTCCCTGTGGTTCGCGACGCACTAGGAGAGCGCGGGTTGCAGGAGGCAATTCGCACTGAGTTGGTAAATGCGCGGAGTGAGAACCAGCCAGATTCAGAAGCGCGAATGGAAGAAATAGCACGGATGAGAGAGCAAAGAACAATGGAGGATGCTCTTTCACGGCGGCCTGGGACCATTACTCAATTTGAACAACCTCCTGTTTTTTATAATGTTGACACTCGCAGGGCTGACAGCGGATCGAATTCTCAGCCTTTTATAACGGGGATCAATTCTGCTATTGATGAGGCTAACCTGCAGACTAAGTTTTTAGCAAATCTTCCAAAATTAAATGAGCTAGATGAGCTTCTTGAGCGTTATCCCGAAGTTAGAACGCTTTTTGAAGCTAATTTAAAGAGCGGTGAGCGTCCGGTTTTGAGCGGTCCAGAAGCTATTAAAAAATTAAGTTCTTACGTAGACACAGCTCAACAAACTTCGATGCCTAGAGAAAGGGCAGCTCTTTTAAATAAGTTGATTACTGAAGGCAATTTATCTTTAGAAGCAGCAACCGATATCGAGAAGAAGTATCGATCCGGTGATACTTTGTCTCAAGCTGAGGCTATTCAACAGGTTAAAGAAGCTGGAGGCGATTTAGAGGCTATCGGGCAGCCAGCTATTTCTAGAAGAAACCCTGTTGTTGGTGGAGGTTCTTATTTATTAGATCAAACTTCAGATATTCAACCAGAACTTAAATCAAGACTTAACTCTGCAGCTCAACGCAGCGTTTTACTTAATAGAGTTCTGCAAGATATTGATCCACAAGTTTTATATTCACGTTTCCCTGGTTTAAAGCCGCAACAAGAGTTTGATCGTCCTCAACAAGCAGAGTTTGTTTTAACACCAGAAGGAAATGCTCTCGAAACCCCCGTGGGGCAGGGTGATTATGGTGTCAAGTATTACAAAGGTCGTGTTGGTGATCGCATTCAACTAATGAATCCAATGGATGCGTTTGGTGGATCTGTATCCGAAAATGTAGTTCGCTTTCTTTTAGATAATCCAGTATTAGCCGAGAGTTCGTTTTCTTTTGAAACTAAAACACCTGAAAAAGGATTTTATGACTTTGCTGCTCCTTCAGATTTACCTCCTGAAATTGCTAAAAAATTTCAAACTTTCTTAAGTTCAAACGCCACACGTGACGTTGCTCCTGGAACAATTCTTACTAATAGCCCTATCGGTTCTTCTGACTTAGTAAATGTTGCGGCTGATAACAGTGCTACCGCTCGTAAGTTTGAACAGTTTGTAGGAGAGCTGCCTAATAAACGCGCAGCTGCTTATCGCCGCGTGGGTTACGGACCGGTTACACGTAGCGGTTCACAATATCTTTATATAACTCCAGAAGGAAATGCCGTTCCTATGCAGCCTGGTCATGCGTCTGCTCCTTTAATTGGACGGAATATTTCTGATTCACAAGGGATGCTTAGCACCATACAGGATAGAACTAAGTTAAGTGAGCGAGCTTATTACGCGATGGACCCTGTGACCATGGCAACAGCTGGTGCTCGGGAGCTTGGAAAAGGAGCAGTTGGAGGAGCTGCCTTCTCGTTATTAAATGACGAAGTAGCTAAACAAATAGCAAAAGATAACTACGGTGCGGCTGGTAAAGCTTTTGCGACTGATGTCGGAACAGGCATGGCTGTTGACGCTGCCTTGCAGGGAGGTTCCCAACTTCTTCGCAAAGCTGCTCCTAGTGTTGCAGCACGTGCTTTACCCCTTGCAGGAGCTGCCGCCAGTGTGGCGCTGCCTGCGATGACAGGAGCAGCGCTTTTCAATCAAGGTCGTTCAGGATCAGCTTTGGATACCCTGGTTAACAAAGGTGCAAAATATATACCTGGTTTAAAAGCTAATCCTGAAACTGATTTAGGTCGTCGTGCTGCCTCTGCAATAGCTAATGAGTCTGGTTACTTTCTTAGATCTTTACTACAGGGTAAACTTCCTTACTCTCGTTAATTAATATAATTCTGGCGTAGTCGGTAAAAGCAGTAAAGTACTCGGCAAATTCACGAGACATTACTGCAAAATCTTCTTTATCCAATTGAATTGTTTCTTTAGCCCTAGCTAAATAACTAACACCATATTCATCTTCTAAGTAATCACTTACAGGAAGACCGACTTCAACCAGGGAATCATTTTTAATTGTTTGAGTGAAGTTAAAAAGTTCAACGGACTGCACAAAAACAATTAAGGCATCTTTATACTTAAAAGAACAATTTGCAATTTTATCCACCTGTTGATCATTGTAAGTTGCTGCTAGAACTAGTTGAATCCACTGTTCTAGTTCTTCTTGATTTCTTGTTGGACTGTATTCAAACTGAAGCTTTGAAATTGTTTTGATGAGTTCTTTGTTTGTAGTCATGATTTGAGTACCTCTTGAAATAGGTCCGAAGATTCGGGATCACTGTAGATGTCCACGGTCTGCACACTATCACTAAATAGCTCCAAGGTATCAGAAGTGTTACCAATACAAAAGGAGTTCCAGTTAATACCGTGTTCGTTTTTAAATAAGTTAAGTCTCCTGACAAAGGCATCCGGAACATTGGAGTGGCCATCTGTGATAAGCAGTACATCTGCTTTTGGTGAGATGTCTGCCTTTGTCAGAGCGTGGTTGATTACTTCGCTAAAGGAAGTTCCTCCCTTAGTGATCCATGTCATTACAAAATTTAATAACTCGGCATTATCTTTTCGGTTTGCTTCCAACGTAATACTGTTGTGAATGATCGTATCAAACAAGTGAATCTGTATTTCACGTCGTTGCTTTAGGCATTCGTCCGCAATGATGAAAGCTATTGCTTTAGACCATAGTTCGCAATCACCTGCCATTGATCCTGAGATATCAATGTACATAACAACAGGACCTTTATCTACTTCTTTACTCTTAGCTTCGAAGTCTTTGGTAAACAAAGTCTTTTGAGAGTACTTTAGAGCAAACAGTGCGCGACCTTCTTCAGTACCGGCTAAAGCAATTTCTATTGGAAATGCCTTAGTTACATCATCTGAAAACTTGGCGCCCACGATATCGCTATAGCTAGACCTTACTCTTTTGGCACGTTTGCGATCGTTCCATGCTTTGCGCAACCCGCCCAAACGATTAGCTAGTTGCTTAAGCTTTCTGTTCTTCGCAAGCTTAGAAGCTAATGCTTGCTTCTCAGCTAGATCAACACCGTGGGAACCAGTGCCTACCTGATCTCCTGCAAGAGAAGAGATTCCTTCACTTGTTTCTTGAGACTTTTTCTCTGCTCGATCAACGATGTTGGCGGTTTGAGGTTGAATAAGTTCACGACTTTCTTTTACAGCTTCTTCTAGTCGTTTGCCTAGTTCTTTACCCTGCTGTCTAATTTCAGCTGCTTTTGCATCATCGCCTGCTTTCTTGGCTTCTATAAATTCCTCTCGTAGTTGACGAAGTTGTTCGCCCCCGTTGGCAATTAAATCAACAGGAAACTTTCGTTCTTGAATTTGCTGATCGATAACTTCACTAAGTTCGTTAATGATGTTGACAGCATTATTACCACTGTTGAACTGATCTCCTACACAACGTTGGACAACTAAAGGCCATGCGGGAGCACTGCAGATATCGGTAAACAAACCTACCCAGAAAGCTGCTTCAGGTTTGTAACCTTCTGGGAAAGAAGGTGTCTGTCCGTCTTGGCTTTCTCGGAAGTAAGTCTCAATTGCTTCTAAAGAAACAAGAGGAGTTACTGCACTGCCGTTATAAAGGTAGTCAAATAGCTCCTTACCAAATCGTGAGAGCTGTTTGATGTCGTACCGGTCTACAAGATAGTTAACAATCGGACGAGCCTCTCGGATAAAATCTTCCCAGAGATAATCAGCTAAAGCAGAAACAGCAAGAACAAGAGGCTCGCTTTCTGCAATTCGTACAAACTCTCGTTGGGTTTTCATTGGAGTAACTTAAGAAGAAAACTCGTTGATGGATTTAACTATAGTGTTCATATTTGTATCAAGCTGCTGACACAACTTAGTTGCATCCTGCCTTATTTTAAGAGGTATGCGATAGCTTCCACTATCTAGAATCTCTGCTGCTTTAGTTCCTAAAGTCTGCATGTCTTTATGAAGCTTGCGCAACTTGGCTACTAGTCTGCTTAAGTCATCGATACTACGTGAGTCAGCTGTATGCAATGCGTGGTACTCAGTGAGAATACCGCTCATTGCTCGCTTGATATTTCCCAGCAGTTTTTCAGCTGTAGGGATAGCTTGCATTAAAACTTCTTCAATCACTGCTATGTCATCGGGTGTCTGATACACAATGTGAACCAGTGAACCGTACAGATGCTCAGGGTAAATTCGTTCATCTCCCTGCACTAAAGCCCACCCGCGCATAAACTTAAGGATCTGCACTCGTCTACGATCACTAATGGTGATGCCACGAGCAGCTAACAGATCCAGCACTTGAGCGAAAGAATCTAAAAATTCTTCGCTAGCCTCAACTTTTTTGACTACTTCTTGCAGCTCACTTAGATCTGCGTAACTTAGTTTTGATGCGACAGTAGGTCGATCTTTAAGACCTAGAGCCCAGTTGTCCAGAGTTCTTTTTGATACTGGAGTTTTAAGTGGATTTACAGTTGGCCGGAAAAGAAAGCGATCACAGAATGCCTGCAAAGCTTCTTCTTGAGGAAAGCTGTTTGTCGCTGCAACTATTGATTGAATTGGAGTTTCAACCACAGTCTTACCGTTGTTGAACGTCCGCTCGTTAAGGATAGTCAGCAAAGAATTTAGAACTGCAGAGGATCCTCTAAACAGTTCATCTAGAAACGCAATGTTTGCGCTAGGTAAGTAACCCTGTACATCCCTGCTGTACTCATCTTTTAAAAGTTTGCTGATGGCTACAGGACCAAACAGCTCGGAAGGATCTGTCGTGGGGGACAGAAGATAGCCAAAGAAGCTAGAACCTTCAAAGCCATTAGATACTGCTCGCACTAATTCTGATTTACCTGTTCCAGGTAAACCAAACAAAAAAGCATTCTGCTTGGTTATCACTGAAGCAAGCAATCCGTCGATGACAGGAGTTCGTTCGAGAAATGCGCTATTGAGTGAAGAGCGGAAATCTTGAAGGTTGGTGAAGAGAGTGTCTTTCATTTTTGTAAGAAGATCTACTTAAGGAAAAAGATTTCAAGAAATTGATCGTAAATAACGTGTGACCGTTTTCTTGACTTAAAAGGACCACTCAACTTCTTGTTGACATACAACAGTTTGAAATCGTTGTATTCCAAACGTTTTCGTTGCTTCACTGGAGGCTTATCAGAAATCAAGATCTGCTGTGCTTTCGACAGCCATTTCTTGCACTTCGGCAATAGCATCATCGATTGTAAAATTTGCTGCTTTAACAAGTTCATTCCGCTGGTCATACAATTTTTGTAGATGTTTGGCACGTTGTTCGTAGACATTGGTTTCCGTGGTGAGTTTAGTTTTGAGATCATCGAGTTGCTCTTGGGTGTTAGCAGATTGAATTTCGTTAATTAGATCTTTGTAAGTTCCTGAAAGAGCTAGAGATTGCTTTAGCGCAGACAGACCCTCACTAGAATCTCTCGTTTCAATGATACGCTCTAGCTCCTTTCTTATCTCTACCTTAGTTTCGTTGTACTTCTGAAACGCTACGTCTTTGTCTTTAGCTAAAGGAGCGGACATCTGCTTACCCACTTCCAACAGTTTATCTGCCAGCGTGGAGAGCTGATCGAATCCGGGGCAATGCTTCGTAATTAGATGCAGACTTTCTGCGGTAATTTGCCACGATCCGCGCCGCTTATCTGATCCTGTTTGCCGTTCACCGATTTTGCTACTGATGCGTACGTCTAGATCATCCAGCAATTCTGCTGCTTTAGCTAAAGCACGATCAGCCGCACCCTCCTGAGCAGCTTTCAAAACCTCTTTGGTATTGATAGAAGCAGCGGAGGCAATCGCTGATGACAACGGATGATCACCAACTACGTTAGAAGTATCCAGACTTACAGGATTTGGACCAACCACGAAGACTTCAATCGGAGATTCAAATTCTTCTTTAGTAGGGAACAAACGCAGGTAAGCTTCCTTTGCCATCTTTAGCTCTACTTCTTCTTTGAAGAGAGGTTCAAGAAATCCATCTACAGTTACACTCCACTTATCGAACTCTTCTACCCAGAGTTCTTTAAGTTCCTTGTTGTATTTAATAGAATCTCGTCGGATCGCTTGGATACGCTCCATAGCGTCTACAAAATAATCAGCGTGGAGGAAGTGAACATCTCCTCTGTGAATCGTGCATTCATCGTAAAGCTTGCGCTGTTCTCCGCGCAGTCGATTCAAATAATCCTTTAGCTTGCCTGAGAGATTAGGTCTGACTGAAACTGCCTGTTGGTTTTCAAGCGTATCAATTACAGCTTGAGGCAATTTAAGATCGTCAAATTTAATCTGAGTGCTCTGTCTAACGTTAGCGCTGATAGAGCAGTGAAGAAGAAAAACAGTGTCCATGGTGTTTACTTAAGACGAGAGAAAGCAGTGGTGATTTTGTCTGTGATTAGATCGATTGCGCCACCGATCGTAAGTTGCTCAACAAGCTTCTTACGTTCGATCTTTGCAATCTTTAGATCCTTTTCTAGCTTCTCGATTTTTACATCGAGTTTTTCTAGCTTGGTGTGTGCTGTCGGTGTGCGTGTTATGCGCACGATGATGTTTGTCTGAAACTCTGGAAACTTAAACAGAGAATCGCTGCCCTGGAAAATACTGAGATCGAGACCAGCAGTTTCAGCCAGGGTTAGATCTTTGGTTAGGTTGCTCCGGCTGGATTCGTAAGGCGCTCCAAAGGAAGCGTTTAGCTGAGTCAGAGCATGGTCACACTCATCAAACAGCTCAGCAGATTGCCGAGCCTGGGAAACGAGCTGCAATACAGAAGGTCTAGGCATGGATGTGCATAGTAGTGTTGATGGTGCGCCACGTTAGGGTCGGTGCCACCCATGAGCAGAACTTTAGCTCTCTCATCTCACCATGTCAACCCTAGTAGCAAGAGTTAACTTAGAGAGCAGAGAGCAGCCAGCATACTCAAAAAACTTATAGTAACTACTTTTAGCTAATTTAAATAACTGACAACTAATTTGCGTTTTACATATAACTTTTATCTCTACCTTAAACAAAACATAATTAGCGCTTCGCGCCCGTACGTTACTTACATTGAGTTACCGTTAAGTCGTTGTTATATCGGCCCGAATCCCGATACGAAACATCCGGCGTGGAGGCCATTTGCATAAAGATAATTTGCCCAATTCGCATCCCAGGCCACAAAGGTAAGGGTTGGTGCTTACGAGCATTCTTCAGTTCGAGAGTCAGAACACTGTTGTTAAAACCAGGATCGATCCACCCAGCTAGAAGATGTTCAAAACCTAAGCGGGCAAGGGAACTTTTTAATGCGAACTGACCACTTACAGTATCAGGAAGGTTAAAGACTTCCAGTGTCTGTGCCAGGATAAATTCATCAGGGTAGAGGAGATAGGGATTCTCTTTGGTGTGATTGATGATGTCAGCAGGGTGTAAATCCTGTTGCCCTTCTAGTTCAATCATTATGTGATCGCCGAGTCTTACATCTAGACTGGCGGGGTTGATTAGATAGTCATCAAATGGCGTTATCATCCCTGCACGGCAGAGCTTAGCGATCTCGTGGTCGGGCAGAATCAAAGGAAAAACCTGAGCTAATGCAGCTTATCACTGGAAGCAGAGGTTATTTGGGCATACAGTTTCTTACCTGTTTCGCTCAAAGTTAAATGGATTAGTTTACTTTGATTGGGCAACATATCTCGCTCGATAAGACCCATCCCTTTCTGATTCTTATGTGTCTTATTGCCCAGGAGGCAACAGTTTCGGGATACAGATGCTCGTGACATCGGCAGGAATTTAGGAATATCTGCCTGCAGGATGCCATCTGCTCCCCGTTCAGCGATTAGTAGAAACAAAACTAGAGTGCTGCAAGAGACTTCCCTAGAGTTAAACGCAGCGAATGGAGTAAGTTGTTTAGATAGACGCATTTGATGACAGGAATAAGTTTAGGTGTTCTGTATCCAACTGAACTACAGAGGTACTGTGTGAGTTAGTAAAGTAACGATTGTTACCAATCTTGTACAGAAAATGGAACCTGCTTTCGTGCTTTATCTTGACCAGCAGCGTAAGAAACTTAAACGTGAGGCAAACGAACGCGATGTGCGTATTCTGCACAAGGTTTACAAAGATCAATCCGATGTAGCCTACGCTCCTACCTTGGTTGAATCTGCCAAGTAGACAATCGGGATGCAGTAATGGGCTATGCCTATTGCAGTGTTTAATGTAACCAGTCGCCGAGTGTTAGTTACTTTACATTCGGCGATTTGAATCTTGTTGTACTCTTTCTGCAAAGTTATTGCAGCAATGAATCCTATAGCTGTACCTAAGCAAATGCTTAGAAAGGCTGGTGTTACTTCTTTGATTGTGCGCAAGAAGGAATTGTTTTGGGTACGCATGTTGTTAAGGGATGATGTTGTAAGAAGAGTAAACGTAAGACTGAATCTTATTTTGCAGGTTACTTAATTCTTCGATAAAAAGAATTGAAGTCTTTTTATCTGCTTCAGGGCAATTATCTAGTACGTCTGCTGTGCGTGCAATTAAACAGTTAACTGCCCTTTGCAGTAACAAGATCTCAGAGTATGAAAATCTAGTGTCTCCGCGTGGCATTGATACTACTTGCGTAAGAGATCTGTGAAGCATATTGCTACATATGTTGCTAGATAAGCTGTGCTCAGTAGGCATACTAGTGAAAGCAAGATTAGAAGTAAAGGGAAGTGAGTCATTGTCGAATCAAATGCAGTTCATTTCGTCCAAGATTGCATCAACGTCATCAGAACTGATGTCATTATGGGGTGATCTATCCCATACATCTTGAGCAATTTGTCTTAGATCTGCTAAGTCTTCTGTATACATGTGAGTGTCCCACAGATAGCTAACAATCTCTTCGATTGTTGAGAAGGTGTTGTTCATTAGAGGTTTTCTACAATTGTTACAGGAATGTGTGCGCGAGAGATACGTTTACCTGCTAGATAAAATGTAGTTGTGTAGCTGTCGTTCTTAGGTGAACGTGTGACTGTTACTCTTACATCTTTACCCATAAGGGTGTCGAAACGTTCCACAGTAATTGTCTCGGGAAGTGCATTTACATCCGTCATGTAATAACGTTGTTTGCACTCATCAAGTACACTGTGCGCTAATAGATCAACAGATGCAGCTATATTCTGCATCACAGTAATACCAGCGTGGGCACTAGCTCCCAACATAACTAAACCTCCTTATTGTCGAAAAGCAAACTATAAAGCGTGGACATTTTATCGTACAGTTTACCGCGATGCTCCCACAAGAGTTTACAGCCTGGCTCTGTTAAGTGATAGTTTTCGTTCTCCTGAGATTTACATAGATGACCATACCAATAGGAAGAAGAATCGTGTACAGCCATTCTTAAATCAGCGAGTTCCTCTTTAGTTAGGGTGAGGGTAACAGTTTGTACAGTGTGTTGCATGAGTTTAGGATGATTGTGTGAGTTGGCCCCGCGTTAGCGGGTTTGGTTAATAGTCTCCGTCTAAATTCTCCTGCTCTAGTTTCATCTCAACAGCTTGCTGGTAAGACTCAACTACATTCATAAAATCATGCAGACTTCGGTACATACGAGCGTGGAAGTAAGAGTGATTAACTACGATTTGTTCTGCATCGTGTAGCAAAGTCCACAGGTCGATTGCTGTAATTTGTTCGCAGATAAGATTGTCAGTCTGTTTCATGCTTCCCTCCATGCTTTGCAGCAACGTGAGCTGATGTAATAGTGAGCTGAATAGTCACAAAGCTGATACTCACGCAGTGTAACGCTAGCCTCCTTACGAGACTCGAACTCATCCACAGTTTCTAAATAGTTGTGATTGATTGAGCGACGTTGAATGTAGTGCATGATCAAAAGATGATTGTGTGAGTTGGCCCCGCGTTAGCGGGAGAAGAAAGATACCCATTCAGCAGAGGGAAACTCTGTGGTTGAGTTATCAATGTCAGCGTGGTAGCTAAACCAAACGTGATTCTTCTGATAGATGTTCCACCCAGTAAATACGCGGAGCATTGCATTTAAGCGTGACTTAGTTGTTGGTGATGCCCATCCACAGTTGTTTACACAGATGTGGAAAGGTTCCCCGTCGGAACGATAAGTAACGCGGGCAATCCAGTTGTTGTGTAGATACACGTGTGCCTCGTCATTAACAATGTCCACACGAGTGTTAGCAGACCTAAATGACTCGCAATCGTGGATTGCTTTGCACATTTGAGCTTCAATCTTGCGCATGATGATAATCCTGTGAGTGTGTGTGTTTGTGTGTGTGTGAGTTAATCTTCAAGCCATTCATAACCATCAGGAACTTCCCAAAGGTCACCATCCTGATGCAAGCGCCATGTTACACCATCATTAACTACTGCAACGTTATCTAGTATGTTCTGCCACGCTTCCAAATACCATTCATTATCTGGTCCAGCCTGACAAGTCTGGACATCTTTATAGTCCACACCCATACATTTAGCTAGGTGTTCATCAAGATCTGCGCAATACATCTGCGGAATGTATATCCCGTGGGTATCTAGTAAGACAAGATTAGGACCGTACATAATTAGTTAGTTGTTTGGTGATGGTGTTAGTTAAAGTTTGCAGTTTCTTGACTGCGGGAGTAGATAGAGATGCCAGAGAATCTGCCATCTGCTTTCATCTCATCAGCAGCCTGATTAGCCTCATTATATGTATCAAACCATTCCAGAGCATAGGTACACCCTACATCTGTTGTGAATCGTTGTACATAAACAGACCAACGCTTGCCTCTGCCGTTGTGGTTGCGGAATGTGTATTTCATGGTGTTAGAGCTCAGCAATAGTAGGTACCCATGATTACTTCCCCGTAGGGACTTTCATGGAATTTGAGACATACCCCACTGAAGAAACTATCTGATGCGTAACCATCCCAGCCAGCTAAATCATGGCTAGCGTTAGATTCTGTACGCATAAAGTCACCAAGAGAATAGAAGTAACCGCGGTATTGAATAAAATCAGTTACTTCGAACTCTTCATCTGTTAAATAGTCAAACTGCTCACGCAGTTTCTTAGCCTTAGCCTCGCCGATATACATATCGGCTAACATGCCGGAGAATTTCTCACGTGGCACGTTGTTAGTCTTGATTGTGAGGGACATGATGTTAAGAAGTGATGGGGTAGAGATACAATTACTGTGACTATTAAAGATCTGCAATTAGATCATCGAGTGCATCGTAATCTACATTTGGGCCAATCCAATCAGCACCATCAGGTGTTTGAAACTTGCCAGTTTCATCACGATAACGAGCGGCCCACTTCTTATAACCTAGATTGCTATTCCTTTTAGCATGGCGATAAATAAACTCATCATTCTGTAGCCAGAGGGCTACATTCCATGTGTTCCAGTTAAGCCAGCCGTTGCACGTAGCAGTCGAAGCCATAACAAACCTCCTGTTCATTGTGTAGTGATGTAATTGAGAGGGAATGAATCCCTCGGCTTGAGTGCTAGTTAGTAACACTCAAGAGGAGAGAATCAAGGTGATCATAAATGATCTTATCTTATATAAGACTATACCCAACCTTACAGATGGTAAGTCTTATCTGCTCCCACTGGGTAGTGACCCGGGGAAAGTGAAACAAAAGGAAAACAGGGCACAAAATAAGATAAAACGCACAGAACGCACGTTGAAGATCTTAAATGTACGGCTGTTGTCCGTACAAGTGATGACAGGAAGCCTGTCCAGCGTACCTGCATTAGAGACAGTTACTCTGGACAGACTCCAATCGGTGTTGTCTTCAGTTACCACGGGGCGAGTGTGGCTAATATTTAACGCCCGTAAGTTTGTGTAACTCTAGAAAGTTATCGATACGGCGCACACCTAACGAGTCGGGTTGCAACTCTATTGTGCTCGGGGGATCACTCGCGCCCCTAGTTCCATGTTCTGGCCGTATCTGTTATGCAGAATAAGTTAAAGGCTGCTTAGGCTATCCGTGCTAGCTATCTCACAGCGGTTAACTATTCAGTTGTCAAGGTGCGCAGGGTTTGATCCCTGTTGCCATGAAGCCTACAGCATGGAGGGCAGCCTGTCGGAACGTTAAGGGCGAGACTGTTACCTAGTGAAACAATCGGGGGATCATTGCCCAATGGGCTAAGGGATCGCGGGCCGATTGATTCGGGCGGTTAGTCAGGCCGGACCCGATGGGTTGGCTCTGCTGCAAGTTATCAAGGTGCGACCAATCGGTGAACCCGTTTGGCTTGAGCACAGTATGGGCACAGCAGTGGCCCTAGGTCAACCCCCTTAGCCATAAGCGTTGCTTATCACTAGGTGAGCACAGTGACATAGGGGAAACGCGCGCGTGGATATATATAGGTTTTGATTTAAAAACGTACCACCCCGCCCCAGATCCGGACTGATGACAGGAAGGAGGGGAACTATGTATAACTAACTACCTACTTATGTATACCTAAAGCTTCCCACAATGTATAGTTATCCTCCCCGCAATCTTAAAAGGGCCCTTTTTTTTATATATAGCGTCTTTACGACGACGGGGGCGAGAACCCTTTTAGTATCTTTCCGGTAAATTGGGGGTAAAAGGTCACTATGACAATATACTGGCAGCTTAAAGTTTAATTTCTATACCCCCATTAAACTGAGATGCCTCACGTGGTTTTTACATTTTTTAAAAAATTTGCGATATTTTTGAATTAGACTGAATTTCAACAAGTTTTTATGCGCACGTGAGCTTTCTTTCAGATTTTGATCCTACTTTTGTAGATTCTGTACCAGCTTTTGACGAATCATTAGGCAAAGGACTCATGTTTTATGAGAATCCTTATGCTTTTTTAGAAGATTATTTTAAACGCGGATTACCAAATTACCCGTTTAATTCTCCTGAGCGTGAAAAGAGAGACATGCAGATGATTTATGGAGAGGATCCTAGACCCAGCTTTACGGTAGATCCCCGTAAACTTGATTTACGAGAATTTAGAAATCCAAACGTTCCTGTAACTCCAAGAGAGTTTTTAGAAAGAGATAAGTTTTTAAAAAGCATGTATAGTCCTTTGACTTAGTGAGTAAGTTAGACTTTTTTAAGGCTATGTAACGGTTACAGGCTTGGTAGCAAGGCAAAACTTAGTTCAGGCGTTAAATTTCAATCGCCACGCGCAAACTCTTGTCAGTTTGACTGAGACTGAGCGCATAACAGCGGAAGATATCTTTTTAGTACTGGATTTAAACGAGTTTCAGGCTGATTCTCAGCCAAAACGCATCACTTTAAGTGGTTTAAGCTCTTCCTTAGGTGCTCTTCCTACCAGTAATTCCACAACTTTTGTTAATTCGTCTCTATATAACGTTACTGATACTGATTATTACGTCGGTGTTAACTATTCGGGTGTAGCTACAGTAGTTATGCCACCCGCAGCTAACAATGGCCGCGTGGTTATAGTGAAAGATGAGAGCGGAGGTGCGGGTTCTGGGGGTAGTAGGAACATTCGCATTTCTGGAGCCAGTCAAATTGACGGGCAAAACGAGGCCATTCTTGCTTACGACTATGGTTCTCTGACTTTTATTTACCGTGATGGTTGGAGGATCATCTGATGTCTTACTTATTTGAGCAATCTCGTTCTACTTGGACAAGTAAAGATCAACTTAAGATTGTTGATCAGGATGTTATCTTCTTTAATACTTTTCAGTACGGTAAAGAAACTGACGTTTGGGACGAGTCAACGGCTACCGGGGGCACAGCAGTGCACGATCCGGATAATAGTGGAGTAACAATGACGGTTACTTCAACTATTAACTCTGAAGTTATTCGTCAAACTAATAATGTTGTCCGTTATATTCCCGGACGTTCGATTTCTGTTTCTTTTTCTGTTCGTTTTGGTGCTCCTGTAACGGGTATTCGTCGCCGTATTGGTATTTTTAACGAAGATAACGGATTTTATTTTGAAGATGGCGGCGATGGTGACTACTATTGCTGTGTTCGTAACTCAACTGGAGGCCCCGGAGGCACTCCTACACTGCAACGCATTCCTCGGGCTCAGTGGAATGGAGATAAATTAGACGGTACAGGCCCCAGTGGAATTGTTGCCGATCCAACTGCACAGCAATTAGTTTGTTTTCAATATGAATGGTACGGATCTGGTGCTATTAAATTTGCTTGGGTTATTAATGATGAACTTCAGATCGTACATACGATCTACAGCGCAAATATTCTTAAAACCGTGTGGTGCCGTACACCATTTTTACCAATTCGTATAGAAATAAAAAATTTAACGGGCGGTCAAGCTTCTAGTACTAGTCTCCACCAGGGGTCTAACTCTATTTCTATTGATGGGTCACGTACTCAGAAACTTGGTATTGCTCAAAATATACAAACGCCTCAGGCAGGAGTTAGGTTAACAACCGCAAATACGTATTACCCCGTATTGTCTATCCGATTAAAAAGTACGACGCTTCAAGGAATTGTGTTGCCTACAGTTTTTCAAGTAAATACTTTAGATAAAACGGATGTTTTTTATAAAATTGTCCGCAACGCTACCCTCAATGGTACTTGGGTAGATATGCCTGATTCAAATGCTTTTACGCAATACAATGTAACTGCATCTGGTGCTTTAACTGGAGGCACATCTATAGATTCTGGTTTTATTGACGCACAAACTGGGTCCACTGGCGTTCGTATTGATGCGGATACTGTTTATCAACTTGGTCGATCGAGTATGGGTACAGTTAGTGATACTTTTACAATTGCAGCTGCTGCTGTTGCTAATACTAAGGACGCAATTGCATTTCTCACCTGGATCGAACAGAGGTAATAAATTAGGGCTTAGAATCTTTTTATAGGTAATTAGTTCTATGGATCCCGTTGAGCAATATCTGCAGGGTTTATTAACTACTCGCGCTGGGGGTCTTCAGAACTTTTCTGGTCGTAGAACTCCCTTTATCGGCGCAGACGTTGTTCCGCCAGCTACTCGTGAGCTTGCTGAGGAGATTGTTAATCGGTTAACGGTTTCTCCTGGTCAGTTCACGATTCCGGGGATTAATGAGTACCTACCAAATTCTTATCGACCCGGCGCAACGATTCGTGCCACTGGTCCTGGGATGATTGGTAATCCTCAGTTAAATCGGTTTGCTGAAGTTCCTGAGACAATTATGCAGCGTGTTCCTGTGAGCGCTCGCCCACGGAGCCGTGGTACTGCTGCCGCTGTTGCTGCCGCTGTTGCTGCCGGTGCCGCTGCCGCTGATTATCTCAGTAACCCCGCTTTGCAGAAAAATGTAGATAATGAGGTTGATTACTTTTTGGG